>JGI12635J15846_10000253_pt1 | contig 42318 bp, 41 predicted proteins | sample BlaSpr_A8_OM2_M2_FD_15846 | JGI IMG/M metagenome (IMG submission 15846)
ATTGGCTTGCACCCGAGCGCGTAGCACGGGCCAAAGAAAAAGCCCGCCGTCTTTCGACGGCGGGCTTTCTAACTTTTCAGCGAGCGGCTTACCGCCGCAAAAGCATCAGGCGTATTCGTGCAGCGCCGAGCGCATTTTCTTCATTGCGCTGGCTTCGATCTGACGAATCCGTTCCGCCGATACGCCGAATTCATCGGCGAGTTCATGCAGCGTCTTGCCACCCGAGCCGTCGTCTTCCACTTCGAGCCAGCGCGCCTGAACGATCCGGCGGCTGCGTTCGTCAAGCGATTCGAGCGCGGTCGACAACCCCTCGCTCTGCAGCTTGTCGAACTGACGCGACGCAAGCACGTTGGTCGGCTCATTGTGCGAGTCCGCCAGATACGCGATTGGTGCGTACGATTCCTCGCCGTCGTCAATCTGGCCTTCCAGCGCAATGTCACCGCCCGAGAGACGCGTTTCCATCTCCGCGACTTCCTCGCGCTTCACGTTGAGCTCTTTCGCCAGGCCATCAATCTCGCCTGGCGTGAACGCGTTGTGCCCGGTTTTATGGCTACGCAAGTTGAAGAACAGCTTGCGCTGCGCCTTCGTGGTCGCCACCTTCACGGTGCGCCAGTTGCGCAAGATGTACTCGTGAATCTCAGCCTTGATCCAGTGCATGGCATACGACACCAGCCGCACGTTCTGTTGCGGATCGAAGCGTTTCACGGCTTTCATCAAGCCGATATTGCCTTCCTGAATCAGGTCGGCGTGAGGCAAGCCATAGCCCAGATAATTGCGGGCAATCGATACGACCAGACGCAGGTGCGACAGCACGAGCTGACGGGCGGCGTCCAGGTTGTCGTTCTCGCGGAATTCAGTGGCGTACTGACGTTCTTCCGACGGCGTAAGCATCGGAATCCGGTTGACAGCCGAAATGTAGGCGTCGATGTTGCCGATCTGGCCAGTCAACATGGACGACTGCGCAAACGTCAGCGCACCTGCCGAAGCGGCCTTGGCCGGCGCCGAGTGTCCAATATTCGGAAGGGTCATCGCATTGGTCACGCTTGTGTGCTCCTTATCAACAAAAAACCCGATGAGAAACCGGGTCTAGCCACGATATTAGCACTCTCGCATTTCGAGTGCTAAGGATTAGAGGGCCGCTGTGCGCCCAAGTTCCCATACGCTATTAGAATCCACACTCCAATAGCCAATAAGTGCTTTCCCGCACTGTTGCGCTTTGCGAAACGCTTTCTTTGCCAAGCTTGCCGTAAGAAACATGCAAGATTTCGCACGATTTACCTTCCCACCGCCATTCGACGAAACTTAATTCCGTGTTTTCCCTGTTGCGCAGAACTGTTCTAAGCATTTTTTTGAGACCGTCTCTAAAATGGTGGCGTGCTATGTATTACGGCGAGCTTGGCGGCGAGCCTGTTTGTGAAAAACCCGCTCCGGAGTATTCATGAAGAAGAACAAAAGTGTCTGGCATAAGCGCTCACTCTACGCTGCCCTGTTCGGAGCGCTCGCCGTGGTTTCGGCGGGTGCGCATGCCGATCAGTTCGGCATTCAGATCGCTGGCGGCGAAGCCGACCACGACGTCAGGAAAGCGGATCTCGGGGTCGTCTGGGACCCCAATTGGACCTGGTGGGAAATCGGAGGTTTCCACTTCACGGTCGTTGGCGAAGCGCACGTGGCCTACTGGGATATCCGTGAAAGCCAGGCATCTCATCCGAACATCTGGGAATTTGGCCTCACACCGATGTTCCGCTTCATCAAAAGCTCGGGATGGTTCCGGCCGTATGTGGAAGCAGGCGTCGGCGTACGCCTCCTGTCGCACGTCCGCGAGACCCCGGACCGCACCTTCTCTTCAGCCTTTCAGTTCGCCGACGTCGTGGGTGTCGGGGCTCAATTCGGCGCGCATCAGAATTATCAGGCAGGCTTCCGGTTTCAGCATTTATCCAACGCCGGTATCGAACAGCCGAATCCTGGTATAAATTTCAGCCAGATATATTTGCAATACAACTTCTGACGAGGGCCGCGTCGTTCGGTTCCTCAAGTGCGAACGGAAAGGAACCGACGATGCCGGCACAACCCATCGAGACGCTGATCGAGGCAATACGTGAACTCGAGCGCGACCGTTTCCGCGCGATGGTCGACGGCGACGGGGAATTGCTCGACACGCTGCTGGCGGAGAACGCCAGCTACGTCCACACCAACGGCAAGCGCGAGACGAAGCGGCAGTTCATTGACGCGATTACGGCGGGACGCCGGCGCTATCGGCAGATCGAGATCCAGTCGCAGGAGCTGATCCCTGGCGGGCGGGACACGTGGATCGTGTATGGACGCGCGTTGCTCGAGATGGAATCGAAGAATGGCGCGTTGCTGTTTCCCATTGCGTACACGGCCATCCACATTCAGGCCGATGGGCAATGGCGGTTGCTCGCGATGCAGGCGACACGCGTGGCGCTGGATTAGCACCGGTTCGATGCCATTCGGTCGGGCATCGCGGTTCGGCCGGCGGGACGGCGCCTTGTGAGCGCTGGCCGCCATGTCGGTACCGGTTGTCGCGTTTTATCGCCTGCTTCGCAAACTTCTGCCGCGCCGATGGAGAAAACGGTGGTTTAACGACATCACCGAGTTCTGCTGGCGGCGCACTTAACTCACCTAACGCCCCTTACTTACCTTACTTACCGCTAAAAAGCCGCTTCCTTCAAGCCGCAACCGCTTCGCTTTCCACTTCCTTGCGCCCGCTCCAGCGCACGCGATTGACCGCGCTGACGATGGCATCCGCTACCGCCTGCGCCGCGTTCGCATGCATCGCGACGCCAAACCTCATGGCCTGATCGCCGATCCGGCAGCCGACGAACACCGCCGTCTCGCCCTTCGCCGTCGCAGCCGTCTCAAACGATGTCACTTCGATCGCGACACCCGCGACCTCGGCTACGGCCGCAGCGACGGCCTGCGCGCACGCTTCATCGGCAATCGCGGATACGGTCAGCTTCACGTGGCGTCCATCGAAGCGCAACGTCGAGACGTCGGCCCGCGACGCCGGCCCCGGCGCATCGAAGTATTCGCGCCTGAACAATGCGCAAATGGCTTCGCCGGAGACTTCTGCGCCGGAGGCATCGGCGACTTTCTGCACAGCGTGGCTGAATTCGATCTGCACGCGGCGCGGCGGCGTAAAGCCGAGCCCGCGCTCGAGCAGATAAGTTGTGCCGCCTTTGCCTGACTGGCTGTTCACGCGGATCACGGCGTCGTAGCTGCGGCCAAGATCGGCTGGGTCGACGGGGAGATACGGCACGTCCCACACGGTGCCGGCTTCGCGCTGCGCGAAGCCTTTGCGGATAGCGTCCTGATGTGAGCCGGAGAAGGCCGTGAACACGAGATCGCCGGCGTACGGATGGCGCGGGTGCACGGGAATCCGGTTACAGCGCTCGACCACGCGGCGCACGCCGTCGATATCCGAAAAATCCAGACCGGGGTCGATGCCTTGCGTGTACAAATTCATCGCGAGGGTGACGAGATCCACGTTGCCCGTGCGCTCGCCATTGCCAAACAGGCAGCCTTCCACACGATCCGCGCCCGCGAGGATCGCGAGTTCCGCGGCGGCCACTGCCGTGCCGCGGTCGTTATGCGGATGCACGGAGAGCACGATGCTGTCCCGATAACCCATGTTGCGATCCATCCACTCGATCTGATCGGCGAAGACGTTCGGCATGGCCGCTTCCACCGTGGCCGGCAAATTCACGATCATTTTGTGATCGGGCGTGGGGCGCCACATTTGCGCAACGGCGTCACAGACTTCGCGGGAAAACGAAAGCTCGGCCATGCTGAAAGTTTCCGGCGAATACTGGTAGATCCAGTGCGTGCCGGGGCGCGCGGCGGCGCACTCCTTGATGATGCGCGTGCCTTCCACGGCCAGCGCCTTGGTTTCTTCCTTCGACATCCCGAACACGATCTTGCGGAACGACGGCGAAATCGCGTTGTAGAGGTGCACGATCACGCGGGACGCGCCTTCCACGGCTTCAAACGTCCGCTCGATGAGATCCTGGCGCGACTGCACGAGCACTTCGACGGTGACATCGGCGGGAATGCGGTTTTCGGTGATCAGCTTGCGCACGAAGTCGAAATCCGTCTGCGATGCCGACGGAAAGCCCACTTCGATTTCCTTGAAACCCACCGCTACCAGCATCTCGAAGAATTCGAGCTTGGCGCCGATGCTCATCGGGTCGATCAGCGCCTGGTTTCCGTCGCGCAGATCGGTGCTCATCCAGATGGGCGCGCGCTCAATCGTGCGAGTCGGCCATCGGCGGCCGTTGAGCTTGACCTGGGGGAAAGGGCGGTATTTCTCGGAAGGGTTGCGCATCATCATCGTGGGCCTCGGCTGAACGCGTTGTACGCGTGAAAGCGCAGTCGTTGCGAGGCGGATGAGCGGCCGGCGGCTTGCCGGCATCGTTCCTGTGCGCGCTGGTCGGGCTCGCGTTGTTCCATGGCGTGGGTGACGCCGGTGACGAACGTGAACGATGCAAATGCAGCGTGCATGTGATCCTCGCGTTTTCGTGCCGCGGATGAACGGACGAAAGCAGACGACTACGGGTGGTGAAAAAAGGGGAACTACGAAACTGCGGGAGGGACCGCGCAAGGAATGCGCGGCGCCACGTTTAGCGACTTACGCTAGACGTAGCGATAGGGGCCGCGCTAGGCGACCCTGAGTAATTCGAAGGGAGGGGAATTGGGTAAAGCTCATTGGTGCACATTAGCGTAGCGCGCTCGGGTTTGTCAACCTTGAGCGCCTATCGGCTGAAGAATGTCCTCGTCGTCATTGCCGCCTGACGATGTCCGTAATCAGCTCCGCCTGGCGAGCGAGCGCAGGTGGAATCGGCGCTTCGCCCCGCAGCACGGTTTCGATCCAGCGCGCGGTGGTCGCGGCATCGAGGGCGCCGGGCATAGCTACCACGGGCGCTTCCGGAGACGAGCGTTCCGGCGATATCAGCGTCTCCGAGTGGCCGTCGTGGAACCAGTCCACCTGCACTTGCCGACGCGTGTCCGCCACCGCCTCGCCTTCCGTCCCGCGTGCGAGCAGGGCGCCGCCCGCGGCCGCGTCGGGATGTTCGGTGAACAGTCCCGTCAGGCTTTCGCGATACTCCGGATGCGTGTAGTTCACCAGTCGCAAGCCCGGCTGCGCGAACGGTTGCAGGATCTTGACCAGTGTATGTGTGGAATTTCGCACGCCCATGATTCGCCGGATCGCCAGCAGGCGCGCAAGCTTCGGCGCGAGCACGGCGATTGGCGCGAACGCTAGTCGTCGCGAGGCTAGGTTGTCCTCGATTTCATCGTGGGAAGCGGATTCCTGGATGCCCAGTTCGGCAAAAATCGCAGCGCTGGTCACGCGGCCGGGATCGTCGGTCACGCCGTGCACCAGCACCGGCACGCCTTCTCGTGCGAGCAGCAATGCTAGTAGCGGGGTCAGGTTGGGCTGTTTGCGCGCGCCGTTGTATGTGGGGATGGAGACGGGCCGCGCGTGGTCGCGGCCGTTCTGGATATGCAGCGGTTCGAACGAGCGATGCGCGGCCGCCAGCATCGCGGCCAGTTCGGCGGCCGTCTCGCCCTTCACGCGATACGCCAGCAACACGGCACCGAGTTCGAGATCGGAGACGCGGTCGTCGAGCATCGCTTCGTAGAGGGCATAGGTGTCCTCGCGGGTCAGCGCTCGTGCGCCGTTCGGCCCGCGGCCGATTTCCTTGATGAAGCGGGCGCACGGGAAAGCAGCAGTGTCGGTCATCGAGTATTCCGAGCGGCCGGCTCGTGCATCTTGTCTTCAATCACGTTGCGCACGATCAGCCGCTTCAATGTGTGGAGTGCGGGAACCACATTCAGTACCGCATTTGAGGCGGGCGTGCAAGTTGTAGGGACGTTCGGCGGTGGGTATTTAAGGTATTTGTACGCTGATTGTTTGAGCGGTTTCTGCCTCGTGTACGCAAACTGCGCGATCACGCATTAGCGGCGCGCTTTCTGCGCGGAAATTGTTCGGGCCGATAGGCCGATCAGCCGAGTCGCGACCGACAACCGTGCACGTTAAACTTGAGGTCTTGGTCGATGCTTCATCAAACAGGAGAAAGCAGAATGAGTCATGTGTTCGCTCCGGCACCCGCGGTTGCGGTGCCCGTTGTCGGTTCCAGCGACCAGTTTCCCGTTCGCCGGATTTATTGCGTCGGCCGGAACTACGAGGCGCACGCGCGAGAGATGGGGCACGATCCGGATCGCGAGCCACCGTTTTTCTTCTGCAAACCCACCGACGCCGTGCTGTACGTCGCGACCGGTACGACCGGCGAATTCCCGTATCCGTCGCAATCGAAGAACGTCCACTTCGAGATGGAGCTCGTGGCCGCGATCGGCAAGCAGGGTAAGGACATTCCTACCGACAAGGCGCTCGATTACGTGTACGGCTACGCGCTCGGTCTCGACATGACGCGCCGCGACCTGCAGGCGGAAGCGAAGAAATTGGGCCGTCCGTGGGACACGGCGAAGGGCTTCGATCATTCGGCGCCGCTCGGTCCGATTCATCCGGTTGCGAAGGTCGGGCATCTGGAAAAAAGCGCAATCTGGCTAACGGTCAATGGCGAAGAAAAACAGCGTTCGGACCTCTCGCAACTGATCTGGTCCGTAGGCGACACCATTGCGTATCTGTCGACGCTATTCGAGTTGTTCCCCGGCGACCTGATTTTTACCGGCACGCCTGAAGGCGTCGGCGCGATTCAGAAGGGCGACTTGATGAAGGGCGGTGTCGATGGCATCGGAGAGTTCTCCGTGCGCGTCGTCTGACTATAAAAACGGAGGGGACCGATGAAGCTATACAGCTATTTTCGTAGCTCGGCGGCGTATCGCGTGCGGATCGCGCTGAATCTCAAAGGGCTGGCGTACGAGTACGCGCCGATCCATCTCCTGCGCGACGGCGGGCAACAACTGAAGCCCGAGTACCGCGAGTTGAATCCCGACGGGACCGTGCCAACGTTTATCGACGGCGACGACGTGCTGACGCAGTCGCTCGCGATTATTGAATACCTGGAAGAGACGCATCCCGAGCCGGCGTTGTTGCCGGGCACGCCACTGGACCGCGCGTTCATCCGGTCGATCGCGCTGCAGGTAGCGTGCGAGATTCATCCCGTGGATAACCTGCGCGTGCTGAAGTACCTGAAGCACACGCTGAAGGTCGGCGACGAAGCGAAAGACGCGTGGTACCGGCATTGGCTGGAATCGGGTTTCGAGTCGTTGGAGAAGCGTCTGGCGAACGATCCTCGCGTAGGCAAGCTGTGTTTCGGCGATACCCCGACGCTCGCGGATCTGTGCCTGGTGCCGCAGGTGTTCAACGCGCGGCGTTTTAATATCGATATGAGCCGTTATCCGACGATCGAACGTATCGCCGATCACGCCGCGCAAATCGATGCGTTCGCGCGCGCCGCGCCCGGGCAGCAACCGGACGCCGAATGACGACAGCCGTTTTTTTATCCGGCGCCGGGCTTGGCGCAAGTTTGATTATCGCGATTGGTGCTCAGAACGCGTTTGTATTGCGGCAAGGGTTGAAGCAGCGGCATGTGGGCTGGGTCGTTTTTATCTGCGCGCTGATCGATGTATTGCTCATCGGGTTTGGTATCGGCGGCATGGGAGCGCTGATTGCGCGAGCGCCGGTGCTGCTTGGGGTGATTCGCTGGGCAGGAGCGGTGTTTCTGTTTCTCTACGGCGTGCGGGCTTTTTACGCGGCGTGGAAAGGGCCGGGGCATTTACACGTCGAGAACGGTGAATCGCAGACGGTGTTGAGCGCGGTATCGACGGTGCTCGCTTTGTCGCTGCTTAACCCGCATGTTTATCTCGATACCGTCGTGTTGCTCGGCGGGATTGGAGCGCGGTATGGCTGGCCGGGGAACGCGTGGTTTGCCGCTGGGGCGATGTGTTCGTCGATCGTCTGGTTCACGGCGCTCGGGTTCGGCGCCCGATTGCTCCAGCCTCTGTTCGAGAAGGATCTCTCGTGGAGAGTGCTTGATGTGATCGTTGGAATTGTGATGTGGTGGATCGCCGGGGCGCTGGTCGTTTCCCGGTGACTTCGCCGCTGGTTGGCTGAACGCCAACCAGCGGCACCGGTTTAATTGCCCAGCAACGCGTCCGCAAACTCGTCGGCGCTGAACGGCTGCAAGTCCTCGACCTTCTCGCCCACGCCGATGAAATACACCGGAATCGGCCGTTGGCGTGCAATTGCCGCGAGAATGCCGCCCTTTGCAGTGCCGTCGAGCTTCGTCACGATCAAACCCGTCAAGCCAAGCGCATCGTCGAACGATTTCACTTGGGCGAGCGCGTTTTGGCCCGTGTTGGCGTCGATGACCAGCAGCACCTCGTGAGGCGCATCCGGCTGTGCCTTCGCAATCACACGCTTCACCTTGCGCAGTTCTTCCATCAAGTGAAGCTGCGTCGGCAGGCGGCCAGCGGTGTCGGCCATCATCACGTCGATCTTGCGTGCACGCGCGGCGCCGACCGCGTCGAAGATGACGGCGGCGGCATCGCCGCTTTCCTGCGATACAACCGTCACGTTGTTGCGCTCGCCCCAAACCGTGAGTTGTTCGCGCGCGGCAGCACGGAAGGTGTCGCCGGCCGCGAGCAGTACGGACTGATCGAAGCGCTGCAAATGCTTGGCCAACTTGCCGATGCTCGTGGTCTTGCCCGCGCCGTTCACGCCGGTGATCATCATCACGAGCGGCTGGGCACGACCAAGCATCAGCGATTTCTCGAGCGGTCGCAGAAGGTCTGCGAGCAGCGAGCGCAGGGCGGCCTTGACCTGCATTGAATCGGTAAGCCGTTCGCTGCGCACTTTTTCGCGCAGCGCCTCGAGCAGATATTCGGTGGCATCGACACCGGCGTCCGACATCAGCAATGCCGTTTCGAGTTCCTCGTACAAATCCTCATCAATCTTCGCCCCGATGAAAATTCCCGTCAGGCCAGAACTCGTCTTCGATAATCCCGTCTTCAGGCGCGTAAGCCAGGAACGCTTCGCACTCGGTTCAGGCTCCGGCGGCGGCACGATCACGACGGCTTCTTCAGGCGCCTTCCATTGCGATGCCGTGCGGCCTTGCCAGTAAGGTTTGGCTTCGGGGGGGGCGCTCGCGGAGGGGGTAGTCGGCTGGGCCGGCGTAACCGGCGTCGTGGTGGCGGGTGTTCCGATATCGGGCGGAGAACCTGAAGCATGAGACGTGCTCTGCGGCAAATCTACTGACGAAACCGAACCGCCTAAGTCAGCTGGTCGCGCGGACCCATCATGCGATTCCACAGGCGCGCTGGACGACCCGGTTGCCGCAGCCGGCTCCGCCGCAGACACATGCCCATTCGACTGCACCGGCGCACCAGCACCAGCACCGACGTCCGCCCCACGCGCTTGCGTTTCCGAAGTCCGAACCGCTGCCTCACCACCTTCCAGCAAGGTTTCCACCGGCTGCGCCGGCATAACCGGCGTAGTCGGGTCCCGAAGCGCTTCAGCGCCTTCGGAACCAGAATCGGCGACGTCCTCGGCTTTGTTTTCCTCGGGCGTATCGGTCGATTTGCCTATTAATCGTTTGAAAAAGCTGAACATGGTCTGCAGTGGTGGGGGTGGCGCGTTTTATCGATGCCGTCGCAACCGCGTTCCTGCGTCGAACGCGCACAAAAACGCAAACGCAAAGGTAACGAGGGACGCCGGGCCGAGAAAAGCCGCCGGAAACAGCGGCAAGAGCCGGGCGTGCGCGCAAAAAAGGCGAAAGACGCGTATTTTATCAGCCGCCACCGATTGTAGTGGCCGGTCTGGCGGCGAACCCCTGCATCGGGCGCGGCGGGGCTGTGGTAACGTGCCCGCATCGGCGAATGCGAATTCTTGCAAAACGACGACGTTCTTACCAGACCCGCGCGATCATCCCGCCGCCTCAACCCACGCACGTCCATGTCCCGTTCCTCCATTACCCGCGCTTTAGAGCGAAATCCCGAACGAAATCGCGAAGGCACCCCGGTGCGCGCACCGAAAGTCCGCGAAGCCGCGCCATCGCGTGGCGGCAAGGCGCATTCCATCCGCATTATCGGCGGCGAATGGAAACGTACGCCGCTACCCGTCCTGAGCCTGGACGGCCTGCGTCCGACGCCGGACCGGGTGCGCGAGACGCTTTTCAACTGGCTGGGCCAGTCGCTCGACGGCAAGCGTTGCCTCGACCTCTTCGCCGGCAGCGGCGCATTGGGCTTCGAAGCGGCGTCGCGCGGCGCGGTGCGTGTCCTGATGGTCGAACGCAGCGGTCGCGCAGTCGCGCAACTGAAGGCGAATCAAACGCGCCTGGCCGCGAAAAACATTGAAATCGTGGAAGCCGACGCGCTGCGTCTCGCCGCGGGCCTCGCGCCGAACTCCTTCGATGTCGTTTTCCTCGATCCCCCTTTCGGCGATACCGCCATGCTCCAGCGCGCCATCGAATTGGCCGTGCCGCTGGTGTCGCCGGGCGGCGCGCTGTACGTCGAATCGGGTGAACCCGTCGATCCTGCGCAAACGCCCGCGCTGGCCGGCTGGGCAATTACCCGTGAAGGCAAGGCCGGCGCGGTCCGCTATCATTTGCTGCGGCGCGAAAATGAGGAATAATGCGCGTTCCAAAATGACAGCCGGGCGATGTTCGGCCGACTGTGGGCGGGGCTTGGTGGGCGTGATGGGCGGCGGGGTACCGGCGAGATTTTCTGGTCTTGTCGATGCCGGCGGCGGCCCAATCTGTATCGAAAGACATACCAGAAGAAGGTTCAGAAGAGGAGATGCCCCATGGTTGTAGCCGTTTATCCCGGAACGTTCGACCCGCTCACGCGCGGTCACGAAGACCTCGTGCGACGTGCATCGAGTATTTTCGATACGCTTGTGGTTGGCGTGGCTGATAGCCGGAACAAGAAGCCGTTCTTCAGTCTGGCGGAACGGCTGGACATAGCACACGATGTGCTTGGCCACTATCCGAACGTGCAGGTGATGAGTTTCAAGGGGCTGCTGAAGGATTTCGTGCGCAAGAACAACGCGCGCGTGATCGTGCGGGGTTTGCGTGCCGTCTCCGACTTCGAATACGAATTCCAGATGGCGGGTATGAACCGTTATTTGCTGCCCGACGTCGAAACGATGTTCATGACGCCGTCGGATCAATATCAATTCATCTCGGGCACGATCGTGCGCGAGATCGCGCAACTCGGCGGCGATGTCAGCAAGTTTGTTTTCCCCTCGGTGGAAAAGCGCTTGCAGGACAAAGTCGGTCCGATTGCGCCGGACCCAGCGGTGCCGTGAGCGCTTGAGTGCTCACCGAGCGCGCTCATCGAGAGCGCTCGGGCACCGAAAAAGCCGGCGAGATGCCGGACGAAGAGAGTAAAGCATGGCCCTGTTCATTACCGACGAGTGCATCAACTGCGACGTGTGCGAGCCCGAGTGCCCGAACGACGCCATCTCGATGGGTATCGAGATCTACGTGATCGACCCGAACAAGTGCACCGAATGCGTCGGCCACTTCGATGAACCGCAATGCCAGCAAGTGTGTCCCGTGGAATGCATTCCACGCGATCCGGCGCATGAGGAAAACGCCATCCAGTTGATGGCGAAATATCACGCGCTGATGAAGGCGAAGGGCGCTTGATCTAAACGTCAAAGCTATAAGCGCCCTTGGGCGTTATCACAGCAGCGCCCGCAACGCTGCTAGCAACGCATCACACTCGGCATCGGTGCCAATCGTGATGCGCAGATGCTGATCGATTCGCGGCAGCTTGAAATGCCGCACGAAAATCTCCTTCTCCTTTAAGCGCGCGGCGAGCGTGGCGGCATCGTGTTCCGGATGGCGCGCGAATACAAAGTTCGCTGCTGACGGCACCACGTCGAAGCCCAACGTCTGCAACTCCACCGTCAACCGTTCGCGGCTTGCCATTACCTTCGTACAGGTTTCGCGAAACCAGTCGTCGTCTTCGACGGCCGCGATCGCCGCGACTTGCGCCAGCCGGTCGAGCGGATATGAGTTGAAGCTGTCCTTCACGCGCGTGAGCGCCTCGATCAGCGCCTCATGTCCCAACGCAAACCCCACCCGCATACCCGCCAGCGAACGTGCCTTCGATAACGTCTGCACGACCAGCAAATTCAGATTTTCATCGATAAGCGTCGCCGCCGATTCCGCGCCGAAATCCACATACGCTTCATCGATCACGACAACCGAATCCGGATTCGCCGCGAGCAGTACCTTGATCTCGGCGAGCGGCAACGCGCGGCCTGTCGGTGCGTTCGGATTGGGCAGCAACACGCCGCCATTAGGCGCGCGATAGTCGTCCACATCGATACCGAAATCGGCATTGAGCGGCACTGCGTCGAACGCTACGCCGTACAACTGCGCGTACACGGGATAAAAGCTGTAGGTGATATCGGGGAAACGAATTGGCTTGTCGTGCTTGAGCAGCGCCTGGAACGTGTGTGCAAGGACTTCGTCCGACCCGTTGCCCACGAACACTTGCTCCACGCGCAGTCCGTGATGCTGCGCGATGGTCGCGCGTAAAGCACGCGCTGTCGGATCCGGATACTTGCGCAGCGAATCGCCATCCTCGCCGAGCTCGCGCCGGATCGCATCGACCACACGCGGCGACGGCGGATAGGGGTTCTCGTTGGTATTGAGCTTCACGGGACGCGCGAGTGCGGGTTGTTCGCCCGGCACATACGGCGTCAGCTTACTAACAATGTCGCTCCAGAAACGGCTCACATGTTGCTCCTTGTTTATCCAGCAGATTCACCACCGCGCGTCGCGTTCAGCCGTTGCGATGCAGGTTCATCATCGCGCGCTCCATCTCGTCGTTGATCGCGAACGGCATCACGGCTAGCGCGCGTTCGATCGATGCATCGATCACATCCTGCTCCTCGCGCCGCGGCGGTTTCAGAACGAAATTGGCCACATCGGGTTTCGCTCCCGCGCGCGCGCCCTCGGGAATCAGATCACGCGGATGCCCGATGCCGATCCGCAACCGCCAATACTGTTGCGACGACAGATGCGCCGAAATGTCCTTCAGGCCGTTGTGTCCACCACTGCCGCCACCGAGCTTCAGCTTCACGGTACCGGGCTGCAAATCGAGTTCATCGTGCGCGACAAGGATCTCGTCCGGCAGGATCTTGAAGAACTGCGCAACGGCCACCACCGACTGACCCGATCGATTCATGAAGGTCTGCGGCTCAAGCAGATGAACTTCTTGACCATTGAGCCGGCCGCGTCCGTAGTGACCGTGAAACCGGCGTTCATCACGCAACGATGCACCCGCGTCGCGCGCCAGTTGATCGACGAACCAGAAGCCGGCGTTGTGACGCGTCGCGGTGTATTCGGCGCCCGGATTGCCGAGACCGACGATCAGTTTGATCATGTTCAATCTTGGCGGCGTAGCGGCCTGTGGCTGCTCACAGCACAACAACACAGGACACATCAACCGCACCAGAAAAAGGCCAAAAAAAACCCGCCGGAGCAGAGCAACGGCGGGTCACTTTGTCCGCTCTTGTGGGCGGACCCGAGCGGACTCAAGCGGACAGGCTTCAGCCAGACTTATGCAGCCGGCTTGTCGCCTTCGCTCGGAGCAGCAGCGCCACCCGTAGCAGCTTCGTCGGACACGACGGCAGCCGGGATGGTCGCCGAAGCGATCACCGGGTTTTCTGCGTCGAGGTGAGCGACCAGCGCCACACCCTTCGGCAAAACGATGTCCTTCACGTGCAGTGTGTAACCGGCTTCAATCTTCGCCAGATCGAGTTCGACGAATTCCGGCAGATCGCCCGGAAGGCATTCGATTTCGATTTCGTTCAGCACGTGCGAGATCACCGCACCACCAAGCTTCACAGCCGGATTCGTTTCTTGATTCAAGAAGTGCACCGGCACCTTGGTGTGCAGCTTCTTCTTCGAATCGACACGTTGGAAGTCAACGTGCAGAACCATCTGCTTGAACGGATGGTATTGAACGTCGCGCAGCAGAACCTGTTGCGACTTGCCAGCGATTTCAAGGTCGAGAATGGACGAATGGAACACTTCTTTCTTCAGCGCGTGCCAAAGTGCGTTGTGATCGAGCTCAACAGCTTGAGCTTCAGCATTTGCGCCATATACGATACCCGGGGTCTTACCCGAGTTACGCAGGCGGCGGCTCGCACCCGTACCTTGCAGATTGCGCTCAAAAGCGACTACTTTCATGATTCAACTCCATAATCTGCCCGCGACCAGGCAGTGAAAACGGGGCTGTCCGCAATAGCGTTCAGCCCCAGAGCAGCGGTTCAGGCCTTCGTTCGCCTGAACCGATTACGCAGTGTTGCAGAGTTTTGAACCTCCGCTAGACCGCAAATACTTTTAACCTTCTGCGAACAGCGACATCACCGAGTCGCCGCGCCGGATACGCGAGAAAGTCTCGGCCAGCAATCCCGCGCTCGACAGGACGCGCACCTTCGTACATGCGCGCGCTTCGTCGGAGAGGGGAATGGTGTCGGTAACGACGAGTTCGTCGAGTTCCGACGCTGCAATCCGCTCGCCTGCGCCACCGGACAAAACCGGGTGCGTGGCATACGCGAAGACCTTCGTCGCGCCGCGTTGCTTCAAAACCTGTGCTGCCTTGCAGAGCGTGCCGGCGGTGTCGACCATGTCGTCCATGATCACGCACGTGCGGCCTTCCACTTCACCGATGATGTTCATCACTTCAGCGACGTTCGCCTTCGGGCGACGCTTGTCGATGATCGCGAGATCGGTATTCAGTTGCTTCGCCAAGGCCCGGGCGCGGACCACGCCGCCCACATCCGGCGAAACCACCAGCAAGTTCTCATAGTTCTGCTTGCGCAGATCGCCGAGCAAGACGGGCGTGGCGTAGATGTTGTCGACCGGGATGTCGAAGAAACCTTGAATCTGGTCGGCGTGAAGATCCATCGTGATGACGCGATCCACACCGGCAATTTCCAGCATATTGGCCACGACTTTCGCCGAGATGGCGACGCGGGCCGAACGTGGCCGGCGATCCTGGCGGGCATAACCGAAGTACGGGATGGCTGCTGTGATCCGGCCAGCGGATGCGCGTTTGAGCGCATCGACCATGATCATGAGTTCCATCAGCGTGTCATTGGTCGGCGCGCAAGTGGACTGCAGCACAAACACGTCCTTGCCGCGCACGTTTTCCTGGATCTCGACCATGATTTCGCCGTCTGAAAAACGGCTGACCATTGCCTTGCCAAGTGGGATTCCAAGGATTTTGACGACTTCCTGTGCAAGCGCGGGATTCGCGTTGCCAGTGAATACCATCAGGCCGTCACTGCTCATCGTGCACCTGTTCTGGCTGGAGGCGAGAGGAAAAACGCGAGAAATTTTGGCAGGGGAAGAAGGATTCGAACCTTCGCATGCTGGAATCAAAATCCAGTGCCTTAACCAGCTTGGCGACTCCCCTACACTAACTTTGAGTCCTGCCGGGTAGCGTAGGACAAACCCGGCAAAACGAAACTTTACGACGCGAAAGCAAAGAGAGGATGCGAATCCAGGCTTTCGGTCACTGTGCTCTTCCAGCGCGCCGGGAGTTTGGCTTGTGCCATCTCAGCTTCGGCTTTGCTACGAAAAGCGGCAAACACGCTCGCCCCAGATCCGGTCATTCGCGCAGGTGAAAGATTCGAAAACCACTCCAGCACCTGAGCTACTTCCGCGTACTTCTCAACCACAACTGCCTGCATGTCATTTCGGCCAAAACTATCAGGCCAATCTGCGTCAGAACTATGTTGTGCAAGGAAGTCCGTTATTGTGAGGACTTTTGAGTCCCTTGTCAACGCTTTCTCTGAAAAAATCGCGACAGTTGGGACATGCACCGCAGGACTCACCACGAGGAAAAACCGTTTCGGCAGATCGACGGCTTGCAGCGCTTCACCAACACCTTCCGCAAAAGCATTGTGCCCGAAGATAAAAAACGGCACATCGGCGCCGAGTTTCAACGCCAGATCCTGCAACGCTTCTCGCGACAAATCCACGCCCCACAAGCGATTCAGGGCGAGCAGCGTGGTCGCGGCGTCAGAGCTGCCGCCGCCGAGACCGGCGCCCATGGGCAGTATTTTATCAATTTCTATGTCTACGCCAAGGGGGCTGCCCGTTGTCGACTGCAGCAGACGCGCAGCACGTACAACAAGGTCATCCGCTTCAGACACGCCCGGCACATCGGTTTTACGCGCGATGACGCCGTCGTCGCGACGGGTGAAGTGCAGCAGGTCGCCCCAGTCGAGCAACTGGAACACCGTCTGCAACGCGTGATAGCCATCTGGCCGACGGCCCGTGATGTGCAAAAACAGATTGAGCTTGGCCGGCGCGAGGCAATTGCGCAGGGACGCATCGGCCTGCGGGCGCATTGAGCCCCGCGATAAACCCGGTAAAGGTGACGGCATGCTGTTGAGCTAAAACGTTACTGGTCGAGGACGAGCTTGATGTCGAGCGGCGGCTCGTCGCGCGACAGATTCAGGCGCTTCACGCCGGTTGCGGGCGAGTCGGCGTAGGCCAGATAGTCGATGGTCCAGCCATCCTGCTTGATTTCCTTCAGGCGGCCGTTTTCAGACGAAGAATCCATCGTTGTGCGCGCCCGCGAGGTCGGCGCGGGCGATGGCTGTAGCCAATACCGCAAGCCTTCCACCGGCAGCGCAAAACCCAGCGTGTTGCTCATCAGTTGAGAGACGTTATCGGCGGTCTGCGGTTCGCGGTTCGGCAATTCCAATGTGGCCGAAGACGGCGAGGACGTCACGACAGCCAGCGTTTGCCCAAGCGGATTGCGCAATTGCAGCGTGACGGTGTCTCCGGTTTCCTGCCAGTCGAAGTTGCCGTATGCGTTGCGCTGCTGACCGTTCTGGTCGTCGTACTGGACGGAAAAACGGCCGTGATACGCGCGGGTGGTTTGCGCGGTGATCGCGGTTGCTGCATTCGATGTAGTCGGCACCCGCGGTTGGATCGCGCACCCCGACACCACCACCGCACCCGCTGCCATCAGCGCCAGCGCGCCACGACGCGCGCGCTGACTACCCAGGAAATTCGTAGCAATCAAGTTCAAAGGTCGTTCACCTGGAATCGTTTGAGCGTCTTCAAAAGTGTGTCGTTGCCGGGTTCGAGCTTTTGCGCCTGACGCCATGTATTGCGCGCCTGGTCCTGTTGCCCCGACTTCCACTGCACTTCGCCGAGATGTGCACCAATTTCGGCATTCGGCTGCAGGTCGTAGGCCTTCTTCAGGATGCTCGCGGCTTCAGTCGCATTGCCCAGCCGATACTTTGCCCAGCCGAGACTGTCCATGATGAACGCGTCGTTTGGCGCAAGCGACACCGCCTTCTCGATTAGTTTCTCCGCCTCATCCAGGCGCTCGTTGCGATCGACGAGCGAATAGCCGAGCGCGTTATACGCTTGCGCATTGTCCGGTTGCTCTTTCATCAGCTTGCGCAGTTGCGCTTCCATGGTGTCGTAATGGCCGTTCTTCTCGGCGGCCATGGCGTAGTCGTAGGTGATATCGGGATCATCAGGGAATGCAGCCGATGCCTTCGACAAAGCCGTTTCCGCTTCCGGATACCGTTGCGCCTGGAACAGCAGCGCGGCATCCGTGCGCGCGAGCAGCGCCAGATCGCGGGGATCGGAAGTCTGCAGGCTGCCCAGCAACGCACGCGCTTCGTCGACCTTGCCGTGCGAGGCGAGGATCTGCGCCCGCGTGACCTGTGCCGGCAAATACTGTTGGCTCGCGCGCGGAATCTTGTCGAGCCACTGGTTCGCGGCGACGTCGTCCTTTTTCTCCAGCGACAACTGCGCGAGATAGATGTACGCCTGGCCCGGGTCCGCGCCCGGCGTGCTCTCAGCGGCCGCTGCGTACTGCTTCAGATAGTCCTGCGCCTTGTCCGGCTGTTTCTTCTGGATATTGATCAGCGCGAGCGCCATGAGCGGCGTCAAATCTTTCGCGTCGTTCTTGCGCATGATTTCGAACTGCTTCTGGGCGTCGTCGAGACGATCCGCCGATAGATACAGTTGCGCCAGCGCAAGCCGCGCGTCGTGCGATTTCGGATTCTTGTCGAGGTACTTTTCGAACGAAGCGATACCCTCGTCGCGTTCCTTCGGCCCCATGCGGGCGAGCGTCAACGCTGCAGGCAGATAGTCAGGCTTCAGTTGCAGTGCCTGTTCAAGCGATGCCTTCGCGCCCGGCAGGTCGTCAGCGGCAATTTCTTGCCGGGCGAGCGCCAGTTGTGTCTCCGGCCGGTCCATATCGTTCTTGACCAGATCCTTCAGCACATTCAGCCCACCTACGCGATTAGGCCCGCGCGACAGCAGGACCTGCAGCGAGATGATCGCGTCGCCGCGCTGCTCCGCAGGTACCTTCGCGAGCTCGGTCGTGAGGATCGGCTTGGCGTCGTCGGGCTTGCCGGAGAGGATCAGCAGCGACGCGCTCAGCTGCGCCGCGCGCTCCGAATTCGGTGAGAATTGCTGCCAAAGCTGGACGGCCGTCAGCGCGTCGTTGGGACTTTGTGCGGCAATTGCAATCTCGGTCGCGCGCTGGGCGAAACGCGGATCGTGCGTGTCGCGGGCAAGGGCGAGATAGGTCTGATACGCCGGCGCTGCCTGATTGCGTTGCAACGCGACTTCGGCCGCGAGCACCTGGAACACGATCTGGCTGGACGCAGCGACGTTCGGCAAGTCCTGCGTTTCCTTGCCCGTCGGCGGTGCTGTGATCAGGTCCGCCGCGCTGATGGCCGCCTGATCGTCGTCCGGTGTGGGAAGTTGCGCGGGGCTCTGCGCGTAGGCAGGCGCGAGCGCAGCCATCGCGAGCGCAACTGCGGCCGCGAGCTTGCTCGGGTAGACCGGCTTACCGCGTGTAGCGCTCGTTTGAACGGTCGCTGCACGCTGCTTCGAAAACAACTTTACGAAGGACAAGTTCATGGAAATCCGATCAATGTTTCAGTCGATTGTAACGCGCTCGCTACAATACGCGCACATCCCACAGCAAGTTGCAGACCAGTAAAACATGCCAGAGTTGCCGGAAGTCGAAGTAACCCGACGCGGGATCGAACCGTTTGTTGCCGGACGCAGGGTGGAGCGCGTCGAGGTCCGCACGCCGGCGCTGCGCTGGCCGATTCCGCCGCACCTCGCGAAGACAATGAAGGCGCTGAAAATCGAAAAGGTTGAGCGGCGCGGCAAGTATCTGCTGTTCGAAACATCCGAGGGTTGGCTGATCGTGCATCTCGGCATGACGGGGACGCTGCGGGTATTGCGGAACGTGCCGCGGCCGCCGGACGCGGCGAAGCATGATCATATAGATCTGATCTTTGACGAATTCATTTTGCGCTTTCGCGATCCGCGACGCTTTGGCGCTGTGCTCTGGCATTCGCGCGAAGACGGCGACGTGCTCGACCATCCGCTGCTCGCGGGCTTAGGTGTGGAACCTTTCACCGCCGAGTTTTCCGGTGCGCTGATGTACCGGCAGACGCGGGGGCGCAAGGTGTCGGTGAAGCAGGCGTTGCTCGCGGGCACGATGGTCGTCGGCGTGGGCAACATTTACGCGTCCGAGAGCCTGTTTCGTGCGGGNATCCGGCCAACGGTCGCAGCCGGACGCGTCTCGCTCGTGCGCTACGATCTGCTCGCCGATGCCGTGCGCACGACGCTCGCCGCGGCTATCGAAAAGGGTGGCAGCACGTTGCGCGATTTCGTTGGCAGCAACGGGGAGTCGGGCTATTTCCAGCTCGATTATTTCGTCTATGATCGCGCGGGCCAGCCGTGCCACGTTTGCGGAACGGCCATCAAACAAATCGTGCAGGGCCAGCGATCCACGTACTTTTGCCCGCGCTGCCAGCGCTAGCCTCCATGCTCCAGCTCACCGATTTCTCCACGCGCCTGATCGCGTGGCAACGTGTTCACGGCCGTCATGACCTGCCGTGGCAAAACACACGCGATGCGTACCGGATCTGGTTGTCCGAAATCATGTTGCAGCAGACGCAGGTATCGACGGTGATCCCGTACTACGCGCGTTTTCTCGACCGTTTCCCCGATGTGAACGCACTCGCCGCCGCGCCGCTCGACGACGTGATGGCGCTATGGGCCGGCCTTGGTTATTACTCGCGCGCGCGAAATCTGCATCGATGCGCGTGTGTCGTATCGATGGAGCATGGCGGCGAGTTTCCCCGCAGCGTCGACGAGCTTGCTGAACTTCCGGGCATCGGACGTTCGACGGCGGCGGCGATCGCGTCGTTCGCGTTCGGCGCACGCGCGACGATTCTCGATGGCAACGTGAAACGCGTGCTCGCGCGGGTGTTTGGCATCGACGGTTTTCCGGGCGAAAAACGCGTGGAAAACACGATGTGGACGCTGGCCGAATCGCTGCTTCCCGATGCCGCGCACAAGGACGAAGTCACCGCGTACACGCAGGGTTTGATGGATCTGGGTGCGACGCTGTGCGTGCGTGGCAAGCCGGATTGCGCGCGCTGCCCGTTTGCCGCCGATTGCGTGGCGAACGTGACTGGACGGCAAAAAGAACTGCCGGGAGCGCGGCCAAAGAAGACCGTGCCGACACGCAAGACATGGATGCTGGTGTTGCAGGACGGCAATAGCGTCCTGCTGGAAAAGCGTCCGCCGACAGGCATTTGGGGCGGTTTATGGAGCCTGCCGGAAGCCGCCGATGAAGACGCGCTCGCGGCGGTCGCCCACAGCTTCGGCGGCACGGCCGAGCTTCAGCGGCTGAGCCCGTTCACGCACACGTTCACGCATTTCAAACTGGATATCGAGCCGCGTCTCGGTCGGGCGAACGGTGTGCCCGAAGCCGCCGATAACCAGACCGTGTGGGCACCGCTAGCGAATATCGATGCGTACGGCGTGCCCGCGCCGGTGCGCAAACTTCTCGATGCGCTGCAGGGATCGTTGATTTGATAAGGGCGTGCTGCTAAAGCCGCCTCACAGCAGTTGATGCTGCTGCATATAGTGATGCACGACATCGATCCGTGCGGCCGCGTCTTCAAGCTCCATCAGCTTCTGCCGGGCGCGCATGGGGATCGGCAGAATTTCGGATAAACGGTTGGACACCCAGGTCGGATCGTCGAGAAGGAAGGGTTCGGTGAACGGCAGGTCTTTCGGCTCGCGCGCTTTGATGGCATCGATGATCCGCTCCAGTACCTCCGCACACGCGCCGAACTTCGCCAACGCTTCAGTACCGTCCAGCGGCACATCGTCCCCAATGGTTTCCGCCACGCCCACGAGCAAATTGCTCGGCTCAACACGATGCGACAACAGCCGAAACCGGGTCGTCCCGCGCGCCTGGATGAGCAGCATGCCAAACGTGTCCACGTCGCACTGTGCGATCTCGGCCAGGCAGCCGATGCTCTCGGGCACGGATGGATCGCCCGGCGAAGCAATCTCATTGCCGCTTTTCAACAGGCACACGCCGAACGGCGTGCCTTCGCGCAAGCACTCGCGCGCCATGTCGAGATAGCGGGCTTCGAAGATTTTCAGGGGGAGATGGCCGCCGGGAAACAGCACGGTGTGCAGAGGGAACAGCGGCAGGTCGGCGATAAGGGGATTGGTGGACATCGCGCGCTTCTTTTAAAAAGACCGCCCGACGGCGATCAGGTTTGCGAGGGCGAGACGTGACCATCTAGAGCGATGGGGGCGTCGCGATGCCGCACGATCACATTGGCCTTGTCCCCGAAGCGCGCGGCCAGCGCCTGGGCGATGAATACCGAGCGATGCTGGCCACCCGTGCAGCCGATCGCCACCGTCAAGTAACTGCGGTTGTCGTCGCGAAATTGCGGCAGCCATTTGGCGATGAACGTGCCCACGTCATCGATCATCTGATGGACCATCGGCTGGGCGGACAAAAAGTCGACGACCGGCTGGTCCAGGCCCGTCAGCGGTCGCAGTTCGTGGTCGTAATAAGGATTCGGCAGCGTGCGGACGTCGAATACAAAATCGGCGTCGAGTGGCACACCGCGCTTGAACCCGAACGACTCGAACATCAGCGTGAGCCCAGCCGTTTCCTGCTCGATAAAACTCTTCACCCACGCGCGCAACACGTTCGCCCGCAGATTGCTGGTGTCGATCTGATGGCCGAACTCAGCGAGCCCCGAGACGAGTTCGCGCTCGCGCTCGATCGCTTCGCCCAGCGAGGTGAGCAGCCCGACATCGGCGTCGTGACCCGGCGAACCCGACAACGGATGACGGCGGCGCGTCTCGGAAAAACGTTGAATCAGCGACTGCGTACTGGCGTTGAGAAACAACACACGCAGGTCGAACGACTGCGAAAGGTCTTTGATGATCGCGGGCACTTCGTCGAGCGAACGGCTCGAGCGTGCGTCGATAGCGACAGCCAGACGCGGCTGCCCTTGTGTGTCGAGATACTTGGCGAGCTCGGGCAAAAAGCGCGGCGGCAGGTTGTCGACGCAATAGTAGCCGGCGTCTTCGAGCGCGTTCAAAGCGACCGATTTGCCGGAGCCGGAAATGCCGGTAATCAGAATGATGCGCATGAATAGGGACTCGTTCGCTCGAGGTAAAAACACGCAAAAAAGTTCGGGTCCGGGCGGCGGCTGGATGCTGGAGCCGCCGGTCTAGCCATATAAACCGGTCAGATCAGTTTGCCAGGGAACTGGCTTTCGGGGTCCTGCATCGCAAGGCGCTGACGATCCATGAAATCGCGCAAGGTATCGATACCCCGCAGTTGCAGGATCGTGTTGCGCACCGCCGCTTCCACGAGCACAGCCAGATTTCGGCCGGCCGCCACCTGGATGGTGACTTTGCTGATCGGCAAGCCGAGCACGTCGACCGCCTGGCTTTCCAGCGGCAGGCGCTGGAATTCACCGTCTGGACGACGCACGAGCTGAACGATCAGCTTGAGCTTCATTTTCCGCCGAACGGCGGTTTCACCAAAGATGGTTTTGATATCCAGCAGGCCGAGGCCGCGCACTTCAAGCAGGTTCTGCAGCAGCGGCGGGCATCTGCCTTCGACAAAATCCGGCCCGAGGCGCACGAAGTCTACGGCGTCGTCCGCGACAAGACCGTGACCGCGGCTGATGAGCTCCAGCCCGAGTTCGCTTTTCCCGAGCCCGGAGTCGCCGGTCAGCAGAACGCCCATGCCGAGGATGTCGAGGAACACGCCGTGCAGCGTGGCGCGTGGTGCGAGGATCCGCGACATATAGAGGCGCAGGCTGTCGATCACCGCCGCCGCTGACATCCGTGTGGTGAAGAGCGGCGTGGACGAGCGCGTGCAGCGTAGAACCAGCTCAGGCGGCGCACCGACCTCGCCCGCGACCACCAGGAACGGCGGTTCCAGCGCGATCAGTTCGGCCATGTTACGCGAGCGGTCTTCGTCGGACTGGCGCTGGTAGTAGTTGATTTCGGCGTCGCCGAGTACCTGGATGCGGTTGGGGTGGATTAGGTTCAAGTGCCCGACGAGATCGGCGCTCGATGTTGCATTGGCAACGGTTTCGGTCGAAAAGCCGCGCTCCCAGCCTTCGTGACCCGTCAGCCAACTGAGTTTCAGCGCGGCTGCGTTGTCGTCGAAAATGCTCTGGGCGTTGATGCTGGACGTATCCATGAGGCCGGAACTCCGTGAGAGGCCGCGAGCGAAGAGTGATTGAAGAGACCGGGAGTGGTCCCTTTCAATGCTTCGCTCAATAGGACTGATTGTGCGCTAGAAGGGCCGCCGGCGCGAGAGGGCCGTTCGGCCTGGGTCTCGGCGCTGAGGCCGGCTTCAAGTCCAGCGCGAGACCCGGCTCGACAAGCTCAGGGCTGCCATTGCGTGAGGACCTGATGCAGCGCCTCACGGTTTTCTTCAGTATTCAGGCGTTCGCGCGCGTCCCGGTCGGATAGCAATTGCGCTATCTCGGACAGGATTTCGAGGTGCTGTTGCGTGGCCTGTTCGGGAACGAGCAGAAAGATCAGCAGCGACACGGGCTGCCCATCCGGCGATTCGAAAGCGATCGGCTCAGCCAGGCGCACAAACGCGGCGAGCGGATGCTTCAGGCCCTTGATGCGTCCATGGGGGATGGCGACGCCTTCACCGAGACCGGTCGAGCCGAGGCGCTCGCGAGCAAAAAGATTGTCGGTGACGATACTGCGGCCAATGCCGTTCTGGTTCTCGAAGATCAGGCCCGCTTGCTCGAATACACGTTTCTTGCTGGTGACGGACAGTCCGAGGACGACATTTTCGAGGGGAAGAAATTTGGCTAAACGATTCATGTTGGCAGGCAGATGCGTGGCCTGAATTCTCCTCATCGTGGCGGCTGCAGAACCTGCACGAAACGCTCACGGCGATTTTGGTAAGGAATGCGCGGGAGACCGAGGCCTCACTTCACTCCGATTAACAACCCCGGTACTAACCGGACCATTATAGAACAGCGTAATCAGCGATGGTGCGGCGCGCCATACGCTCGACACGTTTGTTGCGCATAACGCAACGCTTGCTGCTTTGCGCCAATTTACCCCGTCCCGGCAAAAAACCGTCCGAAACCGCCGGCGACAAAAAAAGCCGCCTGCTTTCAGGCGGCTCGTTCCGACTATCGGACTGCCGGGCTCCGGTCCACATTGCTCCGGAATCCGGCGCATCGAAAAATCCTCCAGCCGATGCGCCGTTCACCCCGTTTGAATCATTCCTCTAAACGTTCACGGTGCCCGCGATACCTTATGGTGCCGGAACTTCGCTCTCTTGCGGTTCGTGTCCGTACTTCATTGTGGCATGCGCATGGCCCTGGATCTTGTCCTTGTGGCGAAGCACTTGCCGGTCCAGCTTGTCGACCATCAGGTCGATGGCCGCGTACATATCAACGTCACAACTCTCGATGAAAATGTCCTTGCCCTTCAGATGCAGGTTGATTTCGACCTTTTGCCGCTTTTCCTTTTCCCTATGATTGTCGACCGAGAGGACCACACTGCCGTCGATCACCTGATCGAAGTGCCGTAGCACTCTATCCAGTTTGGTGATCACATATTCTCGCAACGCAGGCGTCAATTCGAGATGGTGTCCACTGATCTGCAGATTCATAGTTGCTCTCCAAGCTAATGGCCGCCTGGACGCTTTCACGCTGCGCAAACCGGTCGCTGCTTGCCCGTACATGCCCATTCTGTTGAACGGGGTGGAACGGATCGGGATCGCATCGGCCGGCTCGTTCGCGCTTTCGCGACGCGGCCGGTAAAGGCCCGCCGCGACATGCAGCGGGCTACAGAGACTTTCGCAAGTTCACTGCCGGGATTTTCAGAGCTTCGCGATATTTGGCCACCGTCCGGCGAGCCACCACGAATCCCTGTTCTGCCAGCAACTCTGCGATGCGGCTGTCTGAAAGAGGAGATTTCGAGTCTTCGGCTCCTATCAGTTGCTTGATGAGTGCCCGGATCGCCGTTGACGATGCCGCGCCACCCGTGTCAGTTGAAACGTGCGATCCGAAGAAGTACTTAAATTCAAGCGTCCCGAATGGGGTCAGCATGTACTTACCGGTTGTCACACGTGAGACGGTGGATTCGTGTAAACCCAGCGTATCAGCAATCTCCCTCAAAACCAAGGGCCGCATTGCAATTTCGCCGTGCGCAAAAAAGTTCTTCTGACGCTCCACAATGGCTTGTGCAACGCGGAGAATCGTCTCGAATCTTTGTTGAATATTCTTGATCAGCCAGCGTGCTTCCTGAAGCTGCTGACGCAACGAACCGCTGCCCGGATCGCCTCGATTGTTGCGCAAAATATTCGCGTAGAGGTGATTGATGCGAAGCCGCGGCACGATTTCAGGATTCAATTCTGCGGTCCAGCCACTGGACATCTTGCGCACCAGGATGTCAGGGACGACGTAATCCGCTTCGCTCTTGCCGAACGCGGCGCCCGGAAACGGTTCCAGCGAACGGATCAGCAAATGAGCATCCCGCAGTGCGTCATCGGTGGCCTTGAGCTGCTTTCGCAAACGCGTGAAATCCCGCGCCGCCAGCAGCTCCAGATGGTGCATCACAATATCAAGCGCCAGCGTGCGAATGGGCGATGGCTCGAGCCGCAATAACTGCAGCTTCAGGCATTCGGACGCCGAACGGCCACCCACCCCCGGCGGATCGAAACTCTGCAGCAGCGCGAGCGCCGCGCTTAATTCGTCGACATCGACTTCGAGCTCGTCGGGCAAATCCGCCTTCACTTCCTCGAGCGACGACGTGAGATAACCGTCTTCGTCAAGCGATTCGATCAGGAACGTGATCAGCGCTCGATCGCGCTGATTCGCCTTCGTCATGCGCAGTTGCGACGTCAGGTGATCGCGCAGCGTAGTGGTGGATTCGTGGATTTGCAGCGGCGGCAGATCGTCGTCGTCCGAGCCGCTATTCGAGCGGCCGTAATCTTCCAGATTCCACGAACTCGAATCCGGTCCGTTATCCGATGAACTCAATCCGTTGTATTCGTCTACACCCTGAGGCTCGCCGCTTTCGGAGCGGTCGGTCGTGGTCGTGCTGCTGCTGCTCGACGACGTGCTGTTGCTCATCATCGGGTCTGGCGCGTTCACCGACGCCCCCGACGTGATCAGCGAGCCGTCCGCTGCTACGCGCAACGGGCTGGTGGTCCAGTCGTCCTCGTTCTCGAGCAGTGGATTTTGCGCGACAGCCATCGCGACTTCCTGCTGCAATTCGAGCGTCGACAACTGAAGCAGCCGGATGGACTGCTGCAGTTGTGGGGTCAGCGCAAGATGCTGCGACAGGCGAAGTTGGAGGCTAGCTTTCATGGCAAGGTTTTAATCATTGTAGAGAGTTTGCCACGGGCGCGACACCTCGCGGGGATCGACCAAAAACAAGCGTGCCGCCTCGCGGGCGGCACGTAAGATTTGCTGGCGGTGCAGGACGCCGCCCACAACGGTATTGCAAGGGCCGCCGGGCGTTGATCCCTGCGTTCACATGCGGAAATGTTCGCCGAGATAGACGCGCCGCACGCTCTCATTTTCGATAATGTCGCTCGGCGCGCCCGCTGCGAGCACGCTGCCGTCGCTGATTATGTACGCGTGGTCGCAGATGCCGAGCGTCTCGCGCACGTTGTGGTCCGTAATCAGCACGCCAATGTTGCGCTGCTTCAGGAATTTCACGATCTTCTGGATTTCGAGCACGGCGATCGGATCGACGCCAGCGAACGGTTCGTCCAGCAGGATAAACGCCGGATTGGTCGCGAGCGCACGGGCAATTTCCACGCGCCGCCGTTCGCCGCCCGAAAGCGACAACGCCGGGTTTTCACGTAAATGCGCGATCTGAAGTTCGTCGAGCAACGCTTCCGCGCGGTCCGTGATGGCCTGTTTGGAGAGCGGTTTTTCGCTCTCATCCGTTTGCAGTTCAAGCACTGCGCGAATGTTCTGCTCGACGGTGAGCTTGCGGAACACGGAGGCTTCCTGCGGCAGGTATGAAAGTCCGAGACGCGCACGCTTGTGAATGGGCAGCAGGCTGATGGAGGTACCGTCGAGCAGGATTTCGCCTGCATCGAGGGGCACCAGCCCGACGATCATATAAAACGACGTGGTCTTGCCCGCGCCGTTCGGCCCTAGCAGCCCTACCACTTCGCCGCTTTTCACGTCGAGCGAGACGTCCTTCACGACCGTGCGCGAGCCGTAGCGTTTCTTCAGGTTGCGGACGGTGAGCGAACTGCTCGTGCCGGCCGGCTTGCGATGAGGCATGGCGGGCGAATTCACGGCTGCTGCGTTCCTTGCATCTTGTTGGACGGCGTCAGGGTGGCCGGTGCGCCGGTCAGCGGTGCGGCGCCGCCGTTACGCGGCGCGAGCATGGCCCGTACGCGGCCGGTCGGNTTGCCTGGACCGGCAACGTCCGGCCCGGCTTTCGCCGTATAGAAGTCTTTCTGGCCGTCGTACGTGATCACGCTGCCGTGCACTTCGTCCTGAATCGTGGTGAGACCGACCAGGCGGCGCACGACGGCACGCGTGGTCAGCGTGGTGAGATCCTGCTTGCCGTCGTAGTCGATCCGCACGGCATTGCCTTCGATATATTCGTTGAGGCCATCGCGTTTCTGGCGGAAATACGAGAGGTTGCCGCCGGTAGACGTGCCGGTTGCGTACTGGTACCCCTGAGGATCCTGGGTCACGTCCACACGATCCGCCCTGATGATGATCGTGCCTTTGGTCGCGACCACGTGACCCGTGAAGATGTTGACCTGCTTCAGGTCGTCATAGGTCATGTTGTCCGCTTCAATATTCAGCGGCTTGTCGTTGTCGGCGCGTTCGGCGTGCGCTGCAGGCGCAAAGGCCGCCAGCGGCAAAGCCACGCAGGTTGCCGCGATCCCGAATTGCACGATGCGTGCGGCGCGGCGCGAAAATGCAGCGCGCGCTGCGCGCAGACGGCCGGATTCGGGTCGGAGAAACGGTTTGTTCATGCAGTCACACTTGAATGGAATAAGCGCAATTCGTCGGAACTGCCGGGGTTATTTGGACGAGGTGCCGAGGGTGTCGGACGCAGCGATCTGGCCGCGTACCTGTCCATAGAGCTTCATTACCCGGGTCGCGTTGTTGTAGTTCATGCCGTTGCCCGTCATCACCGACGGACCGCGCTGAAGTTTAACCGGCTTTTCCGTTTCGATGACATCGTCGTTCACAAGGATGCGAAAGTGCTCTGAATCCGCCGTCATCTGCGGGTCGCCATAACCGGCCACGCGCAGAATGTGAGCGTTTTCGTACAAGTCGACGATCGAGACGTCGCCGTTCACCGTACCGCGCTCGGACGTAGCCGTGACCGTTGGACGGAGCGGCTGGAACATGCGCATCGCGGGTTTCGTGAGGTCGCTGTTTTCGTCGTCTTCGTAATGCACCATCGAAATCGCGGTCAGGCGATATTGCGTCGTGCCGGTGGTGTCGAGTTCGGAGACCGAGAAGTTGGTCGCGAAATAGTCGGGCGCGTGCTCTTTCGGGCGCTCCGGCGTCTGTGNCGGCGGCAGCGTAGCTTGCAGCAACCAATAGGTGATGCCCGCTAGCGCGGCCAGCGCGACCAGCGGCAGCGCTGAAGTCAGTTTGGTGGGACGTGCCATGGGGTTCAGGCTCCGATAGCCGCGGCAAGCAGGCCGTCGTAGCGATTCTGGGCGCGCAGGATGGCGTCGCAGACTTCACGCACCGCGCCTTCGCCGCCGCGTTTGGTCGTGACGAAATGCACGCGTTGCAGCACTTCCTCATGCGCGTTGGCGGGCGCCGCAGCAAAGCCGCACAACCGCATCACGGCGAGATCCGGCCAGTCGTCGCCCATGTAGCCGCAGTCGGTGGCCGGGATACCCGTGGTTTGCAGCAATTCGGTGAGCGCGATGGTTTTGTCGGCGACGCCTTGATGCAGGTGCGTAATGCCCAGCTCACGCGCTCGTGCTGCGACAATGCCGGAGTTGCGCCCGGTGATGATCGCCGTCTGCACGCCCGCCGATTGCAGCATTTTGACGCCGTGGCCATCGAGTGAGTTGAAGGACTTCATGGCGTCGCCGTCGGCGGTAAAAAACAGGCTGCCGTCGGTAAACACACCATCGATATCGAAAATCATCAGCTTCACGCGGTTCGCGCGGTCGTTTGCGCCGTCGGGCGTGGCAGACTTGTTCGACATCAGATTACCTTCTTGGAAAAGAGGTCGTGCATGTTCAGGGCGCCGATCAGGATCGCGTTTTCATCGACGACCAGCATCTGATTGATGCGATAACGCTCCATCAGTTCCACCGCTTCCACCGCCAGATGGTCCGGACCGATCGTGCGCGGATTACGTGTCATGACGTCGATCAGCGGCAACGCGCGGAAATCGCCGTCGCGCTGAAGAACGCGGCGCAGGTCGCCGTCGGTGAAGATGCCTTCCACGTGACGCTTTTCATTGACCACGGCCGTCATGCCCATGCGCTTCGCGGTGATCTGGAAGAGGGCGTCGGAGACGGTGGCGTCGAGCGGCACTTCCGGCACTTCCGGCCCGACCCGCATCACGTCGCGTACGTAAGTGAGCAGGCGCCGGCCGAGCGCGCCGCCCGGATGCGAGCGCGCGAAGTCGTCAGGGCCGAAGCCGCGGGCGTCGAGCACGGCGACCGCAAGCGCGTCGCTCAATGCGAGCACGGCAGTCGTGCTGGCTGTCGGCGAGAGATTCATCGGGCAGGCCTCTTTATCGACGTGCGCATTCAGATGCACGTCGGCCAGTTTGGCGAGGCTCGATTCCGGCCGTCCGGTAATGGCGATCAGTTTTGCCCCGAGGCGCTTGATGATCGGCAGAATGGCGACGAGTTCAGAGGTTTCACCCGAATTCGACAACGCGATGAACACGTCGTCGGCGGTAACCATGCCGAGATCGCCGTGGCTCGCTTCGGCCGGGTGAACAAAGAAACCGGGCGTGCCGGTGCTCGCGAGCGTAGCCGCGAATTTGCGGGCGATATGCCCGGATTTACCGATGCCCGACACCACCACACGGCCCTTGCATCTCAGCAAGAATTCGACGGCGCCGGTGAAGTTGTCGTCGAGTTGCGCGGACAGGCCGCGCACAGCGTCGGCTTCAATTTCGAGCACGGTGCGAGCCAGCGCGAGTGCCCGGTCGCCATTGATTTTCGCTATCATGCGCGAAGTATAACAAAGGCATCTTTGCGCCGCGCCGGACACCGGGCGGCCTGCAGCCGCTCATCCGCCCCCGAAAGGCCGTGTGTTTTGTTGCGCGCAACGCCAGCGCGCGTTAAAAAACACAAGATCCGGATGCGCTCCTCCGAGCCACCATCCGCCGACAAACGAGGACGCTAGACGGATGACTTCCCCGCTTGAAATGACGTTGCTGTTGCTGCTGTGTTCGGTGGCAGGGGTCGTCGTATTCCGCTTTTTCAACCTGCCGCCCATGTTGGGTTATCTGGCGGTCGGGATCATCGTCGGGCCGCACGCTGCCGGCATCGCGCCGGATAGCGAACGCGCGCAGCATCTGGCTGAATTCGGCGTCGTGTTCCTGATGTTTTCGATCGGGCTCGAGTTCTCGTTATCGAAATTGCGTTCGATGCGNCGGATTGTGTTCGGCCTCGGTGCGAGCCAGGTGGCTGGGACGATTGCGCTGGCGCTGTTGTTCGGCTGGATCGCGAGCTTCTGGATGGACATGTCGTGGGAAGCGAGCATCGCGTTGGGCGGTGCGTTGTCGATGTCGTCCACCGCCATCGTTTCGAAAATGCTCGCCGAGCGGCTCGAACTGGAATCCGAGCATGGCCGCAATATCTTCGGCGTGCTGCTGTTCCAGGATCTGGCCGTGGTGCCGCTGCTGATTATCATTGCCGCGTTCGGCAACGGCAATTCGAAGGAATTGGCGTTCTGGCTCGTGCTCGCAGCCGTGAAGATCGTGGTTGCGTTGACGGTGCTGCTGTTCATCGGCCAGAAGTTCATGACGCGCTGGTTCAATATTGTCGCGCGCCGGCGCTCGCAAGAACTCTTCATGCTGAACCTGCTGCTGGTCACGCTGGGCGCGGCGTTCATTACCGATAAATTCGGTCTATCGCTCGCGCTCGGCGCGTTCATCGCGGGCATGCTGATCGCCGAAACGCCTTACCGGCATCAGGTGGAAGAGGACATCAAGCCGTTCCGCGACGTGCTGCTCGGCCTGTTTTTCGTGACCACGGGCATGCTGCTGAATCCGCGCGTGATCTGGGAACATCCGTTCCTCGTGGCGTCGTTTTTTTTCCTGCCGATCCTGCTGAAAGCCGTGATGATCACCGGCCTCGCGCGGCTGTTCGGCTCGCCGCCGGGCGTGGCGATGCGCACCGGCCTCAACCTCGCCCAGGCCGGCGAATTCGGTTTCGTGCTGCTGAATTTGATCCTCGATAAACATCTGGTCGAGCCGGTTCTGCTGCAAGCCATCCTTTCGTCGATGCTGCTCTCCATGCTCGCCGCGCCGTTCATCATCCAGAATGCCGACCGGATCGTGCTGCGGCTTTCATCGACGGAATGGCTGCGGCAGTCGTTGCAAATGACGCGCATCGCGACGCAAAGCATCAAGCAGAGCGGTCACGTAATCATCTGCGGCTACGGCCGCGCCGGGCAGAATCTGGCGCGGATGCTCGAACACGAAGGTTTGTCATACGTTGCGCTTGACCTGGATCCGGACCGGGTTTCAGCGGCGGCAGCGGCGGGTGAAAGCGTCGTGTACGGCGACGCCGGGCGGCGCGAGGCACTGGTCGCGGCCGGCATACATCGCGCGGCCACGGTCGCGATCACCTTCGCGAACACGCCGTCCGCGTTGCGCGTGCTGCATAGCATTCACGAACTCGAGCCTACGCTGCCCACCATCGTGCGCACCGTCGACGACGCCGATCTGGAAAAGCTGATCGCGTCGGGCGCGACGGAAGTGATTCCGGAAATCGTGGAGGGAAGCTTGATGCTGGCGTCGCACACGCTCGTGCTGATGGGCGTGCCGATGCGGCGCGTCGTTCGGCGCGTGGAAGAAATGCGCGATGAGCGTTACAGCATGCTGCGAGGTTATTTTCACGGCGCGGACGAAGACGACGATGAGCGCCGCGAGCAGGTCCGGCTACAATCGGTTCCCGTCGATGAAAACGCCGACGCGGTCGGCCGAACGCTCGACGAACTTGGGCTCGTGGGCGACGGCGTGGAGGTGACGGCGATCCGCCGGCACGGGATTCGTGGCGTCGAGCCCGATCCCGACACCAAGCTGCGTGCGAGCGACATTGTGGTGCTGCGCGGTTTGCCCGAAGCGCTGCAGCAGGCGGAAGAACGGCTGTCGCGCAATCGCCGTGCGGGCGCGGTAGCCTGACGTTTTTCAGGAGACATCATTCATGTCTGAGTTCGCAGCGCCCTCAATACCCAATTTACCCAATCCCGCCAGTCTTATCCGGGAACGGATCCGCACCGTTCCGGACTGGCCGCAGCCCGGTGTGCAATTCCGCGATATCACGCCGGTTTTGCAGGACCGGCGCGCGTTGCGCACGCTGATCGATATGTTGGTGCAGCGCTATATAGATGCGCGAATCGATACGATTGCCGGGCTCGACGCGCGTGGTTTTATCATCGGGCCGATTCTCGCGTACGAACTGGGCCTGGGTTTCGTGCCTATCCGCAAGAAAGGCAAGCTGCCGTTCAGGACGATCTCGCAATCCTATGAGCTCGAATATGGCAGCGCGACCGTCGAAATTCACGAGGATGCGTGTAAGCCGGGCGAGCGCGTGGTGATTGTCGACGACCTGATTGCGACCGGCGGCACGATGATGGCGGGCAAGATATTGCTCGAACGGCTCGGCGCTGTGGTCGTGGAAGGGGCGGCGATTATCGATTTGCCGGAACTTGGCGGCTCGAAACTTCTCCGCGAGTCGGGTTTGCCGCTTTTCACGGTCTGCGAATTCAGCGGCCACTAATTTCTCTGAATTTCTCTGCGCCATGCCAAATTTCCTGCTGTTTCTCGCCGCTTCCATCGCGATTACCGTGGCGCCTGGTCCGGACAATCTGCAGGTGCTCGCGCGCGGCATTTCGCAGGGACGCGCGGCCGGCCTTGTTGCGGCACTCGGATTTGCTGCCGGGATTTCATTTCACACGACGCTCGCCGCGCTCGGGGTGGCTGCGTTGCTGAAGTCGTCGCCGATGGCGTTCGAAGCGGTCAAGCTGGCCGGCGCCGCTTATCTGGTATGGATTGGCATCAAGGCAATTCACAGCAAAGGTTTGTCGAGTGCGCATGAGCGGCCGAGCCAGCCGCTGGGTGTCGTATTCCGGCAAAGTGTGATCGGCAATTTGATGAATCCCAAAGTGACGCTGTTTTTTATTGTGTTCCTGCCGCAGTTCGTGAATCCGCACGGCGGGCAGAGCGTCATGTTGCAGATGTTCGAGCTCGGCGGTGTGTTCATGCTGCAGACGGTGGCGGTGTTTTCGGTGTTTGGCGTCGCTGCCGGGATGATTGGCGCTTATTTGAAGCGGCGTCCGCGCGTGGGCGTGTGGCTTGACCGGCTGGCCGGGGCGACGTTTATTGCGCTGGGGATTCGCGTGGCGCTGAAGGATTGATCTTGCCGGCACGGCTTGGGGTTGCGCTCCAAGTCCACCGGCGCGAGCGAAAACGCCTGGCGTAAGCAAACCCCTCCCTGACCTGTACAATTTCCGGCTTTGCGCCGCCGGAGCTCCCATGACCTTGCCAGCCATCGTTGCCGCACGTCGTTTCGATGCTTCTGCGCACCTGCCGTTTTATATCGGAAGCGAGCGGGTCGGCTGGATTCGCCGTACCGACGCGCCCGCGCTGCAATCATGGCCGGACGTGTTTCACATCGATCAAACATCGATCCGTCTCGCCGATACGTTCTCCGATCTCAACGCCCGCAGCGCCGCGCTCGGCGCCGTGATCGGCATGCTGGCCGCCGATGGCCGCATTCCCGGCTGGCGCAACGAAACCTACGCAATCCGCAATGCCTTCGACGCCGAGCCGCTGGCGTTTATCGAACGGGCCGCGTCGCGGTTCTTCGGCACAATGACGTACGCCGTGCATCTGAACGGCATCGTGGACGCGCCCGGCCGCGCGCCGGAACTCTGGATTGCGCGCCGTAGCGAGACGAAAGCGACCGATCCCGGCATGCTCGATAACGTGGTGGCGGGAGGTATCGGCTGGGGGATGGGGATCGAGGAAACGCTTGTGAAGGAGTGCTGGGAAGAGGCGGGCATGCCGCGGGAACTGGCCGCAAAGGCCGTGAGCGGGCGCGCGTTTCATGTGCTGCAATCGCTGCCCGAGGGCACCCAGGCGGAGCTGATTTACGTTTTCGACCTGACGCTGCCGGTTGATTTCGCGCCGCGCAATCAGGACGGCGAAGTGGGCGAACACCGGCTGGCGCGTATCGATGAAGTGGCGCGATGGATCGAGGAAGGCGCGCTCACCGTCGATGCCAGTCTGGCCACGCTCGATTGCCTGCTGCGCCGCCAGTGGATAGATGAAGAAGCGTGCGAGGGAATGCAGGCGGTTTATTTACCCCCGGCGCTTTGAACGTGCTTTGAAACATCTCAAAGGAGTATCGGTTCATGTCGACCGAACATAGTTTTATCTTGAAGTTGTCGTGTCCGGATCGTCCCGGCATTGTCCATGCCGTGTCCGGATTCCTGTTCGATCTCGGCAGCAATATTCTCGATTCCGCGCAATTCGGCGACAGCCACACCGGCGAATTTTTCATGCGCGTGCATTTCCAGCAAGTCGGAGGCGACCCCGGCCTCAACGCGTTGCGTAAGTCGTTCGCCACGCTCGCCGATGAGTTCGGCATGAAGTGGGAACTGCACGACGCGTCCGTCAAGCCGCGCGTGATGATCATGGTGTCGAAGATCGGGCATTGCCTAAACGACTTGCTGTTCCGCTATCGCACGGGACAACTCGGAATCGAGATTCCGGCGATTGTTTCGAATCATCGGGATTTTTATCAGCTTGCCGCTAGTTACGACGTGCCGTTTCACCATCTGCCGTTGATTGCTTCAACGCCCGAGGGGAAAGCTTCGCAGGAAGCGCGGGTCCTGGAGATCGTCGATCAGCACAAGATCGATCTCGTCGTGCTCGCGCGCTATATGCAGATTTTGTCGCCGGAAATGTGCGCGGCGCTCAATGGCCGGGCGATCAATATTCACCACTCGTTCTTGCCGAGCTTCAAGGGCGCCAAGCCGTATTACCAGGCGTTCGATCGTGGCGTTAAGTTGATTGGCGCTACTGCACATTACGTGACGACGGACCTCGACGAAGGGCCGATTATCGAGCAGGAAGTGGAGCGCGTGGATCACAGCATGGCGCCGGATCAACTGACGGCGATCGGGCGCGACGTTGAATGCGTGACACTGGCGCGCGCGGTGCGTTGGCACGTAGAGCACCGGATCGTGTTGAACGGAAGTAAGACGGTGGTATTTCGGTGAGATCAAACGCTGGCGGGCAGGGCCTTTTGCAACCGACCCGCCAGTTGCCGCTCTCAAACAAGCCTTAAATAAACCAGCTCGCGCTTGATATAAGCATAGAAAATCGGCGCCGCGATGACGCCGGGTAGCCCAAACGCGGCTTCCATCGCGAGCATCGCCAGCAGCAATTCCCAGGCGCGCGCCTCGATCTGCCCGCCAATGATCCGCGCATTCAAAAAGTACTCAAGCTTGTGAATGACAATCAGGAATACCAGCGACGCCACGGCCGTCCCAAACGAAACCGACAATGAAATCGCGACAATGATCGCGTTCGAAATCAGGTTCCCGATCACCGGCAGCAACCCGACGATAAACGTGATCATCACCAGCGTCTTCGACATCGGCAGCTGCTCATGAAACACCGGCAGCGCGACGAGCAAATACAGCGCGGTGAACGCGGCGTTGATCGCGGAAATCTTGACCTGCGCGAAAACGATCCGGCGAAACGCCTCCGAGAACCGCGTCACGCGCGTGACGAGCGCGGTAGAAAGCGGTAGCCGATGCGTNGTCCGCGGCACACCCACCGCGATAATCGCGCCCACGATCATCCCGATCAGCACATGTCCGAAGCCCCNCGCGGCGTCTTTGCCGCCTTGCTGCAGCATCGCGGCGTGCTTTTGCATCAGCTCGGTCGCCTTGTCCTTCATCTGCTCGGAGTCGACGGGAAGATAATTCGCGATCCAGTCGGGCACGCGCAGGCGAGCATGCGACGTGATCATCATGAGCTGATCCAGAAGCTTCTGAACGCTAGGCACATCGCGTTCAAAATGATTGATGAGCGCGATCGTCGCGCCCGTCAGCCCGCCCACGATGATCGTCGCAATAATCACGACCGAGACCCAGCGCGCACGCCCGCTTGTCATGGTCTTTTCGATCAACGGCGCGATCATATGCACGAGCTGAAACACGAGCATTCCCGCCAGCAGCGCGCCGAGCAACTGTAGATGCAACACGANGAACAGACCGGCGAACGCGGCAACATAGCTGCCGATTTCCACCGCCGACAACTTCGGCATGCTCATGTCACTCGTCAGCCGAACGGGCCGGACGGCTGGCCTGTTTTCGGCCGCTTCGTTGCGCTTAGCCATGAATCCTTCAGTCTCCTGCCGCTAACGGGTTATTCGCTGCCGGGTTATTGCCTGCCGCGGCCCGGATGGCGCGCGGCTAATAGTTGCGGTGTGGGCGAACCCGTCACGCCGCCGATCTCGGCCTTTGCAGCAAGGGCGCGAGATACCGGCCGGTAAAACTGGCCTTCGATTGCGCGACATGCTCCGGCGTCCCCTGCGCGATGATCTGGCCGCCGCCGGCGCCACCTTCCGGACCGAGGTCGATAACCCAGTCCGCAGTCTTTATTACATCCAGATTATGCTCGATGATTACGACAGTATTACCTTGATCTCGCAGCCGGTGAATCACTTCGAGCAACAGCGCGATGTCGTGGAAGTGCAGGCCGGTGGTCGGTTCGTCGAGAATGTATAGCGTCCGACCTGTATCGCGCTTGCTCAGTTCCAGCGAAAGCTTGACGCGCTGCGCTTCGCCGCCCGACAGCGTGGTCGCCGACTGGCCGAGACGGATATAGCCAAGACCCACGTCGAGCAAGGTTTTCAGCTTGCGCGCGACGATCGGCACCGGTTTGAAGAACTCGTACGCGGCTTCCACGGTGAGGTCGAGGACCTCGTGGATGTTCTTGCCCTTGTACTGGACGTCGAGCGTCTCGCGGTTGTAGCGCTTGCCGTGACACACGTCGCACGGCACGTAGACGTCGGGCAAAAAGTGCATTTCGACCTTGAGCACCCCGTCGCCCTGGCACGCTTCGCAGCGCCCGCCCTTCACGTTGAACGAGAACCGGCCAGGATCGTAGCCCCGTTCCTTCGATGCCGGCACGCCCGCGAACAGTTCGCGAATCGGCGTGAAGAGGCCGGTGTAGGTCGCGGGATTCGAGCGCGGCGTGCGGCCGATCGGCGACTGATCGACGTTGATCACTTTGTCGAAGTGTTCCAGCCCTTCGATCGCCTCGTAAGGCGCGGGTTCGGCGGACGATCCGTACAGATGCTGGGAGACCGCGTGGTACAGGGTGTCGTTGATGAGCGTGGACTTCCCCGAGCCGGACACGCCCGTCACGCAGGTCAGCAAACCGACCGGCAGATCGAGCGACACGTGCTTCAGATTGTTGCCGTAGGCCTCGATGATCCGCAGCCGGCGGTCGTCGGGCGCCGTGCGGTCGGTCGAATAGTTGATGCTCCGTTTGCCCGACAAATACTGTCCAGTCATCGAATTCGGGTCGTTCTCGACGTGCTTCGCCGTACCTTGCGAGACGATTTCCCCGCCGTGGACGCCCGCGCCCGGGCCCATGTCGACCACGTAGTCGGCCATGCGGATCATGTCTTCGTCGTGTTCGACCACGATCACCGAGTTGCCGATGTCGCGCAGGTGCTTGAGCGTGGCGATGAGCCGGTCGTTGTCGCGCTGATGCAAGCCGATGGACGGTTCGTCGAGCACATACATGACGCCCGTCAAGCCTGAACCAATCTGCGATGCCAGCCGGATACGCTGCGCCTCGCCGCCGGAAAGCGTCTCGGCGCTGCGTTCGAGCGACAAATAATCCAGCCCGACGTTGTTCAGGAACGTGAGCCGCGCGACGATTTCCTTGATGACCCGATCAGCGATCTCGCCCTTCGCGCCCTCCAGATGCAGCGTGTGAAAGTAACCGAGCGTCTCGCGCAGAGGCCAGCCGCTCACTTCGTAGATTGCACGCGCGTTTTTGCCCGTGCCGAGCTTGACGTTGCGCGCCTCGGTCCGCAGCCGCGTACCCCCGCACGCCGGGCACGCCTGGTTGTTCTGGTACTTCGCCAGTTCCTCGCGAACCGCTGCCGAATCGGTTTCCTTGTAGCGGCGTTCCAGACTTGGAATGATCCCTTCGAACGCATGCTCGCGGACCGTCGTGCGGCCGCGCTCGTTGATGTACGAGAACGGAATGACCTCTTTGCCGGAACCAAACAGCAGGATCTTGCGCACCTTTTCGGGCAGATCCTCGAACGCGCCGTCGATATCGAATTCGTAGAACGACGCCAAGCTCTGCAACATCTGGAAGTAGAACTGGTTGCGCCGGTCCCACCCCTTTACCGCACCCGCCGCGAGCGACAGCGACGGATGCGCGACCACGCGCTTCGGGTCGAAGAACGTAATCTGGCCGAGCCCGTCGCATTCGGGACAGGCGCCCATGGGATTGTTGAACGAGAACAGGCGCGGCTCGAGTTCTTGCAGCGAGTACGAGCAGATCGGGCAAGCGAACTTCGAGCTATACAGATGCTCCTTTTCCGAATCCATCTCGAGCGCGATCGCGCGGCCATCGGCGAGACGCAGTGCCGTTTCGAACGATTCCGCCAGCCGCTGCTTCATGTCCGGCCGCACTTTCAACCGGTCGATGACGACATCGATCGTGTGTTTATCGTTCTTTTTCAGCTTCGGCAGCGACTCGATTTCATAGATCTTCGCGACGCCTTCATTCGCCGTCCCGCCGCCCGAGCGTACGCGGAACCGGATAAAACCCTGCGCCTGCATCGCTTCGAACAATTCGAGGTGCTCACCCTTGCGATCCGCCACCACGGGCGCGAGGATCATCAGCTTCGTTTCCTCGGGCATGGCGAGCGCGGCGTCGACCATTTGCGACACGCTTTGCGCTTCGAGCGGAATGTGGTGGTCCGGGCAGTGTGGCGTACCGACGCGGGCAAACAGCAGCCGCAGGTAGTCGTGAATCTCGGTGACGGTGCCGACGGTGGAGCGCGGATTATGCGAGGTCGCCTTCTGCTCGATCGAAATAGCCGGCGACAATCCTTCAATCAGATCGACGTCCGGTTTTTCCATCAACTGCAGGAATTGACGCGCGTAGGCGGACAGACTTTCGACGTAGCGACGCTGGCCTTCTGCGTAGAGCGTGTCGAAGGCGAGCGACGATTTCCCCGAACCCGACAAGCCCGTAATCACGATCAGCTTGTGACGCGGCAAGTCGAGACTGATGTTCTTAAGGTTGTGGGTGCGAGCCCCACGAATACGAATTTCTTCCATGAACCGGGCGGAAAGTAAGGGGGCTAAACCTGCTACTATAACGACTTTTCGAGGGCGCGTTGTCCGCGCTCATCGGCGTCAATCAAGCGTGCGGCGGGGTTGCGAAGGGTGTTGGCGGATTATTCATGCAGCGCTAGGGCGGCATTCGAGCGACTTTTGCGTGCCGTCCTGACGCAGGTTTGAGGCAGGTCCAGACGCTTCAGCCACCCGTCTCATATAGTGCCGTTCCGGGCAACCACAAGGCGGCCGTGCTTGAGTTCCGCGTCCGCGCGCACGGCCAGACGCGTTTCCACATTACCTCGTCCCGATGTCCAATCCGTCTGCTACGTCCACACGTCTGAGCGCGCCCGAGTTGCGTGCGACCGTGTCGCTCGCCGCGATCTTCGCGCTGCGCATGCTCGGTCTCTTCATGATCATGCCGGTGTTTTCCATCTACGCGAAAACCATTCCCGGCGGCGACAACGTGCTGCTCGTCGGCATTGCGCTCGGCGCTTATGGCGTGACGCAATCGCTGTTGTATATCTTCTATGGCTGGGTGTCGGACAAGCTCGGGCGCAAGCCGGTGATTGCGTTCGGGTTGATCGTGTTCGCCATCGGCAGCTTCGTGGCGGCGGTCGGGCATTCCATGACGTGGATTATCGTCGGCCGTGTAATCCAGGGGATGGGGGCGGTATCGTCGGCGGTGATTGCGTTTATCGCCGATCTGACCGCCGAAGAAAATCGCACGAAAGCCATGGCAATGGTCGGCGGGAGTATCGGCGTCTCGTTCGCGGTGGCGATCGTGGGCGCGCCGATCGTGTTCGAGTGGGTCGGCATGAGCGGACTGTTCACACTGATCGGTTTTTTATCGATACTCGCTGTCGGCGTGGTGATCTGGGTCGTCCCGGACGCTCCCGCGCCGCCCGTGCACGTAAAAGCGCCCTTTGCCGAAGTGCTCCACAACGTGGAATTGCTGCGCCTGAATTTCGGCGTGCTCGTATTGCATGCCACGCAAACGGCGCTGTTTCTCGTCGTGCCGCGCATTCTGGAAGCTGGCGGATTGCCGGTCGCCGCGCACTGGAAAGTGTATTTGCCCGTCATGGGGCTGGCGTTCGTGATGATGGTGCCGGCTATTATCGCCGCCGAAAAACGCGGGAAAATGAAGGCCGTGATGGTCAGCGCCATAGGTCTTATCCTGATTGGCCAGTTGTTACTCGGCGCCGCTCCGCATACCCTGTGGTCAGTGGCCGCGGTTTTGTTCGTGTACTTTCTGGGCTTTAACGTGCTGGAAGCATCGCAACCGTCGCTCGTCTCCAAACTCGCGCCTGGCACGAGGAAGGGCGCGGCGGCAGGCGTCTACAACACGACGCAGTCGATCGGCCTCGCCATAGGCGGGGTGATCGGCGGCTGGCTGCTGAAAGTAGACGGGCAGAGCGCCGTATTTTTCGCGTGCTCAGGGTTGGTTTTTGCATGGCTGGTCGTGGCGGCGAACATGAAACCGCCGCCGCAGAAAGTCCGGCGCACGGCTTAGGCGGCTTGAGTTTCTGGCCGGGCGCGTTGCGAGCGCACCGCATCAGATCGAATTGAATTGAATTGAATCAACAGGAGAAATCATGGCATCCGTCAACAAGGTCATTCTCGTCGGGAATCTCGGAGCCGATCCGGAAACCCGCTATCTGCCGAGCGGCGACGCCGTGGCCAACATCCGTCTTGCCACCACCGATCGTTTCAAGGACAAGACGTCCGGCGAGATGAAGGAGCTGACGGAATGGCATCGCGTGTCGTTTTTTGGCCGGCTGGCTGAGATCGTCAACGAATATCTGAAGAAGGGTTCGTCGGTGTATATCGAGGGTCGGATCCGTACGCGCAAGTACACCGATCAGGCCGGCGTGGAAAAGTATGCGACCGAGATCGTCGCGGAACAGATGCAGATGCTGGGTGGACGCAGCGGTGCAGGCGGTGGCGGTGGAGGCGATGAAGGCTACAGCCGGGCACCGGCCGAGCGCAGCAGTGGCGGCGGCGGTGCGAGCCGTGGCGGCGCAGCGGCGGGCGGGCGTCCTGCTGGGGGAAGCGCGGGTGGCGCAAGCCGTCCGAGCGCGCCGGCGGGTGGCGGCTTCGATGAAATGGACGACGATATTCCGTTCTAGAACCTACTTTGGTGTTTTTTTGTTGATTAAGGCCCGCCTGCCCATAGCACGCGGGCTTTTTCTTTACCCACACTTTGTTTTGTGGTTCAGTAGAGTTTTAAACGTAACTACTACTTGAACAAAACGGTGGGTAGATGACGAGATTCGTCGCGAAGCGCGTCAAGTTTCGGAACGGGGAGCGCCACTCCGTTTTGAGCAGACCCGGCGGCCTGCCGGTTCACGAAGTTACTTTGTACCTTGCGAAATACCGCAAGCGCGGCCGAGCCGCCAACACGATTCACGCCG
>JGI12635J15846_10000255_pt1 | contig 42304 bp, 28 predicted proteins | sample BlaSpr_A8_OM2_M2_FD_15846 | JGI IMG/M metagenome (IMG submission 15846)
CGCCGGCAAAATGCCGAAAGCAAAATAAATCTTTGACTACTCCAAACGCGCTACGGGTGAACCGCTCCCGCAGCAGGGAACGTAGAAACAGTCTTGCCGTCCGAATCCAGGAACTGTAGCGAAGGATGATCGGACCCATCCACGGACATCACAATTCGCGGCTTGCCCTTGGTATCCGACAAACTAACCACCGCTTCGTTTTTAGTCGAGCGCCCAACAAATACTCTAGGCACCCCGAGAATGCCGCTCGTCACGGCGTCTTCGCGCACCTTTTTCATAGCCGCCGTCTTCTCCGGCCCATCGGGCTGCATCTCGATCTGCCCGATCTTGTCCGCCAGGTCTCCAATCGGAGTCAGCGGCCGCTCCCACACCCGCAAACCCGACGAGCGTTTGTCATCGGACTGTGAATAGGTGATGCCCACCGTCTGGTCCTGATCGTATTGATCGAACATCAGGCCTGAGTCTGCGTCAATGTGGTCGTCCTTTTTTGCCGCGTGCCAGGTCATGCCCCCGCACTCGTCGCCTTCATCGTTGAAAAAGATGAACCCCGCGCCCCGTTTTCCTTCCCGCGATTTCATGTATTTTCCGTGCATGATGTTTCCCGGAGAGCGCTCGTTGTTAGAAATCGTGAGCCGTAATTTGCCATTCTCGACGATATTGATTCTTTCCACGTCGATCTCATCGAACTTTACCCGGCGGCTCTCTTTAGCGGCGGAAAAAAGCAATACCGCCAATACGATTGATGAAAACGCCGCATACACTTTCAAAATGCGCAGTTCTCGCTGACTTTTCGGGTCCATCACCGGTTCTCCTTCAGGGACAAGAATTCAGAGCAGAACACCACCCAAACGCTCTGTGCATTCGGCCGAGGCTGATGCTAATACTGAAGTGTCGTCCGCAACGATCGTTGCGGAACCATCTCAAGCCTGCAACCCTACGCTAATGAATTTTCGGTGTCAAGAGTCCCGCCGCTCAGCCTGAACTGGACCTGGGAAGGGCACGGCTTTAGCCGTGCCGTAAGCAGCTTTTCATTGCGGCTTTTAGCCGCTGAGGGAAGCTGCACCACCACCTGCCATTCGTTCGAATGGTACAATCTGCTGGCTCAAAGCTCAGTGCGAACGCCGAATGCACGGACCAACCCGCTGGCCAAACTTTTAGTCCGTGAGGAAACTTCGTGACCGGGAAGAAACTTAAACTGACACTCTGGATCCTAACCGCCCTATTTCTATCTTCCGTCTCCCTGTCCTCACAAACATCACAGGCGCCACCCGAAACCGTCCTTCACTGCGCCACTCTGTGGGACGGACATTCGAACGCCCTCCAGTCGGACGTTACAATCATCATCGCCGGCGAGCGAATAAACGCCGTTCACACCGGAAAACCCGCGCCCGGCGCGCCCTCCGTGCTGAACGTAACCGGAACGTGCATGCCCGGCTTAATCGATGTTCACACCCATGTTTTCCTCCAGCAGGATGCAATCTCTCCCGACTACGACGGGCAACTCTTGAAACAGTCTGTAGCTTTTCGAACCATGCGCGCAGTGCGTTCGGCTCAACTCGCTCTCGAACACGGTTTCACGACCATTCGCGATCTTGAAACCGAAGGCGCCGGCTATGCCGACGTAGATCTCAAGAAAGCGATCAACCTAGGAATTGTCCCCGGTCCCACGATGCAGGTTGCCGGCCGCGCGCTCGACGTCACCGGAGCCTACCCGCTCGAAGGCTATGCTCCAGAAGTGGAACCCGTGCTCCCGCATGGAGTTCAGGTCATCGACGGCGCTCTGGATTTCCGCAAGGCCGTTCGCGAACAGATCAGCTACGGCGTCGATTGGATCAAGATGTATGCGGATCGCGACGTCTGGATGGACGGCGACACCTTACACGGCATTCCAACTTTTACTGTCGAAGAAGCCACTGCCATCGTCGATGAGGCGCATCGCGAAAAACACCGCGTGGCCTGCCATGCGAGAACCACCGAAGGCGTCCAATCCGCGCTCCTCGCTGGCGTAGATACCATCGAGCACGGTGTTTACATGACCGATGAACAGATAGCGCAGATCCAAAAGCGCGGCATTTATTACGTTCCAACCATCTGGGATATTGACTACTCCGCCCAGCGTCGTCACAGCTCCGAACTCGCCAAACAATTCCAGATCGCACGGCAAACTTTGATGCGAGCTATGAAGGCCAACGTCAAAATCGCCTTCGGCACCGATATCGGTGGATTCGACTGGCAGATCACACCCGCCAAGCAGATGGAAACTTTTGTCGCGGCAGGCATGACGCCGCAGCAAGCCATCGAAACCTCAACTCGCACCGGCGCCGAACTTATGGGAATCAGCGCCGACACCGGATTACTCCAACCTGGACAATTCGCCGACATCATCGCCGTCTCAGGCGACCCGTTGAAAGATGTAACAGCCGTAGAGCGAGTAATCCTGACTATCAAACACGGCACAGTGTACAAAGCCGCAAGTAATTAAAGCAGAGTCGTCCGTGTAGGGCGGGCATTCCTGCCCGCTTGCATTTGACCTTGGTGTTGTACTTGCCCTTTCGCGGCGCAGCGGTTCACCGCAGTGGGTGAAGCAGGCCTTCAGGCCTGCAGTAAGCGGACCTCCAAGACCGGCTTTAGCCGCTGAGGGACGCCCGCTCCCTTGCGCCTCCCAGGAACCTAAGATAATCTCGACAACATTCACCGGGCGACTGAAACACTTGTTGCGCCAGCCTCCGCCCGGTATGGAGAGTAAGTTTGCCGATGAAACCAAGCGCCGAATCTCCCGCCCGCCCCGGACTCGTGCGCGGCTTAGGCGCTCCCGCCGCCGCCGCCATAGTTCTCGGCACCATGGTGGGCACAGGAATATTCCTCAAGCCCGGCGAGATGGCCGCGGAGGGCGGCTCGGTTTCTGTAGTCTTCGCGGCGTGGATTCTAGGCGGAATTCTGTCCCTGTTTGGCGGTCTCTGCTACGCGGAACTAGGCTCCTCCATTCCGGAAGCCGGAGGCGAATACAGCTATCTCGGCCGCGGACTCGGCAAAGTCTGGGGCTTCTTCTTTGGCTGGATGCACTCGATCGTCGCTCGTCCCGCCTCTGTGGCTGCGATCGCCGCGGGTTTGCTGAGGTTTTCAGCTTTCCTGTTTCCGCCGCTCGCCACGCCCATCCATGTTTTTGACTTGTACTCTCCGATTGTAGGCGCTCGTCCCTTCGACTTTGCTTTCACCTGGATGCAGCCTCTGGCCGTCGTTGCCCTGGTGACGATCACGTTCATCAACTACCTCGGCGTCCGTGTTGGAGGCAGGTTTCAAGTTGCTCTCACCGTTTTGAAAGTCCTATCTCTCGTGGTCATCATCGTTGTAGGATTCGTCCTCCTGCACGGCCAGAAACATACGAACGTCATGCAGCCAATGTGGCCATCCCATATCGCCTGGAGCACGGTCCGCGGTCTGTTCGCCGCCATGGCCGCGGCCGTCTGGGCTTACGACGGATGGAACGATCTGAATCTAGTCGGCTCCGAGGTAGAGAATCCAGAACGAAACTTCCCCCGCGTAATCGTAGGAGGAACAATCTTCGTAATTATTCTCTTCCTCCTGTTCAATTTCGTATGTTTCAGAGCTCTGCCTTTCGACGTGATCGCTGCCTCTCAGCATGTCGCCTCCGACGTATTCGCGAGCTTTGCCGGCAAGGCGGCAGCATTGGCAATCACTGTGATTATGGCGATTTCCGCTCTCGGAACCTTGAACGCATCCGTTCTAAGCGGCGCTCGAGTCGACTACGCGATGGCGCGCGACGGCCTCTTCTTCAAATTCGTCGCCGGCGTGCACCCCAAATACCACACTCCGGCAACCGCGCTCATCTTCCAATGCTGCATGGGCAGTCTGATGGCGCTGACCGGCACCTTCGAAGATCTCACGTCGCTGGTAATGTTTGGCAGTTGGATTTTCTACGGCCTGGCCGTAGTGTCCATGATGCGCATGCGCATCACCGAGCCGAACCTGCCAAGGCCTTTCCGCACCTGGGGCTACCCGGTCGTGCCCGTTCTGTTTATAGCCGGTGCCTGGGCGATAGCCGCAAGCCTTTGGTTGGCGCGACCCGTGCGCTGCACACTCGGTCTCGTCGTAATTTCATCGGGCCTGATTTTCTATCGCTCGTGGCGAACCAACGAACTCCCGGATAGTAGTTCAGCCTGATAGCCTCCGAAAGCCCGCGGCTTCAGCCATGCCGTAACCACTCCATTTTTCATCGCGGCTTTACACTCGGGTGAAAAACTCCGATTCGACCACGTCAAGGGAAGGGCATGAGTTCCCTAAGTGCTATTAAGGCAATGACGGGAAGGGCACGAGTTCACTCGTGCCGCCAAGGGTAAAATGTACGTGCGCTTTAGCGCCTGAGGTGCGCCGTTCGCGCCATCGAGTTTCAAACTCCACCCCGCATCGTTTGGCCCGAAAGCGACCTTTTGATCCCATCCCACCGCGTGTTGACACGCCCTTCCACCTTGATATCTACTAAAGCATAGATGTTCGACGCAACGTTCGTTGCGTTAGCGCAAAAACCGCCTAGGGAGGCACAAAATGGCCGTAGGGACNACAACGGAACACGTAACTCTGGCACGACGCGCAGCGCGTTTGGCAACCACTCGCCCGGCTCCGGAACCGGCGGACGTGATCTCGCTGGGCTCAGGTCACGGTTTCCCCGGCGTTTTCCCCGACCTGACGGAGATGGCGCAAAAAGCCTTGACCACTTTCCGTCCTGAAACTCTTCAGTACGGCATTGCCCTCGGGATGCCCGAAATGCGCAGTTGGATCGCGGGCTATATGAAAGAAAACGGCCTCGACGTTTCAGCCGACAACGTCCTCGTCGTTAATGGCGCCAAGCATGGCCTGGATCTCATCTGTCGCTTGCTGCTCGACGAGGGCGACTCTGTCGTCGTCACCGCCCCAACCTATTTCACCTGCATCCCCATCTTCAAAACCTTCGGAGTGGACTTCATCGAGGTTTCACAGGATGCCGAAGGCCTGGTAGTAAGCGAACTCAGCGACACTCTCGAACGCCGTAAGCGCGCCGGCCAATCGATGCCGAAGCTGATCTACGACGTTCCCGACTATCACAATCCCTCGGGCGTAACCATGTCGAGCGAACGCCGCGAAGCTCTGGTAGAACTCGCCGACGCTCAAGGCATCTACATTGTCGAAGACAGCCCCTACCGCCGGGTCCGGTTCGATGGTGAGCAGGAGCCGATGGTCAAATTGTTTGATCGTGGAGATACCGTCTTCGTCCTGGGCACATTTTCCAAGCTCGTCGCTCCGGGACTTCGCATCGGCTGGGTTGTCACTTCGAAAGAGATGGTAGCGCGCCTGTCATATCTGAAGTCCGACGCGGGTTCCTGCCCTCTGACGCAGAGGATTATTGTTGAATTTTGCAAAGCCGGCCTTTTACCCGCGCACACAAAACTCGTGCAGGATACCTATCGCAAGCACCGCGACGCAATGGTAGATGCGCTGCGCCGCGAGCTGCCCGAAATCTCATTCACGGTTCCTCGCGGCGGCTACTATCTCTGGCTCACGCTCCCGCCAGGCATCGACTCCGACAAGCTCGCGGAACGCGGGCTGCAGGAGAAAGTCGGCATCATCTCCGGGACCAAATTTTTCGCTGGCCCAGGGCCGAAGGGAACTGGCGCGCCCAAAAACTATATTCGCGTTTGCTACAGCCACGCGACTCTCGAAGAAATTAACGAGTCGATTCAGCGCCTGGCGCGCGCCATGCGTTCCATGAATCGCTGATCAACCGCTGACGACTCGAGCTATTACTTCGCTGGCGGTAGTGTGTAAATCACCTTCCCCGTTTCGTCCAGGAACGCGAGTTTCGGATTGCCGGCCGCATCGACCTCAATCCTGAGCCGTGTGTTGCCCTTGAGATCGGCCAGCAGCAGGACGGCCGATTTGTCAGGCTGTTTGCCGACAAACACTCGCTGAGAACCCCATTGCTTATGCAGGTTCTTCACAGCGTCGTCTTTTTCCGCGCCCGGCTTCATCTTTTCGATGATCTGCGATTTATCCCAAATCTCAGTGATGGGATAGTCAGGATGATCCCAAACCGTTAGCCCAGCCGACCGTTGCCCGTTCTCATCGTCGTACGAAAGACCAACCGTCTGGTCCTGATTGTATTGGTCAAACAGCAACCCGGCACCTGCCTCGTATTTGCCGTCTTTGGCTTTACCATTCCAAATTAATCCGCCCTGTTCATCTCCGTTCCCGTTGAAAAAAATCATGCCGGGTCCAACGTCAACCGACCGCACCATTTCCTTGCCGTTCAGCACCGGAGGCGGAAAGAGTTTCTTGTTCGAAATCGCCAGATCAATCTTTCCGTTCGGTTCGACAATATTGATCCGCTCGGCCTCGATCTGGTCGAACTTCGTTTTATAATTCTGCTGAAAGGCAGAGAGTAACAACACGGCCAGGACCAGAGTCAAACCTAAGGAATAAATCTTGAGGTAACGTACATCGCGAACCAGATTGTTCTCCATGGGGCATCCCTTCCAATTGATCAACACGTCGCCCAGCCGTTATCAGACTGGGCGGTTGGGTCAAATACGTGCCCGAGGCATGCGCAGTTCCAGCTATTCTTTGGCCGCTGCCGGCAACTGGCTGACGACCTTACCGCTCGAATCAAGAAAGCGAATAGCTGGCGACCCGTCCGGCGCGACCTCGATCACAACGCGGTCGTGCCCATCCGCATCCTTCAGCTTCAGCGACACCGATTTGTCGCCCGCGCTTCCCAGATAAAGCCGAGCATGCGGAGCCGGATGCGATGCAATGAACTTAGTCAGCTCGGCCTGCTGCTTGTCCTTGGGAAGGTCCTTCGTGCGATCGACAGTATCAATCAGTTCGCCGATGGGATAATCCGGCCGGTCGACCAGCGTCAGAGACGAGCCCTGCTTGTCTCCTTCTTGGCCCGCATCGATTGAAAAAATCTGATCCTGCTCGTAGGCATCGAAGCTCAAGTGCCCGTGCGAACTACCCTTGCCATCCTTATCTTTTTCGCCGCCAAAGATCAGTCCACCGTTCTCCGTTCCTTCTTCGTTCAGAAAAAGCATGCCCGCCGTTTTGCGATTAGGATGCGGATGTTCCTTGCCTTTCAGATAAATGCCTGGCCACAGCGCCTTATCAGAGAGAATCATCCGCAACGTGCCGTCGGGTTCAACCAGATTGATCCGTTGGACGTCGATTTCTTCGAAGCTGCTCTTTTTTCGATCCGCTGCAAAACCGCCCAGCACCGTAATCGCGAAAGTCACTGTGAGAATGCCGGAATAGATCGCCAGAAACCTCTGGCTGCTCAAGAACTTCATTGCTTCCTCCTGTGTAATCCAAAAACTCTCAGTAGCAGCATCAGTATCTCCACGACGAAGTGTTCTCGCCGGCAGGTGCATTCTTTGTGATTTCGTTCGCCATTTGCCGGATCATATCCCCGGTGCTTGTGGGCCTTTTGCCGTGCCCTTTCATGGGCCGCCCGTACTCGAATGAACCCGCATAATAAGGATCTTTACTCGTCTTCAAAGAATCTTCCGTAAGGTATACGGCAAGATTCAGGTAGTAATGGTCCATATCTCCCGTATAGAAGTGCAGTTTTCCAACCAGGTTCGGACCAAGTTCTTTCCAGTTCTTCTCCATGTAATAGCGCAGGTCATAGCCGTGGTCGCGCATATAACTCGCGACTTCCTTGTCAATGTCGCCCGTTCGCTTGTCAAACAGAGGCTTGGGATACCCATCGGCGCCGACGGGGCCATAAACGGCCTCCCAGATATCATTCTGTTCTCCCGAACGCCCGTGAGAGCCCAACGCATCTTCAAGCTGCGACTCCTGCTGAAAGTTCACCAGCGCCTGTCCGTCCGGAAGACGAATCCACGGCCGAAACACTCTTTGCCAATCGGTCGTGCCAGGTGTGGCTACCGTCGCTGCCGGAGCGTAGAAAATATTTTTATCCTCGTAAACGTTCGCCATGACCCAACGGCGAAAATCAATGGGGTCGGGATAATACACCCACGCTCCCCCAAAGAATGCCGAGTGCTGCAACTGCAAAGCCAGAGATTCCCATCCACCAGTCGACCCGCCCGACAACACCCGCGCATAAGGCTGCCGAATGATCCGGAAGTGCGTCTCGATGTACGGAATCAACTCGGTCATGATCGCATCGCCGTACGGGCCATTATTCGCGGAATTAACCGCATAAGAATCGTCGAAGTACGGCGTCGGGTGCAGAAAATTAACCATCAGCATGCGAGGAAAGTTATCCGACGTCCAGTCTTTGAACAGCTGATAACCCTCGCCCTCCCGCATGGCCAGGATTGTTCCCGCCTGCGCGGTAGGAGGTTCAAGCCGAAAGTGATAAGGCGCCGAGAGGCGGAAGTGATCCTGCTCGTAGTCGACCGGGTACCGAACATCGGGATGCTTATCGTAATCTCGCGGCAGCAGCACGACCGCGCCCAGGTAGATCGGTTGTCCCCAGAATTTTGTCAGCAATTCCGATCGAAGCTTGATGTGCTTCACCCATTCCGTGTCGGCCGGCACAACGATCGGCGGAATGACCTTCGACGCCTCCAGCTTCACAACCGAGCCCTGCGGGTCCAGATGGATCTTTTGCACCTCGCTAAACAGATTTCCCGGAGAAGAGAACATGCTCTGCCCTTCCCATTGATCCATGTGGGCCCAAATAGTGTGCCCATCGGCGCGATGGAATTGCGTGTAGATATTCACGAACGCCTGAACGTAGTAATCGCCGGCCGGAAGTTCACCCAGGCTACGCAGCGGATAACCCAACGTCCCGCCGTCGATGGTCGCTGCCGATTCTGGCTGCAGTTGCTCGACGTCAACACCGAAAAAAGGACTGCCCATGTAACGCGCGCCAGCCTGAAACCGAGGCTCGTCGCTGTTATCACGGCTGATGATCACGAAGGCGCGCCCCGTAATCGGCCCGGCATGCGCCGCCGCCGGAAATCGGATCTCGAAACGTAGCCCAGCCGGCGGCGCAGCCAGGGCGCAGCTTGCAGTGCTAATGACAACGACGTAGAACAGGCAGACGATCCAACTTTTCATTCCATGCCTCGCTGAAAGAAGTGGCGACCTAACGATCTGGGTCTCGATCTGATTCTCGATCTAGAGCTTTCCCGCCGCGAGCAAATCAAGCGCATAGCGCAGACTCGCGTCCGGTCCGGCGTCGTATTTCGCATCTGTGGCATACGTCGTCTCAAAATCGGGGTGAAACACATTGGCGCGCGGATCTTTCGGCATATACATCTGCATGCCATTCGAGATCATCCCTTGTATTCCCCCCTCCGGCAAAACAAACGGTGTACCCTCCATGAATGCGTTAGGAGACTGCGCTGATGGCACTCCGACCACCGTCGCTCCCATCTGGTGCAGCGCAAACGTCGCCTGAAACGCCGCACTGAATGTTCCCGGACTGCAAAGCACAATCACTTTTGCCGGCCGGTAGAGCGGCTTCCCGTGGAGTTCTTCCAGCGGATGCGCCCACGGAATCCCCTTTTCGTTCCATTCCGCAAATTTCTTATTTCGTTTTTCTTCGGCGGTCCCAGGTTCGTTCCCGCTCTCAAATTCGTAGTCTCCGATTTCGAAAGCCGGATTCTTCTTGCGCTCTTCTTCTACGCTCGAGTGATACTTTTCCAGATAGAGCGGAGACTTTACCGACACAAATTCAGCATCATTCGGGCGCCCGAAGTAAGCGTCTCCGTAGAGTCGATAGAAGAAAGGAACAATCACCGGAGTCGATCCGCCGCCGTCGTCGCGCAAATCGATAATCAGATTTGGTGTGCCCTTGCGTTTCATTTCCTCCAGCACTTGCGTTCCCGGCTCCAGCAATGAAGGCACGCCATGGATCGCCGCATCGAGATCCGCCGGCATCTCCAGATGATGTGCCTTGTAATACTGCTGAACGGTTTCCTTCACGTCGCCCACGTGATATCCCTTCATCACGTCATACACTTCGCGCGGATTCATAGTTGCCACGCGAAAATACGCAGTCTTTCCATCGGGAAGAAACCGATAGTAGAACGGCTGATCGGAGTGTTCCATGCCGTTCCACGCCGGAGGCTTGTCAGACCATTTCTCCTCATCCTCAGGATGTTCGCCGTCCCAACTGATGTGGCGTTCCGCTTTTTTGCCGCTTGCATCCTGCAGCGTATAGTCCACGCCATGCGCGCGATCCAGATCGGGGATCAGGTTCTGCAACAGCTTGTAGCTGCGCAACGCCATGGTCACTCCAACATAGCTTCCGTAATCATTCTCCGTCGCAGCCTGCGCAGACATTCGCTTGAGCAACTCCGGAATAGAAATGCCGTCGACCGCGATCAACTTATACCCGCGGACTCCCTTCAACTCGGCGAGGTCGGACGACTGGATCAGCAAACCATCCGAAGCAACGCCAAACTCCACTGCCAGCCGCGGCGCGGGATCCAACCAGCGCGAGCGCCCTCCGCGCACCCGCGTGTGCCCGTCTTTCAACGGCGCCAGAAACGCGCTTAGTCGTTCGATTAACTCATTAGCTGAAAGACCATCCGCAGGAATGTCACGAACCAGATTCTCGGCCGTCCGCTTGAATGCAACTTTTCCTCCGAGGTTGGAGTAAGGGTCGGGATGAGTTGCCTCCAGCATCGAAATAAAAGTTCTGGCGTCTTTGGTCGCCTGTGCCTGCGTCAAGTGGACGGGAGCGTCATCCGCTGCCGCCAGCAGCGCCAGAACCATCAGCAGTAAAACGATTGCAAGAGCGCGTCGCATGATTTTGTATCTACCTTTCCGACTCATCATTCGCAAAATTTTCGGTTTCCGGCTTTCGTTCGCTGGGAGCGGGCTCGCTGCTCTCAATAATGATGTAGTCCATCCCCGCTTGCCTCATCTTCGAATTTAACTCCGGTAAATCTTTATCCTTGATCTGCGCCAATTGCCGGCTTGCCTCGCCCAGTGACTGCCGCAGCTCCGTCAGTTGAGTTTCCTGCGTCGGAGTAGGCGCTGCCGTGTGGGCCTCAAGACTGTAGAGTAGCTCGGCAATCCGCGCCATCAGCGCTGGAGATGCCGGATGCAGAGGATCTCTCTCCTTGGGTCCGATCAACTGCTCATGCAGAGCCGTCACGCCCTTGTTCACTGTTTCCGCAAACGCTTCAATCTCTTTAGGCGGCGTCGGGGCCTTCTTCCATTTTGCGATCGCAGAGTTCAACGGACCTTCGATCGCGCCCACTGCCTTCTGCGCGCGAATCACGTCTCCATATAAATGAAAAGCGTCCATCATGACCTGTTGATGGCGGCTATGATCCGTGGCATCAAGCACTACGTTCGGATCCTCTGCGACCGTCAACATTTTCGAAGCCGTCCGAGCAACCACTTCAGGCTGACGATTAGCCCCCGCCTCAGGGGCGTCACCCGCCCCCGCTTTCTCACCCTTCTTAGAATTGTCATCCCGAGCGGAGCGAGGGATCTGCATTTCCCCAACCGAAACCGTCACCTTGTACTCGCCTGGCTCGACAAACGGACCCGGCATCCCAAGATGCGGCAGCACGCGATAGAAGAAAAACCCCTGCCGCATCGCCCATACCTGCAAATCCGCCGGTGTCGCCGGTGTCTCCCATCGCAAATCCCATTCCATGCGGTTAACGCCAGCCCGGCCCGTTCCTTTCAGGTCCCGCACAATCTCATCCCGGCCGTTGCGGATGACGATTCGCACCTCGTGATCTTTATCCACATGCTCATTAAGGTAATAGTCGATGACCGCTCCGTCTGGCGGGTTGGGAGCGCGAAAAGCACGTTGCCCTTCAAATCCATTGTCGTCGATGTAGATGCGCCACTCCGTAGCCGGCGCAAGATCGAATAGCTCCAGATCGGATGCTCGCTTGCCCACCTCCCACACTTCCAGCGGACGGATGTTATCCAGCACCCACAACGACCGTCCGTGCGTGCCCAGAATTAAATCGTGTTCCTGCGGCTGAATCGAAATGTCATCCACCGGAACGTTGGGCACTCCCGTCCCAAGTTTTTCCCAACCCTGTCCCTGGTCGAATGAGACGTAGGTTCCATATTCCGTTCCCAGAAAAAGCAGATTGGCGTTGTAGGGGTCCTCACGAATCACGCGCACGGTGCCACCATCATTCGGAATGCCGTTAACCATCGCCTTCCACGTCTGCCCATAATCAGCCGTGCGAAAAATGTACGGATGAAAATCATCGTTGCGGTGACCGTCAAATGTCACGTAAGCCACGCCTGGAGCGTACTTCGAAGCCACGATGCTGCTCACCCATGTTCGATCAGGCACTCCCACCTTCGCCACCGCTAAGTTGTGCCAGCTCTTTCCGCCATCGTGCGTAAGTTGCAGGTTCCCATCCTCAGTCCCTACCCAAAGCACGGCCGCGTCAAGCGGAGATTCCGCCACCGCGCTGATACATGGAAACCACAGCACGCCATAATTCAGCGATTGCGTGTTCTTGTCTGGAAGCTTGCCCATGATCGGCAACTTTGTCCGGTCCACGTTGGTTGTCAGGTCAGGACTGATCGCCGTCCATGTGTCGCCCCGATCAGTCGATCGGAACAAAATATTGCCGCCGTAATAAATTGTCTGCGGGTCATGCGATGAGAGCAGCAGAGGAGAATTCCAGGCAAACCGGTAGGGCGGATCGCCGGCTTTCGCGTGTGGAGCGATCGAGGCCCACTCATGACTCTTCAGATCCAGCCGTACGAGCTTTCCCTCTTGTGCCTCGGTATAGATGATGTTCGAATTCTGCCGGTCGATCAGCGTGTAAAACCCGTCGCCAGTGAGAACACGATGCCAGTCTGAATTCATGATTCCCTGCGCAGAGCGATTCCGGCTCGGACCGCACAACGCGCCGTTATCTTGCAGTCCGGCGCAGATCTGATAAGGAGAGCCCGGCCCCGAGTCCACCTGATACACCTGCCCGATTGGAAGTGTATTAACGAAATCCCAGCTCCGGCCATCGTCTTTGCTCGTCCACACCCCGCCATCCGTAGCCGCAATGATGTGGTCTGAATTCTGCGGATCGATCCAGAAATCGTGAAAATCCGAATGCACATCGCCGCCCCGCTCAGAATCAAACGTCTTACCGCCATCGCTCGAGTGCAGCAACTCGTCTTCCAGCACCCATATCTGCGAATCATTATTCGGATCGATTCGAATCTGGCTGAAGTAGGCGTCCCCGCCGGTCTTGCTCATCTGCTTCCAACTCTGTCCCTCATCTTCGCTGCGAAAAACCCCACCCTTCGCGTTCTCGAACAGCGCGTAAACGACGTTCGGCTTCTTCGGATAGACGGCAAGCCCGATCCGCCCCGAGTTGCCGTCGGTGGGCAATCCATCGGACAGCTTCTTCCAGCTCCGTCCTCCATCGGATGTCTTGTAAACCGCGCTCCCCGGACCGCCTCCGTTGAAACCCCAGGCTGTGCGCCTGCGTTGATAGCTGGCGGCATAAAGAGTATTGGGGCTTTGCGAATTGATCGCCACATCCACGACGCCCGTGTCCTGATCGATAAAGAGCACCTTGCTCCACGAGTTCCCGCCGTCCGTCGTCTTGTACAACCCGCGCTCCGGGTTCGCTCCCCACAGATGCCCCAGCGCTGCAACATACACAATTTCCGGATTCGTTGGATCGATCACAATTCGCCCGATGCTTTGCGTCTCCTCCAGGCCAACATGGGTCCAGCTCCGGCCGCCGTCCATCGACTTATACACACCATTGCCCCACGACGAACTCTGGCGATTATTCGGCTCCCCGCTTCCAACCCACACCACCGAAGGATCCGAAGGAGCAATCGCAACCGCGCCGATCGTTAAAACGGGTTCCTTGTCAAACACTGGGATGAATGTGTTTCCTGCGTTGGTCGTTTTCCACAATCCCCCGGTAGCTGTCCCCAAAAAAAACGCATTGGAGTCGGCCGAGGCGACCGCGATGCTGTCGATTCGTCCTCCCGCCGTGGCCGGCCCGATTTGACGGAAGTGCAATCCGCCGAACACCGAACTGGTGTCGCCCGCAGTTGCAGGACCATGGCTCTGCTGCGCTGGTGCCACTGAGGAGAAAGAGAAAGATAAGCCGGTAACCGAAAGCGCCAACATCACGCGCAATAGGGCATTGCGCACTTTATTCTTAGATCTATCACCGGACAAATGCCACCCGTTTTCTTCACGCAACAATTGTTGTGTTCGTCGCTGCGGAGCCAGAAGAATACAATCGAATACTTCCAGCCGTCAACGCTTGCCAAACTGCATGTGCATTTCGCCCAAACAAAAATTGTCATCCTGAGCGAAGCGAAGGACCTCCTGTTTGCCAGCTGCGCTCGGGGGGAACAAGAAACCGATCTCGCCAACTCGCTTTCCCGTTTCTAATATTTGTTGCGGGATTACCTTGCCTATGAAACACTTGTTGCGCCGGAGATAACTTCTTCTGCGATTCCCTCCACTTGTGGGACAGAAAAATTTATGAAGATCAATCATGCACCGCAGGATAGTTACGTTTCAAACCCGAGAAAATCAGGAGCTGCAAACTTAATTCTCGTCCTCCTCGCTCTGGCTATAGTTTCTTCCCTGTCCATCCGTGCCTATGCGGCGCGGGTGCAAGACCCGCACAGCGGAGAACAATTCAAAATTTCATACTCCGCGGCCGCCAACCCCGGCCCCATCACCGGACGGCTGGTCCTAGTCATCGCCACCAAGAATGATCGCGAGCCCAGGCTCGCCGTGGCTCCCAACGGCCCCGCCATTTTTGGCGTCGATCTCGATCAGCTCAAGCCCGGCCAGATCGCCACTGTAGACGCGACAACCATCGGCTATCCCATGAAGCTCAGCGATCTGCCGCCCGGTGACTATTACGCCCAGGCCGTGATCGATGTCTATACCCAGGTGCACCGCGCCGATGGTCACACGATTTGGGTGCACATGAATGATGGCCGGCAGGAAACGTTCAACATAGCCGCCGGAAATCTCTACAGCGACGCGGTAAAAGTTCATCTCGGTGCCGGCGGCAATTTCGACCTCTCCATCACCCACGTCATTCCCGCCGCCAAAGATCCCGAAGATACCCAGTGGGTGAAGCATGTCCGCATTAAGAGCGAGAAGGTCTCCGCTTTTTGGGGACACCCGGTCTACATCAATGCCACAGTCCTTCTGCCCAAGGGATACGACGACCATCCCGACGCCCGCTACCCAACCGTTTACACCATGGGGCACGACGTCCCGTTCACGTTCGATCCCACTCCCGGACCACCGCCCACCGAGCAAGAGACGGACGTACGCGGACTGGAAAGCGGCTACCAGTTTTACCAGTCCTGGACCTCGGATCATTTTCCTCGCATGATTGCTGTGTCATTTCAACAGCAAACGCCATTCTTCCCCGACTCCTATTCCGTAAATTCCGTCAATCAGGGCCCCTACGGAGATGCCATGGTGGAAGAAGTAATTCCCTACCTCGAATCTCATTTCCGCATGATTGGCAAGCCGTACGCGCGCCTGGTGGAAGGCGCGTCAACCGGAGGTTGGCAGACCCTTCAGCTTCAACTTTGGCATCCCGATTTCTTTGGTGGCGTGTGGGTCTTGCAACCCGACCCGATTTCATTCCGCCATTACCAGATGGCGAACATCTACGACGATGCGAACGCGTTCTCGATACCGAGCGGCCCGTTCACCACAGCCCTGCGCCCGATGCGCCGCAGCACCGAAGGCCAGGTAACGATCACGATTCGCGACCTGAGCTTATACGAGGCAACATTAGGGAGCCACGGCCGCGCCGGATATCAACTAGAGGCGTGGGAAGCGATCTATGGTCCGGTCGGCTCCGACGGCTATCCCGTTCCCCTGTGGGACAAGTTGACCGGCCAGATCAATCATGAGGTCGCAAACTACATGCGCGATCACGGCTACGACCTGCTCGAATACAGCAAGCGCAACTGGAGCACCCTCGGCCCGAAGATCACCGGCAAGCTCCATTTCTTCTGCGGAGACATGGACCATTTCTATCTGAACCTGGCCGTATACGATTATCAGGCATTTTTGAAAAAGACGGCCGACCCTCATTACGCAGCTGAATTCACTTTCGGTCGTCCCATGAAAGGCCATGGCTGGCACGCTTTCACCTGGGCCGAAATGGTCACCCGCATGGGGAACTACGTAAAGGGTAACGCCCCGAGCGGCGACAACATCGCGTCATGGAATTATTAAATACGCTGAATGGAATTATTAAATACTCCCAGTACGTTGCCGCGGGATTGCGGTCGGCGTATGTCCGCGGAGCCGCGCAACATACGTTGCGACGCAATGTTCCAGTGTCGATAATCGTTGACAAATGCTTGATGTGAGATTAAGCTCCTTTATCGTTTAATGTTGTGCGCAACGAACGTTGCGCACGCCAAACGCGATCCGAATGAGAGGCTGATATTTCAATGCGAAGCCGCTTCTTAGCGTTCCTGACCCTGGTAGTCTTGGTTTCCCCGTGTTTCTCACAGAACGCTTCCACTGGCGCCATCGCTGGCATCGTACGTGACCCGTCGGGGGCCGTCGTTGCTAAGGCTCAGGTGACTGCCGTCAACGTCGCCAATGGCGACAAACGTTCGACTGCTTCCAAGGCGAATGGCGAATTCTCCCTCCCCCTTTTGCCTCCCGGCCGGTACCGCGTGGACGTCAACGCGGCCGGCTTCAAGGGCTGGGCCGGCGAGAATATTAATGTCATCGTGACCGAGACGGTGGCGCTGAACGTCGGCCTGAATGTCGGCGCTCTCACCCAGACCATCGACGTGGAAGGCGCGGGCGCTCAGCTTCAGACCGAGTCCGCCGAACTCGGCCACGTAACCGACAGCCAGACCATCGAGGATTTGCCTCTCGTCAGCCGCAATTATCTCCAGATCGTCGGATTGAATCCCGGAGTTTCCGCCGAGATCACCAACGCCGCAGATCTCGGCCGCGGCAACTCAAGCTTGGCTTCCGGCGGCGACGGCTTCTCCGCCAACGGCAGTTCGACCAATGACAACAACTTCCAGATGAATGGCGTCGACGTCAACGACAATTTCGGCGCCGGCCTCTTTACCGGGGGCATCCCGGTCCCCAATCCAGACACCTTGGAAGAATTCAAGGTCGTGACTGGCCAGTACGACGCTTCCAACGGCCGCAACAGCGGAGCCATCGTAGATGTTCTGACCAAAACCGGCAGCAACCAACTCCACGGATCGTTATTTGAATTTTTCCGCAACGACGCGCTCAATGCCAATGAGTGGTTCAATAAAGAAGACGGCAATCCCCGGCAGGTCTTGAAGCAGAACCAATTCGGATTCACCCTCGGCGGCCCGATCAAGAAAAACAAGCTGCTCTATTTCGGTTCCTACCAGGGCACGCGCCAGCGCAATGGTGTGAGCTCGGGCTGCGCTGACACTGTATTGACGCCCGCCCTCACCGATGATCGCTCCGCCGCCGGCTTGGGAGCGGTGTTTGGCGGACAGCGCGGCTATATCCAGACTTTGTTGGGCGGCGTTGGCCCTGCGGTCGCCCCCGATGGTTCCAACATCAACCCGGTAGCCTTGGCCCTCTTGCAGTTGAAAGGGCCCGACGGCGGATACGTGATCCCCACGCCGCAACACATCACCCCCGGCCCCGCATCCGATACCCAGGGAAGCTCCACCTTCAGCGTGTCCTGCCCCTTCACCGAAAATCAGTTCATGAGCAATATCGACTATTTGCAGAGCGAAAAAAGCCGCTTGCAGGGTCGATTCTTCTTCACCAACAGCACTGAAACCCAGACCCTTCCCGCGACGAACACTGTCGGTACCGGCGTTCCGGGCTTTCCGTATGCCATCGCGGCGAATTTCCGCAACGCTTCCCTTACCCACACCTACACCTTCGCTGCAAACCTGATTAACCAGTTGGTGTTCGGTTTCAACCGGACCTACGCCGATAAGAACCAGGGTGAATTGTTCAGCTGGTCCGATCTGGGCGCTACCGTGCCCAGTTTTGTGAACTCGATGCCCGGCATCGGCATAGCCAGTGTTGGATTGGGCGGCTATGGGCAGTCAGCCGCGTTCGTCCAGAACACATTCGTGCTCTCGGACTCCCTGGCTTGGGTTCACGGCCGTCATAGTCTGAGATTTGGCGGCGGCTTCACCCGCAATCAAACCAATGAACCAGACTTCCAATACTTCGGCGCGGGAATCTTCCTCACCTTCGCCGATTTCCTGCTCGGCCTCGATGCCGCCGACAACGGCACCGCTGCCGCCGGCGCGCCCTACAGCAATGAGTACCTCGACCTGGCCCTCCCCGGAGAAACTGGCCGATACTACCGTTATTGGGACCGCGATCTTTTCGTCCAGGACGACATCAAAGTCACCCCGCGATTGACCGTCAATCTGGGCCTGCGTTTTGAGCATCTCGGTCTGTTTTCCGAGAATAATGGACGCAACACCGGTCTCGATCTTGCTGGATTAAATCCCAATCCTCCCGCTAGCGGCACTTTAGCCGGCTACGTTGTTCCTTCGAATTATCCCGGCACTCCCCCCAGCGGCGTGGTCACCAGCGGCAACGAATACGGCCTCCAGGGCTCCGGTCAAAATACGCTCGAGCCACGCGTCGGCTTTGCCTGGCAGATCCCCGGGACCAGCCGAGTAGTGCTGCGCGGAGGCTACGGCATGTTCCGCAGCCGCTTCGATGGCAATGGATTGATTCAAAGCCTCACAGCTCAGCCGTGGTCCTCGGTGGTTTTGAATGAGGGCCCGCAGAATTATCAAGCCACGGACCAGACTCCGATACCGCAGCCGATTCCTAGCTTTCCGTCGTGGCAGCCATATTCTCCCTCGACCAGCCAGACCTTCCAGGGCCCAAGCCAGAATTACCAGGCCTCGGTATGGCAAAGGTTCAGCTTAGACACGCAGGTAGAAATCGTGAGGAACCTGGTTCTCGATGTCGGATACGTCGGCGGCCGCGGAACCAAGCTCTACCAAAGTGTCTATGTGAATCAGGCACCCTTGGCCAGCCCGGCAGATCCGATTCGCGGACAAACCGATAATAATGTCGCCAATATCCCCCTCCGCGTCCCTTATGAAGGATGGAACCCTGCCGGCCTGCTGATCAACGAACCCGCCGGCGAGGCGTGGTACAACTCGCTCCAGGCCAGCTTGAACAAACGCTTCAGCCACGGCTTGAACGTGCTCGTCGCCTACACCTACGCGCGCGATCTCACCGACACCCAGGGCGGCGTGGTAGGTGGCGGATTCGGCGGCAGCATCTACGGAAATCAGTTCACCGCGCGCCAAACCAGCTACGGACCCGAAGGTTTCATCCGTCCCCAACGGCTGGTGATCAGCTACTCCTACCAACTGCCGCATCCCTCGAATCTGTCTTCGCTCGCGGGCAAGACTCTCGGCGGCTGGATGGCATCGGGCGTAACCACCATTCAATCTGGCCACCAGTTGACCGCGGTCACCGCCAATCCCACCAATGCCTACGGCGTTCCCTATGACCGCCCTGACTTGGTTTCCGGATGCGACCTCAACATGAAAGGTTCCATCCAATCCCGCGTCGGCCAGTACTTCAACACCGCATGCTTCACCAACCCGCCGGTCATCGGAGACGACGGCGTTGCGACCGCATTCGGAAACGCGCCCATCGGCGATATCGCCGGCCCCGGTGAAGTCGATTTCGATTTCGCAGTGGTCAAGGTGATCCCAATCAAGTTCCCCAAAGAGGGTTCCAGCATTCAGTTTCGTTCCGAATTCTTTAACCTCTTCAATCACCCGATCTTTGGCGATCCCAGCACGTCATTTGGCCCAGGCACCGGCTTTGGCCAAATTACCGGACCGACCGTCGTCAGTCCCCGAGTGATTCAATTTGCGTTGAAGTATAAATTCTGAGTGGTGAGCATTGCTGTCCTGACCGGCGCACGTTGCCCTAGGGATTCTTCACGGGCCACGGATTAGCGCTTGATGAGCTTCGCAGCTTGTTGTTGAACGTGCTGCCACCGATCATTCTTATCCAAGCGAAATCCGACCATGCGAGGCCACTGCGTGCGGCACTTGACCTTATGGAATACGAGACTTCCGAGTTTGCACCCGGTGGGCATTCACGAAAGGGGGAACAACTTCCTACCCGTTTGTGACAAATATAGGCTCACATCGCTGGAGAAGCTGAGCTGTAGTAATCACCGGCGCGCGCTATGCAATGTGACCGCGGCGCCGGAATCTCCCTTCGCCGGGCCGGATGACACCCCTTGGCCAGTAAAGCACGGTTGAACAATCAAACAGAGCGCAGATAGAGCGCTGCAAGTTCCGCAATGTTCACGCTCACCGCCGCGCAACGGATTTGAGTAGCGGTGCGCTCGACCCGCGGCGATCGGATGGTCGGCGTTTCTCTGTTCGTGCGGCATCCAGTCTGGCCGCAACCTCGTCAAAAGTCAAAAGTGGATGTGGGGCCCTTCGAACGCAACTGATCTACGTCCTCAAACAATGCCAGATCGGTTCGTAGTGTCGCCAGCGTACGGAAGAGCAGTGCGTGATTGCGCTCGCTCGTGAGAATCTCTGCCAGAGCGCTCGCGTTGGTGGCGTTCACGTGCCATTCACGCCAATCTGTAGGAATCGATTCGAGATGGATGAATTTGGCAAGGACGGCAGCCGATGACTTTGCACCCCAGCCGCGCAGACCCGGATAGCCATCCGCGGAATCGCCCACCAACGCCAGATAGTCCGGGATCGATTCTGGCGAAACACCAAATTTCTGCACTACGCCCTGTTCGTCCAGAGTGACGCGCGTCCGCCGATTCAGTTGAACGATCCGCGTTCCTCGCACGCACTGCGCGAGATCCTTATCCGGCGTGCAAATGATCACTCGTTCGACTCGCGCATCGCGATCAGCCACTACTGCTGCGGCCGCAAGCGCATCGTCGGCCTCGAACTCAACCATCGGCCAGACAACGATGCCTGCCGCCGCCAACACGTTTTCCAAGATCGGAAATTGCGCCAGCAGGTCGGGCTCAACACCTTCACTGGTCTTGTAGCCGGACCACAACTCATTGCGAAACGACTCGATCACGTGATCGGTCGCGACCGCGATGTGCGTGGCCCCACCACGGATCATCCCCAACACCGACGACAGAACGCCGCGAACAGCGGCGACCTCCTGGCCATTCTCATCTCGTGCCGAAGGCAGCGCATAGTAGTGTCGGAATAGTTCGTAGGTGCCGTCGACGAGATTGACTTCCACTGCGCAACTCCAACTCCACGCTAAAGGATAAGCATTAGATCCGGCAACCGGCTTTCTGCTGGACCAAACCGAATTTCGTCCAACCTGGACCAGGAATTCACGGAGGCAAGGCCGGGGACCGGACACCCCAGACCTCTACCGTGTCACGGTCCTCTTCAACGGCAACTGATTGACATTCAACGGCACTGGCAGCCACCTTTGGCGTTGTGAGGAACTCTAAGGAACTGTTAACAGACCTTAACTGGACCCAGATTTTTCACGCTCGTCTTGGATTGCTTCCAGGGTTGCATTCGCGAGGAATGCGTCGCCCGACCGCGCTTCTTCAGCGTGCTCCATACCTGAGACCGGTGACTGCAACATCACCCTCATGTTCATTGCGTGCTCTCCGCTGGCGGTCTAGCTCCCGATCACTCCCATTGGATCTACTCACCGATCCTTCTCTCTTCCGGTCAAAGTGCTCAGCCGTGTCTTTCGCGGTAAGTTCGTCGCCTAACTCAAGACTGCCTTTCAAACAGGCGCACTCCAGTTTCACGGACATCTCACGGTCAAAGGACTGAAGCTACTGTTGCTTCACACGTTGTTCCGGATGCAGATCGTGACACTCCGCGCAAGTCTTCTCCAGCTGTTTATAAGCTTGTTTTGCGTCGTTGATGTGTCCCGCTTTTGCATCCGTGGCGATCTGTTGCGAAGCTGCTGTGTTCGCCCTGGCTAGTTTCACGGAGTCGTCCAGTTGTGTCTTGATCCAATACTCCTCTTCCTGTTCCAGGAGTCTTGTCAGTTCATCCGCGGATTGGATTGCCTTGGGCCCGGAATTTGCGTCGAGGGCATCCTTAAGATCGGCCTTCAGATCGTCGGCGGCATCCATGCGGCTCTTGTGATTGGCAACATCGCTGGAGGTCACCGCTGCGATTGCCAGGCTAGCACTCGCCAAACACACACAAACAAGCTTACGTATCATAAGTTCCTCGACGGGCATCTCAGCCCCAAAATGCAAGTCCCCCGGAAACGCAGAGAGCGGCGGATCAACTCGCGGTTCACCCTCTGGACAAACCGACTCTCCCGCGACTGCTAAATAAATCCGATCGCGCGTCCGGCAATTCCTACGCTGAGCCACAGACCCAGCGAAACAACGGCTGACAATCTTGACCACGCCGGAGTGGGACCCTCTGCCTGGGCACCGCCTAGCCGGAGAAGAATAAACTGGAAAACAATTGCCGGAAGCGTAAGCAACATCTTTAGACGGAAAGCTTCGTTGTAGTAATACCTCATTGGCCCCGAGGAGAGGAGAAGGAATCCCGAAATTACCATCATGACGAGGCTGCCGGTGAACCACGGCAACAACTCCCCGGCAATGCGTGAAACAGATTGCCGCCGCAAACCAAGTCCAACTAGGCGGAGATTCAGGATCAGGACGGTTCCTCCCAGTATGGCGAGTGCGAGGAGATGACACATTTCCACAATGGCAAATCCCCACGTTGAGTCGCGCATCGCAACGCCAACCCATGTGTGGCTTAACCAATGGAATAGCCTGAGAAATGACATCTCGAATCACCCTCTCCTTCGTATGAAACTTGCGTCACGACAAAGTGTCTGGCGCTTCTTTCACTAATGTGCGGATGAACTTGTCATCCTTTCTGTAGAATCACGCCTGTCGGTGAAAGTATGCAATCGCCCGTCCCGCGATGATGATGCCGCTCCACAGCGACAAAGAAAGAACGGCCGCAAGGCGCGCACGCGCTGGTGTGACCGGCGCCACGTCCCAGGAAGACACGCTGCGATAAATAGTGAAATGGAAGATGAGGGGATTCAAACCCGCCAGGGGCAGGAGCAACAACTTCAGGCGGAACGCGGGATTTACAAAGATTGTGGCCGCCTCAGCCCAGAACAGCAGAGACCCACTCACAAACATCACGGCGAAGCCCGCCCAAGTCCATGGCAGGAGTTGACCGGCCACCTGCGAAACGGGTTCCCGCTTCAACACCAACCCCAAGAGCCGCAGGTCTACGATCGCGACAGTGCCCACCAACAAAACGATCGCCAACGTATGCACGGTCTCGATGATCGGAAACACGTAAGTTGATTCGCGAATCGCGGTTCCTGTGGATGTGCCATACAGCCATTGGCACAAATGCAAAAGAAGGCCCATGTGTGAAGTCCCGCTTACTCCAGTTGGAACAATCTCGGCAGCGACGTAACTCTCAAGTAACTCAAGTATGTCGATTCACATTATAGACTATATAAAGGCCGTTGGCACAATAATTCGAGACAAACGACATCATGCATTCGCCGTCCGGCGCCAGTAGCTCGTGCGTTTTTCCAGAGGAGCAAACACCAGTTCCTCCACCATCAGCATCAAGACGCCCAAAATAATCATCGTGACGATGGTGATTTCTGTGCGGCCCGTGCTTCTCCCGATAGTAAGCATGTAGCCGATTCCTCTCGGCACCCCTACCAGCTCCGCGGCAATGACGACACGCCACGCAAATCCTAGCCCGGTACGGAAACCGGTGACCAAATACGGCACAAGGCTAGGGAACATGACGCGTTGGATGATCTGCCCCTGCGTGGCTCCCATCGTGCGGGCGGCGTCTAAGAGGTGGGTATCCACATCTCGTACACCTTGAATCGTATTGATCAGAACCGGAAAGATGGACCCAACAGTAATAATGAAGATCGCTGCCTCATCGCCCAGACCGAACCAGAGGATCGCCAGCGGGACCCAGGCCACGCCAGGAATGGGCGAAAAGATTCGGACAAGCGGCTCGGCAAAATTGTTCAAGGATGAAGATAATGCCATGCCTATGCCCAGCGGAACCGCGATGGTCACCGACAAGGAGAAGCCAATCAGTACTCGCAACATGCTGATCGAAACGTGGTCCCAGAGATAACCGCTCCTCGCCATCTCGATGAGAGCCTTGAACACGACTTTCGGCGGTGGTAACAGAAGCTGCGAATACTCCGCCGGCACGCGCCCGAAAAGCCCCGTGGTGGAAGCGATGTGCCACACAAAAAGGAAGACCACCAGCGCCAAGGCGCCTTGCCAGAGACGATGCATCTCCTGCTTCTTGATCATCGCCCAAGTCCTTCGGGCAAATAACTCAGGTCGAAGAGTCTCTCTGGAGACGGCACTTCACGGAGATAGCCGAGTTGCTTCGACCATTCAAGCGTCTTGAGAGACGAAACCGTGTCAACCTGAGCGGTGTAGTCGATGCGCGCTCGTGCCGCGACGACGATCGCCTTATCGAGCTGAGTCGCGCGGCCAATGATCTCGTTGGCTTCATCGGGTTGCTCGTTGATGAACTGAATGGCCTGCGAATAAGCGGCGAGGAACCGGCGTAAGTCCTGCGGCCGTGCATCAATAAAGGATTGCCGCGCAATCACGACATTCACAGGATAGAGGTGCTTCGAATCCGGATAAGTCTTGCGCCATTCCTTGGCGGCATCGAAGAGAACTTTTGCGTCCTTGAATTTTGCCTCGGCTTGGCTTGCGAAAGGCTCCCAGGTGATCGCCGCATCCACTTCGCGCGAGACGAAAAGCACAGTTGGCATGTCTGCGGCGGACATATTAGGTACGATTTGAATGTCCTTGTCAGGATCGAGTCCGGCCAGTTCCCGCGCAAGATGAGCACGGAATAACGTGTCTGTAACCGTTCCAGGTTTTGGAGTTGCTACCTTCTTTCCTTTCAGGCCTTGAAGACTGTCAATGCCGGTTCCAGTGCGTGTCAGTAAAACATGTCCGCCACCGTTTGCCGCGGCAACAACTTTCAATTTCACGCCTTTACTCTGCCAAATCGCTGGGGGTGCGATTCCGACCAGGGCAACGTCGAGTTGCCCCGAGGCAAAAGACTCCATCAAAGTCGTAACATCGTTGAAGTCGACAATTTGCACTTGCAAACCTTGTTGCTGGAACAATCCTTTCTCGCTTGCAACATATGGGGTAACTGTGCCCAGAGCGCGGTTGGTGCCGACCTTAATAATGCTCGTCGAAGTCGGCTGATTCACAGCCGCCGTATGCTTCGAGGACCTAACATGGAGCGCCACAAACAGCACGGCTAGCGCTATGACGAGTGTCAGGAATACGGCGGGTTTCTTCATGCGGATATCTCCATCTTGTTACTCACGTGGTGTAACTAATAACGGCAGAGTCTGACCTCTCGTACTGTTCAAGCACATGGTTGCGAATTTCGGTAAATCCATAATCCGTGCGTCGTCGAGGCCTATTCAACCGCACAGGGATGATCGTCTTAATACGTCCGGGCCTTGGCGTCATCACTACAATGCGGTCCGCCAGGTAGACTGCCTCTTCGATATCGTGTGTAACAAAAAGCGCAGTGAATGGTTGTCGCTGCCAAAGATTCGCCAACTCTTCCTGCATATCCATCCGAGTAAACGAATCAAGCGCGCCGAATGGTTCATCCATCAGAAGAATCGCGGGTGACATTGCCAGCACACGGGCAAGGGCAACACGCTGCTTCATTCCTCCAGACAACTGACGGGGCAACGCTTTTTCGAATCCACGCAAACCCACGAGATTGATAAACCGTGTCACCGTCTCATGGATTGCTCTCTTATCCTTTCCGTGAAGTTCAAGCCCAAAGCTCACGTTCTGCTGCACCGTGAGCCACGGAAAAAGAGCATAGTCCTGGAAGACCATGCCGCAGCTCAGTCGGGGTGACGTTACAGGTTTCCCGTCGATCGAGACTGTCCCCTGTGTTGATTGCTCCAGTCCGCCCGCCAATTTTAAGAGCGTCGATTTGCCGCATCCGGACGGTCCGAGCAAACACACAAATTCTTCGGCCTGCGCCGAAAAAGAGACATCCTTCAGCGCCAGCAAGTTGCCCTGATCCTCTATGGGATAGGTCTTCGAGACGTTATTGAATTCGATAAGCACACTGATCTGAGTGACTAGAATTTATGGTTTGCAAAAAAGCGGCGAGAAGACCATCTCCGTGCCGCTGAAACGATAAACCAACCCGTGCTGGCATACATCGGATCGCCGCTTAGTTTGTTGGCGGCTCGCTTGGGTCGGCGCCATCACGCGGAGCTCCGGTGCCTGACGAACCTGCAAACAGAGCGCGTCCATCCGGCAGCGTTATGGTTCTGCCGTTAGCAACGGGTAGACCGCTCTTGGCGCGATATCCCTGAATGGTCAGTTCGATCCCTAACGGAAAGTCGGTCTTGCGGACGCCACGCCGCAGAAGAGCGTTTGGTCCGCCCGTTTCAATGGCCCAGTTCACCACTTTTCCGTCTGGACCCTTCACATCAATATAGATCCATCCGTGGGGGTTGATCCATTCCAGTTTCGTGAGAGTACCCTTCAGGGTGACGGGTTGATTGATATCGAATTCCGACGAGAACGAATGGTGCGCAAACGTCGGCGCCGCGGATAGAAGCATAACAAGCGAAACCAACAGACCTGACAACTTCGTTTTCATAACTACTCCTCTCGTACGACTTTACAAATTCGATTGCAGGATTCAGATTGCGAAGCGGTGCGATGGTAAGAGGCTGCGATCGGCAGACGTCGCTTTGATTGGCCAGCATCGAGATTCGATCGCATCGATCCTACTTTTATTCATGGGCTCTTTTCATTGTTTCCACAACTGCGCATCTTTGTTTTCGTCAATGACCTTGCGCGCCTCATCAAGCGTGACGGTGCGTCCGTGGATCGGGACGATCTGATCGACATCAAGCCCCAACCGCTGCACGACACCATAAAACTGCACCAGATTCGGAATGGCTCTGGTTGGATCACTAGGATTGGCCGGCGGACTAAACGAATCCGCTTCAATCAACGCCTTCGCTTTGGGAAGAAAGACCGCTAGCATGCCGGGATTATGAAAGTTGCCAGCATAGTGATACACGACAACCTCCTGCGATCCATCGCTGAATATCCTGTTTCCGTCTAATCCTTCGAATACAGGCTTGCGGCCGGACTTAGACAGCCGGTCGGGACGTATGGTCCGTGGATTTGCCCAGACTTCTTCGTAGTATGGAAGATTCCCGCTCCAGGTGACGATTGCCGCGCCTTCAGCGGCATAAGTACGTAGTCCACCGGAATGATCGAAGTGCGTGTGGGTGTTGATAATGTATTTGATTGGCTTGTTGGGGATGATCTTCTTGATCGCGTCGATTACGGCGATGGAGCGCTCTTCGCTGTCCGGGGCTTCCACGACCAGGATGTAGTCGCGGAATTCCACGGCGATACTCTTCGATGCGTGGTAGTCCTCACCGGAAATAATCCAGGTTCCCTCGGCGATTTTCACCGGTTTGATCTCTACTGCAGGGCGTCCCTTCGCTTCCTTAATGTTTTCGGGCACCTCAATCGGCTCAGCCCCGTTTGGTTTTACTTCCGTGACAACTACATCGAGCACGGGATATCCAGCCTCACGCTGCACAATGTGGGTAGGGAATTTCACCCCACCGAAATCCTTGTAGTCCGAGAAAACCGCTTCGAATAAGGTGTCGCCAAGAACTGGCGTATCGAACCAGGTTTCAATCCGTTCGACCAGGTTTTGCTCGTTGAGCGTACCCTCCAGTTTGACTTTGTTCGGAGCCGTGAACGAGATCACAGTTTTCTTGACGCTGCCCACCGTCTTAGTCGCTACAGTTGCGTTAGCAGTCTGGGCAGCTTTAATGAAGCCCTGTGGTGTAAGCAGGATTTGTGTCTGGCGGCTTTCAACCGCCGTCCGCAAATCACGCTCCAGCCCGGAAGGGGTTGCGGTTCCCTGCGCATTCAGATTCCATGCATAGTTGCCGCTCAGTGCCCACACTTGCCTCTGCTCGTTGATTGGCTGATCGCCACCGCCAAGCGGCGGATTCTGTGCCTGGCTGCGAGTCCTTTCCTCGCGGATTGCTGGCACGGTGTAGTCGATCGTCAGCTTATAACGGGAAACGTTGAATCGCGGCCACGCGGAGTCTCCGTCGTAGGCTTGCCCGAAAAGATAATCAAACCCTCTGCCTGACACCTGGAATGAGTTCAAGCCAGTGGCGCCAATAGCCGTCGAAGCGGCATCCAAGACAGTTTTGGCATCTTGCGCATAGAGAACTCCCGGCAAGCACGCGAGCGCTGCAAGAAGAGTCTTTCGAATAATGCGTCCCATGTTTTCTCCTAGAGCTATTCTCTGGTTTGATATTTCCCGCATCGGCCACAAAGGGAGAGACTCCCCGTGACCGATGCAATCATTCAGGTAGTCACTACCAAACAAAGCGGACGGCTAACTCTCCTTGATGGCGCGGCAACGCAGTGAGAATTTCGCCGAATGAGTCGGACAGACTACTAGTCACTTGAGTGGAACCAACTCCCCCAAGGTTATTGGTGCCGACCACATTGAATAACTGGCCGATCAGTTGCAATTTCTTCCTTTCCGCAAACGAGAATTGCTTGCTGATGCGCATATCCAGCTGGTTGTAACGGCTGCTTTCAATCTGTGACGCTGGAATGGGCGCCAGCGGGGTGCTTTGCGCGGCGCGCCACGCATTTACGGCGGCTAAGTTCAAATTGCGGTTTCCCTGGTTGCTCGTGGTGCCGGGTACGTAGTCCGTGGTGATCTGATCTAAGTTGCCCGGTAAGGCTGCGCCGGCCAGGGCGCTAAAAGGCAGCGACGACCGCAAAGTGTATATCGCGCCAACTGTGATGCCGTAACGCGCATCAACCGAACCGCTGGCCACCAGGTTGTGGCGGCGGTCGGCAAACGCGGGCCCAATATCGTTGCTCGGAGTGTAGTAGTTTGTAATGCTTCCCGGGACCGCGCCATCACTGGTCGAGAGGTTATCGTATTGCTTGGAAAGGGTATAAGAAACCATGTATTGGTAGTGATGGGTAAGACGCTTGTCGAGTCGAACATAGAGCCCTTCATAACTGTAAGTCCCAATCGGTTGTATCTGCGTGATATTGCCCCAAGCAGGGAGCACGCGCAGCCCAGTAGTTGGATTCGGCGTGTTGATATTCACGTCCGTCGGTATGCGGGTGATTTTCGAATAGACGCTGTCTACGTGGAGAGCAAGATCGCCCTTCAGCTCCTGGGAAACCCCAAAGGTGGAGTTGTAAAAAGGAGGGTTCACCAGATTGCTGGCGTTGATAGTAATGTTCGGTGCCGCCGTGGAGGTATATGGCCCCGGTCCCAAACCGTTGGGATCTGGAGAATATGGTGTGGAGTTCGCAAATGTCGGCTTGTTGAAGATTGAGCTGATCTGATGGAGATTATAGATTTCCTCATCCATCCAGAGGTCTTGGATGTCTTCGCGGACGACCCCAAATCCTCCACGCACCACAGTTCGGCCGCTGGCAAAAGGGGACCATGCAAATCCGGCGCGCGGCGCAAGATTGTGTCTGTCGCCGCCGTGCCCGAAATCAACATAAGGAAGGGGCGTTGCATAGTCGGACTGGTTGAGCTGGTTCAGCCATATCCTGGTCTGCAAGTCGTAGCGGAGTCCGAGATTCAGAGTCAGGTTATGCCGAACTTTCCACTCGTCCTGAATATATTCGCTGTATCGAGTGCTCTCGTCGACGAATGGAATGGTATTAAACGTGGCCGTAAACTTTGTCGGATCGGCAGTTTCCAAACTTGCCCAGTTGAAGTTGGGATCGGTGGGATTGAAGTATATGTCGTTCTTGAAAGTCCATGTTCCGAGGGGCGCTGCAACCGCTTGATTCTCCCGCGGCACATTCAGGATGTCGCCACCAATCTTGAAAGTGTGCTTATGGTGCGAGATCGACAGAGCTTCTACAACCTCCTGATAATGGCCCTGAAACTGGGTACTGGGAGTGAATCCCCACGTCAGGCTGGGGAACTTAAAGACGGCGCTACCTCCGGCCGCAAACGCCTCCGCAGGCGCGAAGCGCGGATCCAACAGGCTGGTTTGCTTGGATACAGCAACCTGCACATTCAACTGATTCACGACTCGCGGTGAGATAACCCAAGTGTGCCCAGCAGCCTCTGTCCATCCCTGAACGCCCTGGTCGCCGGCGCTGAAAGCTGAACTGGTCCCACCGGCGCATCCATTGCAATAGTAGATATTTGGGTTCTGCACAAAAGACCTGAAGAACAAGCTTTGGTTCTGATTGATCTGCCAATCGGCGCGTCCAAAGTAAGTATTGAGAGAGGAGCCACCCCGGAACGTGCCTTCCAGCGAAGAATAGTCCTGGGGCACGCCAGTATGTACCGTGAAATATTCCTGGTCATCGAGCCGTTCAAACGAACCAAAGTAGTGGAGGCGATCTTTTATGATCGCTCCGCCCGCGGTGCCGCCAAACTGGTTTCGGCTAAATGGAGCGATCGGTGTTCCGTTCGCGTCGGCGTAGGCCTGAGAGTATTCATCGGATTCGTTGATGTAGTGGTCGCGGAAATATTCGAAGGCCTCTCCGTGGAACGAGTTGGTCCCACTTTTGGTGGCAACGCTCACGACCCCTCCAGCTCGTCCGCCGAACTCTGCCGGGGACTGGTTGAGAGTCACCTTAAATTCCTGAATTGCCCCTTCTGGTATGTTGTCGCGTGGGTCGCCTGCACCGGAGATCATGTTCTCCAACCCGTCGACCAGATAGTTAGTGGCGGCCATCATCGCGTCTCCCGTTCCAACATTGGCATCTGGTCGCTGGCTGCGAGTGCTATCCGTACCCGTGCCGGGCAGCAGGAGCGAAAGCTGTGTCGCTTGGCGACCCGCGATTGGCAACGAATCAATCTGCTCTTGCTGAATGACCGCGTTACCGGCCTGGCTGCTGGTCGGCTCAAGAATGAGCGGCTGCGCCGCGGTAACAGCTACCGCTTGCTGCACACCCTCCAAGGTCAGAGTCAGTGGTTTTTGAAACTCCAAGTTGACCGTAAGGAGGATGTTGTCCACCTTGGTAATCGCGAAGCCTTGCCTCTGCGCCTCCAGGTTGTAGCTGCCGGGTTGCAACCCCTCGACGCGATATCGGCCATCAGGCTCGCTTATCGTCGAACGGGTCGTACCTGTTTCAAGATTGCGGACCTTTACCGCGACATTCGGCAGCGCCGCCCCCTCCATGTCCGTGATGGTTCCGACGATGAGTGCGCCGGTAGCCTGCCCTTCCGCACGGATCGCGCCTCCAGTGGCCCATACGCTAAACCAGCAAAGCAACTGAACCAGTAAGTGGCGCGACAACATTCTGGCGCGCAACGCCGCAAATTCGGGGAAACGAGCCCTCGTGCGGAAAGAAGACACCGTGGCGGAATGTTCTACCTGTTTACGCATAGCTGTAAGTTCTTTCTCGTCGATGAAACGGCCCCGGGCGAACGGCACTGACCCGTCCGGGAAATTCACACGTAATACTTATTGGTTGAATCAACTCGCTTCGGCTCGGGGGCTTTGCCCGCAACCACGCGTCGCGCAGTGTGGGGTAATAGCGAGCCAACGCTCTTATGGAAAAGGAGTGTAGCCAAGTGAAACACAAGTGTCAAGATAAAGTCTATAGACTTACTAGTATTTATTCTGAAACATTCCCCGCAAACGCATCGATTTCATCTTCCGTTCACTTCCGTTGCAGTTCCTCTGCAACGCGGTGCGTATTCGGATCAGAAGCGCAACGTTCAAGGTGTGGTCGGCGATCATTCTCCCCGGTGGGAGCGGACGCAGTGGTGCAGGCTGAATACTCGAAAAACGCGCATGCTGAATCTTTCTAGAATTTGTGTTTCCCGTCATTTCGTTCTCGCGCGCTATTTCCTAGATCACATGGAACCCGTGGGTCCCGTCGCGATGGAGTTGCTCGACCAGTCCATATTCCCAGTCGAGATAGGCTTGCATCGCCGATTGCGGCGCATCAGTGCCCTCATAAGGACGGCGATACCGGTCGATGGGTTGTGAGGCGTACGTGGGAAGAGTGTCAACGCGAAATCCACTTGCGATCCACGCATCCGTTCCGCCATCTAGCAGATAGACGGGTCGCGACGCGAGCGTGACGGCTTCGCGCCAGGCAAAATGCGCGGCAATACCGTCCGGCGAAGTCAGCACGTAGCAAGTGGCATCCGGAACTGCATCGAGCGCTTCACCCAATTGCGAATGCAAGGCGAACCACGCCCCCGGAATGTGGCAATGCTCGTAAAGCCGGCTCGGCGCAAAGTCCAGCACGGCCAGGGGAGAATCTCGCTCCTCCTCTAACCAATCACGCAAACAAGCAGGTTCAACCCATGCGTCTTGCGGAATGGGAGGCAGAGCTGGCAGCGGCTCCCGCCGCGCACCACACTCTGAAAAGTCAATGGGGCCGACGCAATCAAGAACCGCAACGTCCCATGCCATCTGAGCAAGCCATGAAGCGGTCATATTGGCACGCACGCCATCGTTATCGACGAGGACGATTTTTGCACCACGTACTGGAGCGAAAACATCGGTCTCTTGCACCAGTTGCCCGCCAGGCGCACTACGGAATCCCGGCAAGTGACCCGTTATATATTCTTCAGGCGTGCGCACGTCAAAGCAATAGACTGTCCTGTCGTCCTCTTCAATCCAATGCGAGATTGCGGCCAGATCGGCTCGCGCGACGCCTGCCTTGTCGGCGACTCGGCGTGCTGACGCTGCGGCCCTCGTCTGGATGTCGGGTCGAACATCGCAAAACTTATCTACCGCGCCGCGATCAAGTTCCTGGTGCGCCAAGGTCCAACCAATCGTCCCATTGCGCAGCGCAGCAACAGGGTTTGGTAAACCCGCGTTGATCAGAGATTGTGTCCCGATGATGCTCCGAGTGCGTCCGGCACAATTGACAATCACATGGGTGGCCGGGTCGGGGGCCAACTCCCCCACCCGCAAGACAAGCTCGGCGCCAGGTACAGAAGTCGCTGTGGGAATGCTCATGATTTGAAACTCGTCGAAGCGCCGTGCATCGACAATCACGACGTCCGCCTTGGCGTCGATAAGAGCTTTCACTTCCTGCGCTGAGAGTGATGGCGTGTGGCGCTGCGCTTCCACCAGTTCGCCAAAGGCCTTCGATGGCGCATTCACATCCCGGAACACTTCATACCCTGCGTTGCGCCAGCCAGACAGTCCACCGGCGAGAAGTTTGACATCGGAGTAGCCGAGAGCCAGCAATCGCTCCGCGGCCCGACGCGCCAGGCCTTCCCCGCCATCGAGAACAGCGATCGGAGTGGTCCGGCGAGGCAGGCGCGCGAATGCTTCCAGTTCAATCCGTGAGAGCGGTAAATTCGCCGCGAAGAGTGGATGGCCTTGCGCGTGGTAAGCTTCTTCGCGCACATCGAGCAGCGCGATCTCGCGGCGAGCCAACAGATCGGAGCGTACTTCGGCCGCTGATTTCGTCCTCAAAAATGAGGCTGCCGCATTGTCCAGCGAAAGCGAACCCATGACTCACTTCTGTAGCGCCTTTGCTTTCTCGGCGTTCTCCTTCGCGACGTTGGCCGGGATGATCATTCGGTCCGCACTCCGTTCGCCCTCGTGGCAGGCATCTTCCCATATCTCATAATCCGCATCCTTGACGTGCCCGCGCACAAAGCGCCCTCCCAGTTTCCAAGGTTGTGTATAAACCGTCGGATCGTCGAGGGAAGCTTCGTAACGTATTGTTTTTGCATCCACTCGCGTGAGCCGTTCGACCACATGCGTCGAGGGACTATAGAAATTGCCCACCATATCCAACCGTGCTTTGGCATTCAGGTTGGTGATATCAATCACTAAAGTATTGCCTTCCCAATGGCCACGAGAGTCGCCCATCCACAGTTGTATTCCTTTTCCCACATGTGGCCCTGCATCGATCGGGACGACACGCGTTTCACTGTTGCCATCAAAGAGGAACACAACATATCCGGGGACCTGAACAATCTGGAAGCCGGAATGAAAAAAGCCGCGGGTGGCGCCGTCGAGAAAACAACGCGCTTGCGTATCGATGTGTTCCGGTTTCGTCGGATCGTCGATATGAGCTTCCAGATCCTTCTGCTTGGCGGCAGCCCATGGCTGGTAGGGAATCTTGCCATCGGTCGGATCCACCACCCGGCTTGCCTTCGGAACTCGTGGAGTTCCGGTACGGATTCGAAGCAGTTCGTCGAGGCGTCCACCCCCGGTCCGCGGATCTGTAACGTCAAAAGTGCCGGTAGGAACGGCTCCCCAGAATCCCTGCAAGTCGGGCTGACCGTCGGGCGTGTGAGAAGGGGTCCAGTTGTCGTCGGCTCTTGCCTTTGCCTCATTTTCCTCTTGCGTTGGCTGGTGTTGAGCAAGAGCTGACATCGGCGTGAGCGAAAAGACAACGAGTAAAACCATCATCAAACCAGGGAACCGAGTTTTCATCGAAGACCTCTTTGTAGAAAACGGGAACGTATCTGCCGTGGTCCTTCTTTGTTTAATCCCTGTCAATCGAGTCCCATTGACCCGATTATTCACACGCGACGACTCGAGGCCCTCTATGGGTAATACTTTTCGTAATCGAAGGCGTACCCCTCGTAGTCTAGGAGTTGGAAGTTTTTTTCCTTGTGGCGATACAGGATCAAGCTCAACTTCCATGGCCTGGTGAAGACCTTCGGATCTTCGATCGTCGCTTCGTAGTTGATGTGGTCAGGGTCGGTTAGCGTGTAGCGTTCAACCAGGTGCAGGGCATCGCTATGAAAATTGCCCGCTCTGTCAAACCAGCTTTGATCGTTGAAATCAACCACGTCCACGATCAGCGAGTCACCTTCCCAGTGACCTCGCGAGTCCCCTAACCACCAGTCAATATGCCCGGCGGGATGGTCGCTGCCATTGGTGTAGAGGTGGCGGCTGGCGTGGACATATTCGTAGAGGACAAGCACCTGCTGCGGAGTTTGAACAATCTGAAAAGGAAACGGCGTGTAGGTAATGCGTGGCACGCCGGGCAAATAAAACTTGGTTTCCGGGTCGGCGGTGGCGCGGTTTTCATTGTTTTCTTTCTTCTTCGCTTCCGCCCAGGACTGATACGGAATTTCGTTTCCCACCACGATGCCCTGCCCCGCGGGAATGCCCTTCTGCGCCGCGTGGTCTTGGATGTCCCAATCCGCCGAGTTCAGCACTTGCCAAAAACCGGAGAAGTCGGGTTTGCCATCCGCCGTGCGTGGCAGGGCCGATGAAGCCTGCGCCAAGGTTAGCATGGGCACAGCCAGGAATACCGTCAGAACGATTGACTGGAGGCGGCGAGCATACCGATATCGAGGCGATGTCCTGGCAAGTAATGTTGGACTTTTCACCATAATGTTTAGTATCCTTATCTAGTCACTAGACAATAGCGAATGTGACTATCGCCGAAGTCAATCCTTTGTGTCAAGTCAAATTAGGCATCAGGCGCCACGTTGTGAATCGCGAAGAGATCGATCAAAGATGCGGTCGCAAAGCCATGCGCAGAAAATTGCACCAGTAGTCACTCTTCCCCGAATTTGGGGACATCGTAGTTCTGGTTTCTTTCTCAATGTCTTTCAGGGCGGCCACAGGCAGCCTTTCAAGAAGGCTGAAGGATCCGAGCGGCGCGGTTGTACAAGGCGCAAACATCACCTCGGTCAACATCGCATTAAAATCAGAATACACAGCGATTTCGAAGGAACAGGGATTCTATTCTTTGCCGGCTCTTCCAGTCGGTCATTACGACCTGACCGTTTCGGCCACCGGTTTCACGACACAGCGAAGGACGAATCTCGCGGTAGATGCGGAATATGCCCTCCGGTGGATTTCGTGCGGGCACTGCGACGATCACCAAAGGGGTACTTAAAGGTGAAATATATTGCCACAAGCGCGATCCTGTCTTTGGCGGTGGCCCTCTTTTTTATCTTTGGCTCGTTAGCCCAAGCCCAGATCGGGGAGGGGAGCATTTCAGGAACGATAAAGGACGGATCAGGCATGGTAATTCCGGGTAGCCGCATCACCCTCCGCAAAGTTGACACGCGGGTCGAGCGGACCGCCCAAACGGATGCGGATGGCTTTTATGTGTTCCCAAGCTTGTCGGTAGGAAGTTATGAAATCGAGATCTCGGCCACCGGGTTCAAGCCGTACAAACGGACCGGCTTGACAATCGACGTGGGTACGAAGTTGCAAGAGGATATAAGCCTCGAAGTCGGCGGCCAAACCCAAACTGTGATAGTTTCCGACACTGCAATCCATGTCGAAACCGCCGATACCCAAATAGGCGAGGTGGTGACGGGTAGCGAAATTGTTGGCGTCGCACTCAACGGCCGCAGTTACACGGACCTGCTGGCCCTTCAGCCCGGCATCGTGCCGATGTCGACTCAAACGCCCGACTCCATCATGATGGCAGGAGCCGCTGTAGCCATCAATCCTTCGGGAGCTTTGAACCCCGGCAACCAATCGATTTCCGGGCAGCGCGAAGATGCCAACGGCTTCCTTGTCAACGGAGGCGACGTCAAGGAGTTAATGAACGGCGGCACCCTGATTATCCCTGACCTCGATTCAATCTCCGAGTTTCGGATCTTGACGGACAATTCCGATGCGGAATACGGGAACTATTCCGGCGGAATCATAAACGTCGTGACTAAGTCTGGGACCAATCAGCTGCACGGCAGCGCCTTTGAATTCGTTCGCAACACGGTACTCGACGCCAAGAACTTTTTCTCTCCAAGTGTGGAACCATACATTCAAAACCAGTTCGGAGGTACCCTTGGCGGGCTGATTAAGAAGAGTAAGCTTTTCTTCTTCGCCGACTATCAAGGAACACGCACGACCGACGGCCTTTCCACTGGGTACATTCCCATCCCTACGCTCTCCGAGCGCTCGGGCAATCTCTTGGGTGTAGCTCGCTTGTTTGAAACTGGATGTAACGGCGGACCATGTACGGTATCACCTTGCGACGTGGCCAGCACCTGTCTTGCGACTCAGCTCTCGAACAATTTGTCGAGTGTTATCGGCGCACCTGTGACGGTTTCGCCCGGCGAGAGCTATTACACGGCCGGATGTACTACCTACGCGCAGTGCGTCTTCCCGAATGGCGTATTCCCCATAAGTGCTTGGTCCTCCCCCGCTCAGCATCTGCTACAGTACATCCCCCAACCAAATGTAGGAGACTCGATCTTCTCGACCGGTTCCGAGGCAGAGACTGTGCGCGATGACAAGTTCAGCGCCCGGCTCGACGGCGGTAACACGCGCTGGGGCCAGCTTACGGCCTATTACTTCTACGACAATTACAAGGTTAATGATCCATATCCGACGGAACAAGGAGGCTCCTCGGTCCCCAGTTTCGGCGCCCTGAATATCGGCCAGGCTCAATTGATCCATCTTGGCGATTCAAAGATGATCGGCTCTTCCAGCGCGAATGAGGCTCACGTGGGCTATATGCGAACCTACAACAACGTGGGTCAGCCCTCAGGCGGAGTTGGGCAAAGCCTGGCGTCACAAGGTTTTGTTACTGGCGTTGGAACCCAAGGCATTGTTCCGCTGGACCCTTCCATCGAGGGCCCCGAAAACATGATATTTAATTCGTTTGTTGTCGGGGAGCCCATCACCAATCTGGCGCAAGAAAACAATGCCTTTACGGTAAGCGACAATTTCTCAAAGGTCGTAGGCAAGCATACGATCAAGACCGGCTTTCAGGGGATTTTCGACCAGATCAACATCCATCCGGATCCCGAGTTTAACGGCGGTTTTACCTTCAGCGGCGGTGAAACCGGTTCGGACTTCGTGGATTTCCTGGTGGGAGCACCAAATCTCTATAACCAGGCCGATTCGCAGTCATACTATCCACGGCATAAATATATAGGAGGCTACGGGCAGGACAGCTGGCGGGTCTCGCCCAATCTTACCCTGAACTACGGAGTGCGCTGGGAGTTGATGGAGTATTGGTCCGAAAAGTACAACCAGATCCCTACCTTCATCCCAGGAGAGCAGTCCAGAGTCTACCCGACAGCGCCGGTCGGTATTGTATACCCCAGCGACACGGGGGTTCCGAATACGCTCGTGCCGCATCGCAATCGTTTTTCGCCGCGGGTGGGTCTGGCTTACTCCCCCAGCAAATCGGACGGATGGGTCGGCAAGATTCTTGGCGGACCGAAACAAACAAGCATACGAGCCGGCTATGGGATTTATCATTCGGTCATTCAAGGAAACACGATCGCGTTCGATGAACCGCAGCCCCCGTACGGATTGAGTTACACTAGCCCAGCTCCTCCGCAATTCGCTACGCCCTTTACCAACGCGACTGGCAAAACGAACACCAATCCATTTCCGCTGACCTTCGTTCCGTTCGGCGCTTCTGTGTCGCATCCTATCTCGAACATTAATTACTCGCACTACGAACCGATAGCCGGTATGACGGCAACGCCCCCTACGAACACGTATCCGTACACCGAGCAGTATTTTCTTTCGCTCGAACGCGAACTGAGTGTAAACACCGTGTTGCAATTGAACTATGTCGGCTCCGAGGCCCATCACCTGCTGCTCGTGTATTCGGCGAACCCCGGCGACCCGGCTCTCTGCCTCACATTGCCAGGTTGTGGACCGGGCGGAGAGAACACCACGTACGTTACCTCTTCCGGTCAGACAGTAGATTGCACCCGGGTGGGTCTTGGGTGCGACTTCGGTAATGACGATTACGAGGGAAGCATTGGCAATTCCAATTACAATTCGTTTCAAGCCAGCCTTCGGCACACAGGCCGCGGACTCAATCTCACGGTTGGGTATACGTACAGCAAGTCGATCGATCAGTCATCGAGTCTTGCGGATGTCGTCGATCCTTACAATTTTGCACTAACACGGGCCCTTTCGGCCTTCGACCTGAGGCAAAACTTGGTAGTCACCTATCAATACACGCTCCCATTGGGGAGTCTACTTCGACGTTCCAATCGCTTGACACAAGGGTGGGAGTTGTCAGGAATCACCCGAGCCAGCACGGGTTTCCCTGTGACGCTCTCCAGCGACGACGACAATTCTCTCCAAGGCAGCAATCCCAATGGCGTGAATAATCGCTACTTCGACTTGCCGGACGTTATGCCGGGCTCGTTGGAAATCAACCACCATCCGGCGAACGGGAAGCCCTATTTCAATACTGCGCTGTTCACTCCAAACGCTCTGGGCACTCCCGGCGATGCCCCACGGCGATATTTCTCGGGGCCAGGGATATTCGACACCGACCTTGCGCTGCTGAAATCTGTCCGTATATCCGAAGGAAAGGCGGTGCAGTTACGGATGGAGGCGTTCAACGTCTTCAATCACTCTCAATTCTTCGGGCCGTCGGCGGTCAGCGGTGATATTTCGAGCCCCCTGTTCGGCCAAGTGGTACAGGCTGCTGCGCCTCGGCTCCTGCAACTCGCGGGCAAGCTCACGTTTTGAGCGGCGCCTAACATTGCTCATTCCTTCATGGCGACATGAATGAGATCGTCGACAATTGATCGGGGAGACCTAGCGTAAGTAGGCCGCATCAAAAATGCTCGGTACCGGAATCCATGAGTCAAGCCGGCCAACGCGGATCATTTCGGCAGCTTCGCGGCGAAAAATGGCGCTCGCGCAGAAGGCGCGATGGGCGAGCATACGAAAACAGTCGCACTCGGCGACAGAGGTAACAGCCATCTCTGCCCCTAGGAAGCGCGATGTCGGCGTCAGCTCGTAGGAAAGTAGCGGCCGCTCAAAAAGCGCGGTGGGCGAAGGTTAAAGCGCAGGAGAAGAAGGCGGCATAGGCCTGCGCTTTCCAGTTGGACTATCTAGGCCCGGTGGGGGCGGGCTCAGATCGTTTGTGGAACCTGGCGGAGCGCCGAGCTAGGCCCCTTCTGCGTAGGGCTTAACCTGCTCCCGAAGTGCCTGTGTCTCTTTCCGAAGCTCGCGGACAAGAATCACAATTGCTTTCTTATCCCGATCGTCGAGCCTCGCGGCGGCACTCTCGATCCCGCTGTCCGTACCTCGATTGTTGTGAAGTATGCTTTATACATCCGGGACAGATGTTCTGGCGGTTCGAGTCGGCCCCGACTCGGAGGGGGCCGTTGTTGAAGCCCCCTTGTCTCGGGTTATCGGACGAGACGTCCCACAAACCCGAACAGACCGTCGCTAGAAGACCCGTCCAGTTTACTTGGGCAATTGGAGTTACCCTTCACGGGCAGACCGTATGGGCACTCCTGGAAGAAACCAATCCAAGGCGTGCCGTCTGGTGCGATCGTCATCCCGTAGTAGTCGACATGACCGCCCCCAGAGGGCCCGTCAAATTCTAGCTCGGCATCGGAGCCAATTGGGAAGGGTTTTCCGCGGATGGGCACCGCTGTCGGTGTCATGCCGTACCATGTCGGTTGTTTGGGATCGTTCAGGGTAGCACTCCAAAACAGCGGTTCTTTATCCAGTGCATTGAAGCTCTCGGTGACGTAGGTGTTCCATCGCTCATTCGCGAAAGCCGGGCAGCCCAATGACGGCTGTTCGTACTCATAGACTGAGGGTGGAGTTCCCGCCTTGCCGGTTACGCAAGTAGGTGGAAACGGTACCCCTGGCGAGTTTGTGCTGCCGTAATAGGTGACAGCAACCTGGCCTGTTTTTCCGACCACAAGCTCCGGTTCGGCAGCCTCATTTACGCCCGGCGCGCCAATCATCAACGGCGTGCTCCAGGTCGTCGCATTGTCGCGAGAGATGGTCAAATAGGGGAGCCGGTCGGAATCATCAGCCCAAGCCGCATATAGATTCCCCGCCTTGTCCATGCCAAGACCCAGGTTACCCCAACCGATGGTTGTCGTATTGCTCACCTGGGACAGATCCCAGGTCGCACCTTCGTCGTGACTGATGGCTACGTATGGATGCTCACAAGGAGTGAACGGAACATAAACGGTACCGTCTTTGCCAACCACCCCATTGAGACCGTATGCACCAACAGGCAAGTGTCCCGGGAATTTGCAACCAGGAGGATATGCGAGACGAACCGCCGCGCTCCACGTTAAGCCTCCGTCCTGCGACGTACTGATATGAGCACCGCAGAAATGTGCTGTGCCACAAGTGCCCCCGCCCGCCACCACGAGATAAACGACGTTGGGGTAGCCTTGCAACAATTTCTTCAACGGAGGCGTTGGCGGCCCGGTGAAGATTTGCGGGTGGTCGAAGGCCATTGGAATTGGAGAAGCCGTACTCCAGCTCTTGCCGTCGTCATCGCTGATGGTCATGACATATGCATTGAAATTGCTCCAGAAAATCCTCCCGGTATCCCGGTCCACCCACATGTTGCTGTCGATAGCCTCGGTTCGCGTCGGCGTGTTCGTTGGATTAACGAAATCCCAATCGGCACCCTCGTTCGTTGAGCGAAGGAGTCCGATTGGTAAACCGGTATCCTCGCTTCCCAGAGCGGGCTGGAACAGGACGGTTCCTTGGTTAGTAATGGCAATGCTTATTTCTGACGTGCGACGGCGGGTCTTACTGGTACACGGGACGGGAGCGCTCTCGTTCTTTGGGGGCTGTACTAAAACGCCTCCGGCGTGGTGGGGAATAGCCGGACGATCAGGCGCACATCCGGGCCCCGACTCGGCTGCGAAAGCAGTCGCGACCGGTAAAATGGCAATCGAGAGCACCACCACTGCCACGACAAGGGTCAAAGATAACCAGCGGGGCGTTTGTTCAACAGGTGCGGGTACGGTCCGTTCATCCTCTTTATGCATCGTGGCTTCTCCATAGAATTCCTCTCAGAATTCATTATCAGCTGCCGGCTGCGGCTGTGCCTGTCAGCATGGGTTTCCCAACCACATTCTCCGCGTCTCGTCGGTGTCGGCTAAAAAACACCGCCGCAACACCGAACCGACAAGCAAGGGGCGACTTACCGTGAACACGGTCCACCCGTCGCGAAACCAGACAATAATGCCGAAACGACAGATAATAATGCCGGACTACCACAAACCCTGCTTGGAAAATCGGGCAACCGGGACGGCAATACAATCCGAAGCCGGTGCTCACCGTAGCAACCCCTCTCCTCTCGGCGATCGCACATCCCACCAAGGTGTTTGCTTTTTTGCAGTGGGCGGCTCATCGGAAGCCCGCGCAGAATGCGTCACGATTTGATGACAGATCTCTACGCCGCCAGACTTCAGCTGTGGCTGAGTCTTCCATGCCTGTATGTGTTTATCGAGGCAACGCACTGGCGGCGTCTTGCAAGTTCTTGCAAAGTTGTGATTTCTTGTCGTCCGCGTCGTCACCTGCTATGTAGAAGTCTTCGCCCATGGAGTG
>JGI12635J15846_10000256_pt1 | contig 42279 bp, 31 predicted proteins | sample BlaSpr_A8_OM2_M2_FD_15846 | JGI IMG/M metagenome (IMG submission 15846)
AATCTCGATCCAGGAAAGAGCCCGCAATGACAACTTCCGCCACGCCCGCCGGCACACAGAAATACGCCCAACGCTTCCCCGGCCAAGCCGCCGATGGCCACTTCCGCGAAGCGCAAGGCCTCGTCCTCTCCTCCATCGGCATCGGCACCTACCTCGGCGCGCCCAATGACAAAGCCGATCAGGCCTACGCCGCGTGCATCGCCGCTGCCGCCGAACGAGGCATCAACGTCATCGACAGCGCCATCAACTATCGCTTCCAGCGCAGCGAACGCTGCATCGGCGCCGCCATCGAACATTTACTGAAGCAAGGCTACTCGCGCGAAGAATTTGTCGTCTGCACCAAGGGCGGCTACCTCACACCCGACGGCGCGATGCCTTCCGATCCGAACGACTACTTCTATCGCGAATACATTCAGCCGGGCATCCTGACTCCCAACGACATCGTCGGCGGCAGCCACTGCATGACCCCTCGCTTCCTCGAAAATCAACTCGGCCGCAGCCTCACAAATCTCGGCATCGACTCCATCGACGTCTACTACCTCCACAATCCTGAATCGCAACTCGGCGAAATTTCGCGCCCCGACTTCCTGGAACGGGTACGCGACGCGTTCATTTTTCTGGAATCCGCCGTGAAGGATGGAAAAATTCAGTTCTACGGCATGGCCACCTGGAACGGCTTCCGCCAGGAAGCCCGCGCCCGCGACGCCATGCAACTCTCCGAAATCGCCACCATCGCGCAAGACATCGCCGGCGAAAACCATCACTTCCGCTTCATCCAACTCCCTTTCAATNTCGGAATGACCGAAGCCCTCACGCAGGGAAGCCAAACCGTCAACGGCAAAGAAAAAACCGCGATGGAGGCCGCCTCCGATCTCGGCATCACTCTCGTCGCCAGCGCCTCTCTCCTCCAGGGACAAGTCACCCGCAACCTTCCTCCGTTCGTCGCCGAAGCCCTCGGCCTCGAAGACGACGCCCAGCGCGCCCTACAATTCGTCCGCTCCGCCCCCGGCATCACCACTGCGCTGGTAGGCATGGCCAATCCCACCCACGTCATCGCCAACACAAAGCTGGTCGGCATCCCCCCCGCCACCATCGACCAATTCGGCAAACTCTTCTCCCGCGGCGAATCCGCATAGCGGCCCATCCAAACACCTTGTCATCCTGAGGCGGCCGTAGGCCGCCGAAGGATCTCAGCCTTAACCAATGCCTCCCAACAATCGGACGTGCACCGTCACGCACGCTGCACCAGTGACCAGTCACAAGTCACCAATCACCAGTCACCTCCCCCGAGTTGCCGCCCCCACCCCCCGATGCGATAATCCTTGTCTAAATCAGACACGCGGCTCATCTAACCAGTCACGAGTCACCAATCACCAGTCACCGCTTCTTTGGGAGCACCTATGGCAATGAGAGATAGCTGGATCGAATCACGAGAAGCCGCTCAGGCCGGCGCCAACGGCAACCGCAACATGTCTCAAATGCACTTCGCCCGCCAGGGCGTCATCACCGAAGAAATGCAGTACGTCGCCAAGCGCGAAAAGCTCGACCCCGAGGTCGTCCGCAGCGAAGTCGCGCGCGGCCGCTGCATCATCCCCGCCAATATCCACCACCGCAATCTCGAGCCCATGGCCATCGGCATCGCCACCGGCTGCAAAATCAACGCCAACATCGGCAATTCCGCTACGACCTCCAACATCGACGAAGAACTGAAAAAGCTCCATCACGCCGTCCACTACGGCGCCGACACCGTCATGGACCTCAGCACCGGCGGCAACATCCCCGAAATTCGCCAGGCCATCATCAATGCCTCGCCCGTTCCCGTCGGCACCGTTCCCGTTTACGAAGCGATCTCCCGCGTCCGCCGCCCCGAAGACCTCACTTTCGACCTCATGCTCGAAGTCATCGAAGAACAAGCCGAGCAAGGCGTCGACTATATGACCATCCACGCCGGCGTCTTGCGCGAACACGTGCCTCTGGTCCGCAAGCGCATCACCGGCATCGTCAGCCGCGGCGGCTCGCTGATGGCTCACTGGATGGAGCATCACAAGAAGCAGAACTTCCTCTACGAAAATATCGAACGCATCATCAAGGTTTTCAAAAAGCACGACGTCAGCTTCTCGTTCGGTGACGGCCTGCGCCCGGGTTGCATCGCCGACGCCAGCGACGAAGCACAATTCGCCGAACTGAAAGTCCTCGGTCAACTCACCAAAAAAGCCTGGGAAGAAGACGTTCAGGTCATGATCGAGGGCCCCGGCCACGTCCCGCTGGACAAGATCAAGGAACAGGTCGAAAAGGAAATGGAGTGGTGCTACGAAGCGCCGTTCTACACCCTCGGCCCGCTCGTCATCGACATCGCTCCCGGCTACGACCACATCACCAGCGCCATCGGCGCCGCAATGATCGGCTGGCACGGCGCGTCGATGCTCTGTTACGTCACGCCGAAAGAGCACCTCGGCCTGCCGAATCCGGAAGATGTGAAGCAAGGCGTCATCGCCTACAAAATCGCGGCCCACGCCGCCGACGTCGCGCGTCATCGTCCCGGTGCCCGCGATCGAGACGACGCTCTCAGCTACGCCCGTTTCCTCTTCGACTGGAACAAGCAGTTCGAGCTCTCGCTCGATCCCGCGACCGCGAAGGCGATGCACGACGAAAACTTGCCCGACGACTTCTATAAGGAAGCAAAGTTCTGCTCCATGTGCGGACCCAAGTTCTGCTCGATGAACATCACCCAACTCGCCGACGCCGAAGGCGGCCACGACCAAACCGAGCGCAAGCAAAAATTCGCCGAACTCCTCGTCAAGGTCCAGGGCGCCGGCGCGTAGGGGCACGGCACGCCGTGCCCGTCCCGTGTAGGGGCGCCGCACACCGCGCCATGTGCGCAAGATGTAAGGCATGGAATCGCTCCGTCTCGCGCGGGGTTAAACGCAACACCATCGAAGTTCAACGATTTGTGGGCCGTTTGAATTGATATCACTGTCATCGCGACGAGGGTTCAACAGTCCTGATGTAACGAACCAGTTAACTGGGATGGCTTTTTAGACTATCTACAGACTTTGCCGGAGCGACGTTCCCCGCTCTTGCTTGCTAATATGAGCAAACTCCAACCTGAGTCCTAATTCAGGCGAGCGTCGGGAACCCATGCAGAAATCGCAGCCAAGCTGCCAAGTCTTGGTCGTCGACGATTCGGCCGTCTCGCGCAAGCTCGTCGAGCACGCGCTCGAACCATCGGGCCACACGCTGCTCTTCGCCAAGAGCGGCGCGGAGGCGCTCGAGCTTTTTCGCCGCCACTCTCCCGCGATTGTCGTCACCGACTGGATGATGCCCGATTTTTCCGGACTCGAACTCCTGCAGAAAATCCGCGCGGAAGACCAGCGCGAGTACACCTACATCATCGTGCTCAGCGCGAAATCCGAGAAGGACAATGTCGTCAAAGGTCTCGCCGCCGGCGCCGACGATTATCTGACCAAGCCGTTCGATGCCGGCGAATTGCTCGCGCGCATCGGTGTCGGTTGCCGCACGGTCGAACTGCATCGCGAAATCGACGCGAAAAATCGCCTGCTCGAAGCGCTCGCACACACCGATTCGATGACCGATTTGCCGAATCGCCGCGCCATCGAAGACTGGGCCGATCGCCAACTGCGCGGAGCCGCGCGCCACGGATTTCCCTTTTGGGTTGTGCAAGCCGATCTCGATTCGTTTAAGGAAATTAACGACAGCCACGGTCACGACGCCGGCGACATCGTGCTCAAGCGATTTTCCGAAGTCCTGAAGGGCAATACGCGCGCTTCCGACATTTGTGGCCGCATGGGCGGCGATGAATTCCTGCTCGTGATTACGCACGTTGAAAAACGCTACATCGAAGTGACCATCAATCGCCTGCGCGAAGAATGGGCCGCCAGCGAATTTGAATTTGGCGGCAAGCGCGTCTCGCTCACGGCCAGCTTCGGTATTGCCGGATTTTGGGGCAAAGGCGCGCCCACATTCCAAGCGCTCGTCGCGCAAGCCGACAAAGCCCTGTACGCCGCCAAGCGCACCGGTGGCAACCGCGTTGAAGTCAGCGAAGCCAACGAAATCCCCGCCCTCCAGCCCCAACGCTGATCAAAACCAGTTCCCCGGTATCCGCGACTTCCTTCGACTAACCCTGGTTCGCGATGCTTGTACGGGCGCACGCTTTAGAGGCCCTCATCAGCTCTTGGGTGNCGCACCCTCCAGGTTTTAGAGGGTGCGGGTTTAGACTAAAAATCACCCAAATCACCGCGACGACAACCTTTCCTTCCTTCCGCGTTCGAATCAACANCCAAACCCAACCACATCAAGAACTTACAAGTTACTATTGATAACTAGTTACACTTCTGGTATCCTGNACGTNTNGACTAACCTATTCGAATCACGCNCGCCTGTAACCCACGCCATCTCTGCAACTTGCACGCTCTTGTTTTCCATCCCGGNCCAAGCCAAACAAAATCAACCACTTGCACACTCTTTGAAAAACATAGGGGGGTATACCCCTTCGCTTCTTTCCCATTTCGGAACTCGTCATCGCCGATCAAAATCGGACCGAAATGGAACAGCACTGAGTTCGAGGATTGTGATCGGTCACTGCCAGGAGCCACGGAATTACCCGCCTTGGACGCGGGCGAGGTGGACACCTTGGGCGGATGTCAGGCGGTAGCCTTGGAGGTATTCGTAGGCGGCGGACCAGATGGCGCCGCCGGTTGACGCGAACATCAGCTCTTCGATCGGGACACCGAAGATGAAGATGCCGAGAAAATTCTGAAGCGTGTAATAACGCTTTACGAAGTCGGGATAGAGAATGAGGAAGTAGACGAACAGCAAGAGATAGAGCACGGTGAAATTGAGTGCGCCCGTGAGCATGAGGCGGATGAGATCGGGGCGCATGAACGCAACGACGACGGCGCCAACGGCAAAAGAAATCACCATGTTGTAGATCGTCTTGTTGGGATGCCACAGCTGGAGAACGAGAAAAAGAATGCCGACCACCACAAACGGCGCGTAGTGAATACGGCGATGACTGCGCCGCGTTTCTGCCAGCCTCTCTTTCAAAATATATTCACCGAGGATCGAAGCGATACCTCCCACGGCGCCAGCCCAAAGAAAGTCTTCGATGCCCACATGGAATCGCGTGTCGAGATTAAACAGCGACGGCGGCTGCCAATATTGCGGAATGAAGAGAAGACTGGTGAGCGCGAACGGCATCGACACGAGCGTGCCCCAGATCATCTGCGGCCGATACGACTTGCCGATCCAAAAACAAACGACCCAGGCAGCAACGAAAATCAGTGTGCCGATGAAGTACGAATAATGGTAGCTCGGCATGGTAGCCGTCCTTGTGACCGACGCGTTGCGCGGATTATATACCTGCTTTGGACTTAGCCATGTGTTTACAGACGTAGAGATCGAACGAGCTGAGGGTCTACGTGCGAACGACCGCGGAGCTGCTATTCGTGGCGAAGCGCGACGATAGGGTCGGTGTGGATAGCTCGACGAGCGGGCAGGTAGCAGGCTACCAGCGCTACGACGGCGAGAAGCGCTGCGACCGCGGCGATTGTTGTCGGGTCGCTGGGACGGACGTTGTAGAGCATGTCGGACATGAAGCGGGTTAGGCCAAGCGCGACGGCGATGCCGACTGCGAGGCCGATCGCAACGATGGTAACCACCTGCCTGATGACGAGGCTCAAGATGTCTCGCGATTGCGCGCCGAGCGCCACGCGGATACCGAGTTCGCGCGTGCGCCACGCCACTTCGTAGGAGAGCAATCCATAGAGGCCGAAGGAGGCGAGCGCAAGTGTAAGAACGCCGAAAAAGCCGGACACGCGCGCCATGAGGCGTTCCTGAAAGAGCGATTGATCGATCTCCTCGGATTGGGTGGCGATTTCGAAGATGGGTAGATTGCGATCCGCCGCAAAAACCACTTCACGCACCGCCGGAACGAATGATGAAGGATCGGTGACTGTTCGCAGTTCGAAGTAGGCCCCGCTGCCAACCAACGGTTCGTACATCGTTGGACTAATCTCGCGGCGAAGTTCCGAGTATTTGGTGTCGCCCACAACTCCTACGATTGTGTAGCCGGGTCGACGAGGTTCATTGGGGTCGTCCGGGACGCCGATGTGCTTTCCGATGGGATTCTGAATTGGAAAATGAGTCCGAACAAATGTGCGATTGATGAGTACGGGAATCGGCGCGGCATTGATCGCCCCGAAAGGAATGGTTGCATCCGGCGGAGCGGACTTCTCAGCTGCTTCGTGCGCATGCTCGGACGCATGGGTGGCGGCATTGGTGACCGCTGCGGAAGTGAAGTCGGCTGGTTCGAGCTCACGGCCAGATAGTAAGGGGATCTTCATCGTCGAAAGGAACCCGAGACCGACTGCCATCACGTCAACATTCGCGCGGCTGGTCGGAGGGGCGCCGTCCAAGTGGACATCGGTGCCGGACAGGCTGCCGCTTATCAGCGCGTCACCAGAATAAGAAGCGGAAGTGACGCCTGGAAGCGCGGCGAAACGTTCTTGCAAACCGCGAAAAAGCTGCGCGCTTTTCTCATCGGGGTAGCCGGCGATTCTTGGGTTGAGTCCAAAGACCAGAACATTTTCGCTTTGGAAACCTGGATCGAGATCGCGAAAATTCTGCAGCGTGCGGACGAGAAGACCTGCGCCGACAGCGACTACGATGGAGAGCGCGATCTGTGCAACGACGAGCGCATCTCCCAATCGGAACCAACGTGCACGAGAAGACTGCGGCCTCGCCGACGGACTTTCTTTCAGCGCGGGGTTCACATCGATCCGCGCGCAGCGTCGGGCGGGAGCGAGGCCGAAAAGGATTCCGGTCAGAAATGTTACGACGACAGTGAAGGTGAGCACGCGAGCGTTGGGCTCGACGACATACTGGAAAACTCCCTTGTGTTCGTCACCGAGAAAATGGGTCATCACATTGACTCCCCAGACGGCGAGAAGCACGCCGAGGACACCGCCAAGCGTGGAGAGAAGGATGCTCTCGGTGAGTAACTGCCGGATGATGCGGCCGCGGCCAGCGCCAATGGCGATGCGAAGCGCAATTTCTTTTTCCCGCCGGGCGGAGCGGGCGAGCGTGAGGCCTGCCACGCTAGCACACGCAATCAGCAAGGCGAGTCCGACGGCGACCATCAGTAGGTAGAGCATCGGTGTGATCCGAGCGTTCTGTCCCTGAAGGGCCTCCCCAACTCCAGTGAGTTCGATCCTTGGATCGTCAGTGTCTCTGAAGAGCGGCTTTGAGCCGTGAATGGTGTCGTTGCGGAACACCGTCGTGACGCCTATTTGAGCTTGCTGGAGCGAGATACCTGGCTTCAAGCGGCCGACGATGTTGACCCAAAAACTGTCCGGTTCGTTCAGCCGATCCCCCGTGTTCCACCATTGAGACCTGACCTGAAGAACCAGCGAGAGCGGTATGTAGAAATCCTGGAATTTACCGGGCGTGAAATTTGTGAAATGCGGATCGGCAACGCCGATGATCGTGGCAGAAGAATTGTTTAGGCGAACATTCTGGCCAATGACGTTTGGGTCGGAAGCGAAGGCACGGCGCCAATAGTTATAGTCCAGGATAACGGCGGCTGAAGAGGAAGGTGTGTCGTCCTCGACGGCGAAAGGACGGCCAAGATACATCGGTACGCCGAGGGTAGAAAAGAAATCGGTGGAAACGTATGTGCCGTGGGCGATGGCAGCGGGGCCCTTGGCGCTAAAGTTGATATCGATCGCGCCGGCGAAGGCAGCGACGCTCGAAAAGATCTCAGGCGTTTGGGCACGAACCGATTTGAAGAATGGAACCGAAAGCGAGCAATCAATCTTTTTGTAAGGGCAATCACCATAAGATGTGCGGCCCTTCAAGTCGGGATCTTTGTGGGCTTTCCAGCTGAAGACGACGAGTTGTTGCGGGTTCGAGACGGGGATGGCGCGGAGCATGACGCTGTCGATGATGGTGAAGATGGCGGTGTTGGCGCCGATTCCGAGGGCGAGCGTCAGGACGACGACGGCGGCGAAGAGAGGGGATTTGCGGATGCCGCGGAGGGCGAAGCGGAGGTCCTGGGTGAGGTGATCGAGCCAAGTGATAACCCAGACTTCGCGCGTGTCTTCCATCACGCGGGTGACGTTGCCGAATTTTCGCATGGCGGCGTAGCGCGCTTCTTCGGAGGACATGCCGCGGGCGATGTTGTCCTGTGTTTCGATTTCGATGTGATTTTGGATGTCGGATTCGAGATCGGAGAGATGGCGTTTGCGCTCGCGGCGGTTCGTCCATGGCGTCATGGCTGGTTCTCCTGCTTGGCGGGACGGAGGATGCGCGCGATGGCGCCGGCGAATTTGTCCCACTTGCGCGTTTCGAGGTCGAGTTGGCGGCGGCCTTTGGGCGTAAGCGAATAGAACTTGGCGCGGCGATTATTTTCGGACGTGCCTTCGGCGGCGCTGATCCATTTCCGTTTGATGAGGCGATGGAGCGCCGGATAGAGCGAGCCCTGCTCAACTTGCAAGACTTCGTCGGAGCGGAATTCGATGGCCTTGGCGATGGCGTGGCCGTGCGCCGGTCCGAGCAACAGAGTACGGAGAATGAGCAGGTCGAGCGTCCCCTGGAGCATTTCGATGCGGTCGAGTTCGTCTTTAGTAGACATTCTAGGTGGAGGATAAAGATCTTCACCTCGAATGTCAAGGGGAGTGGGTAAAAAAAACGAACTCACCACAGAGTTCGCAGAGGGCGAGACGGAAGGATTCGCTACTTCAAGCCGTCGAGGATGTAGAGGTCCGAGGTGATGCGGGTATAGCCGACGATGTAGCTCTTGAGATCGAGAGAAAAGTTAGGCGGTGAGTTATCGATGAGGCCAGTCGGATCCATTGGGCTAAATGTCTTAAAAAGCGTGCGCTTACCGGTGGAGAGATCGATGTTGAAAACACGTACGGGAATTTCGGTGCGGCCGACCAGGATGTGCTTCTCGTCTATCCATTGTACCGGCTCGTCGCCATCGACGACCCCTGGGATCGGCGTCGCATTTCCGGTCGTCACGTCGTACGTGACCGAATGGCGATCGGGGTCGAGCGCGGCGATAAGCGAGCCGTTTTTGGAGATGGAGCCGCGATAGCGAAAACTAACCCCTTCGGGACCGAGTGGGCGCGGCGCTCCGCCGTTGAGATCCTGAACGTACATACGCTGTCCTTTTTCGCTCGAACGGTTACCAAGCTCGAGAAGGCGATGGCCGTCGGGAAAGAAAAAAGCCAGATGGACCTCGACGTCACCCGTATCGATGAGACGAGATTCTCCGGCCCCCGTGGGAAATTCGGTCAGGTGGCGCTTGCCGTCGGAACCCACGGCCAAAGCCATGGCCCATTTGCCGTCGGGAGAGAGAGTAGGACCAACGCCGTCGCCCAAGCGGATCGCAGGCGAACCGTCGGTAGGACGAATGTAAATGGCGCCGGTTTCACCGCCGGCTTCACCGGTCTCGTCGAAGGAGACGAGCTTGCCATCGTCGCTGGAGTCTCTGGGAATCGTCCAGTCGTGCCAACTGAGGTCGGTTTCCGCTTTTGCGCCCGGAGCGAGGCCGATCATGCCGGCGCGCCAATCGTCGCGAGTGAAGAGGACGCGGCCTTGTTTTGAAATGTCGTGGAGCGTGAGCGTGCCAGTGCCGAGGTAGACGAGACGCTCTTTGCCATCAAGACTGACGGCACGGAGCTCGCGGCTGGAGCCAGACTTGGTGCCGGTGAACCAGACTTCCTGACCGTCGGGCCGCCATGCCAGACCCTGAAGGCTGACGTACGACGTGCTGATGGTTTTCTTGTTGCCAGAGGAGTCGATGGTGGCGACGGAACCGCCGTCGTCGCGACCAAATGGGTGATCCGCAAATGCGACGAGTTTACCGTTTGGCGAAATACGTACGTGGCTTACCCACGTTGGCGTCTCGTAAAGAATCTTGCCGATGGGATATTCGATGCGAACCTTGCCGGCGACACGACGGACGACGGCGAGGCTGGCGCCGTCGGGCGACCAGTCGGCGTATTCGACGCCGCCAATTATGTCGCGTGGTGCGCCTCCTCCCATCGGTTGTCGCGCCAGCATGCTGGAAAACTCAAATCCTTCCTCGAAGCGATGCGTCTTGCCGACGGCAAGTTCTCCGGAGGGCGAAACGGCAAAAATTTCGGGGATCTCCGTATTCAGAGGGCGCGATTCCGTGCTTCCGGGATTTGCGGAGAAGAGCGAGGACGTCGTGCCGTCCCAGGAAGCGGAGTAGACAAGATTGCCGTCGGGGAGGAATCGCGCGCTCCAGATCGTGCCGCGGCGAAACGTGATGCGCAGTGTCTTCGGATTGTAAGCGACTGGAGCGGGCCGAAGCCACGTACCGAACGCAGCCCCGGCAGCGAGGAGAACAACAGCAGCGAGCCCGGGAATCAGCCAGCGATTGCGCTTTGCCGCGGCAGAAGATGCGGTCGCGCTCGCGGATGAAACGCTGGAGATGGATTCGAGATCGAAGGCGATGTCGTGCGCCGATTGGAAGCGCTGAGCGGGCTGCTTTTCGAGGCAGTGGCGAACGATGCGTTCGAGCGCCGGAGGAATCGCGGCGGCGCTTGTGCGCGACGGGAAATCCCGCGGGTCATCGTTCAGGATGGCGGTCATCGTTTCAGCGCCGGTGTTGCGTTTGAAGGCGCGCTGGCCGCAGAGCATTTCGTAGAGGATGCTGCCGAAACTGAAAATGTCGGAGCGATGATCGACGGCGTCGCCGCGGACTTGTTCAGGCGACATGTAGCCGGCGGTGCCGACGATCTGGCCGGCCTCGGTGTGTGTACCGAGACCGGTGATGTTGGTGGCGGTCTGTTCGACTTGGCCGGCACCGTCGCCGACACTGGAGGCGTCGCCGCCGCGGCGGAGTTTGGCGAGGCCGAAGTCGAGAATTTTTACCTGGCCGGTTTTCGTGACGAAAACATTTTCAGGCTTGAGATCGCGGTGAACAATGCCGCGATCGTGAGCGGCGGCGAGGCCGTTAGCGAACTGCACAGCGAGTTCGACGGCTTTGCGCACGGGCATGCCAGCGGCGGGGATTCGTTCGCGGAGTGACTCACCTTCGAGGAGCTCGGAGACGATGTAGTGAATGCCGTTGGCTTCGCCGACATCGAAGACCGAGACGATGTTGGCATGACTCAGCGCGGCGACGGCGCGCGCTTCCTGTTCAAAACGGCGCAGGCGATCAGGATCGTTGGTGAACGATGCGGGGAGGATTTTCAGCGCGACATCGCGACGGAGGCGCGTGTCGTGAGCGCGATAGACTTCGCCCATTCCTCCAGAGCCAATGAGAGCGACGATCTTGTAGGGGCCGATCTGAGTGTCGGGCGCGATGGGCATGTGGGTTGGGCGGGTGGATTATACATATTTTGAGGGCTGGGATGAGGTCGGGGTGGTGGATCCGAGCCCGGTGACAGACGCATTCGCCTCGAGTATCAAGGGGGACGATTTTTAGTGAAGGAAGCGGTAGGTGATGGTGGCGGTGATGTAGGACTTGAGCGGGACGCCGACGACGCGTTCGATAGGAATTGGGTATGTGGGATCGCTGGTGTAGGCGAAGACTTCGGTGGTCTCGCCGGTGTAGCCGTGGGCGATAAGAAACTGCGTGGAAAGCAAAAGGCGGCCGTCGCGGAACGGGCGCAGGAGTTCGCCGCGGAATTCGGTCACGCTTGGGCCTGAGAAGCCGTCGCCGACCGGCTTGGCGGCGACATATTCGAATTCGGCACGCGATTGCAGACGGAATGGGAGATGGTTATAAGAGCCGACGGCGTCCCAGATGTTGCGAGGCGCTTCGGGAACGGGCGCGCCGGTTAGGCGATCGCGTGCGTCGGCTTGCGCGTAGGAAGCGAAGAGCGATCCGTGATTGAAATTGCGTTGCAGGAAAACGGTAAGCGAGCGATTGATCGACGGGCCTTCGTCTTCCTGGAGGCCGGTGTCGGGATCGATCTTCGCCAGTTCTTGTGAATTGGTGGTGTGGCGCAACGTGATTTTGAAATCGAATTTGGCGATCGGCTTGTCGAGAACGAGTTGGTAGGCGTGGGAAGGTGCGAGGAGCGTGGGATTGGCGGAGTCGGTGGTGCCGATGCGCGGATCTTCGGTGTGGAAGGCTTCGCCATAGCTTAGCGCGACCGTGGGGAGAAATGTTGAAGCCGAAGCGGGCGGAAGGAACGTGAGGGTGGCTTTCGGGAGCGAGATGGCGGCCAGCTCGTCGAAGGAATTTTGCGGCGTGAGAACGTCCTGGTTGTCGATCCAGACTTCTTCGCGGCGGAGGCCGACGTCGTAGTGAAAATATTTGGACAAAGCGCCATCGAGCGCGACGTATGGCTCGGCGAATGAGAGCGTGAGGTTGTTGCTGGTGACGGGCTCGAACACGCCTGCGGAGTCGAGACGATAAAGGTCGAGATCGCGCGGAGCGTCGCGGCGCAGGTCGAGGCCCGCGAGCACCGATAGCCAACTGCGAAATTTTTGAGCGTAAAGCGCGCCGGCTCCCGCTACGGTGCGGAATTCGCTTTGCTGGATCAGGCCGCCGGGAGCGGTGAGGCTTTGCGTAAAGTCGGGCTCGAAGTTGGAACGCAGCGTGAGATTGTAGGTGCGAAAGAACGCCGATGTAGTGAGCTGCGAGTTGTTGCTGATGCGCCAGGTGTCGCTGGCAATGAAGATTGATGTGTGCGTGCGATCGAGCTGGCGATTGTCGACGGTGTCGTTGGGAACGGCCGCGTCGATGGGGATCAAACCGGGAATGTAAGAGAAGCCGTAGTAGCCGACGCCGAAGAGAGTAAGTTCGTGGCGGCCGAGATCGAAGGCGCGAAAAGCGTTGATCTTGTACTGCTGGCGATGCTCGAGGCGTTCGAGATAGCCGTTGCCGTACGACGCTTCGACGGAGACAAAGGCGTTTGTGCCGGGATTGCGCGGACTCCAACCAGCAATAAGATCGACGTCGCGATAGTCGAAGGTGAGTTGCGCGAATGTGTCGAGGCGGCGGCGCGGGATGTAGGTGGCGGCGAGATCGATCGAGTGATTCCCTTCCCGCACATTGAAGGCGCCGCCATCGACGGCGACGGCTTCGACGATCGGCGAAATCAGGAAATTCGGATCGGAGTAACCGTTGCCGTGCGCGTTTGCCGGCAGATTGTTGGGATAGAGGAAATCGCCGATTTGATAGAACTGGGCGATGGGCTCGCCGTGATCGCCGGCGACACCGGGCGCGAAGTATTGCGGCGCCTTGATGCCGCCGGACGCGGTTTCGACAGGTAGGCCGGGAATCGAAACGGGCACGCCAGGGCGGCCCGGATTGGCGTCGAGAACCTGATCGTGGACGACGACATGTTCGGCGGGGTCGGGCGTGAGCGCAGACGGAGCGGACGAGCCGGTGACCGTGACGGCCTGGCGAAGGGAGGCGACTTCGCGGAATTGCAGCTTGATTTCGGCGCTCGACTGACCGGACGAGATTGTCAAATCCGAGGCGACCGGAGCGAAGGAAGAGACTTCGGCACTGATGCGGTATCGACCGGGCGCGACGTCGGCGAATGTGAAGCGGCCTTCGGAATCGGTTGAAGCTTCCTGAATCGGAGAGCCGTTGGCGTCGGATAGTCGAAGATGTGCATTCGCGACAGTAGTGCCCTGCGGATCGGTGACGTGGCCGGTGATTTTTGTCAGCGCCGCCGCGTGGAGACACGCGCTCGCGACGCAAAGCGAGAGTACGGCAACGATGCGAGCGAGAGTCGGCACAGAGCGAACCATCCTGCGAAATGCAAACTCATAGTTTACGCATCGACGAGCGCGGGCGCAGCATGTTGCGCTCCGTCCTCTAAGAATTTCAGTGCAGAGTGGGCAGAGATCATAGAGCGGGGAAAGCGGTGGCCGGTCGCGACTTCGTTTTATTGTTCGAGTTCGATCTGGTGGTTGCGATAGTCGATGTGGACCGAGCGGAATTCGCGGAGAACGTCTTCGCCGAGAAGCCCATCGAAGTCGGCGCCGAGATCACCATTGAGGCCATCGAAATTCATGATGGAGACGCGGCGCCCGAGCCAGGTGTGACGTTCCAGTTCTAGATTTACCGGCATGGAGATGCTCTCGCCTACGAAGCCGGGCTGTTGGCCGATGCGTTGCGCGAGTCGAAGACGATAACCGACGTAGCCGTAGGCCTTCGCGCTGACGATCGTGCGCGTAGCTCCCGTCTTCGAGCAGAAATGTTACGGGCTTACCGTTCACCTTGGCCTGCACGAGGATCATCGACTGAACCGTGCGAAACGGAAGGTGGATGACATCGGGATGCGCTACATTTCGGAAGGGCAAAGAGAGCAACAACGCCAGCGCCAGGAATCGCAGATATCTCTTCGATTTCGCATCAGGCACAAAACGCTGTGTTTCGAGCGCCCATCGCTCCAAGCGGTTGGGAACTCGCGAAGTGACTCGCGTCAGCCGCACCGCGTCCAAAATGGCGCGGCGCCTTTGGGTGATGGCTCTATTCGAATTTGGCTCGAATGTGCTCAAATCATTCATCGCTTGATGCGGCGATCGCGGTCAACCGGTGCGGCTGCTGCGCCGTTACCTGACGCGATTGGCGGCATCAGACATCTCAAACTCTTTGGGCAACCCCGGTCACTGCGTATCTTCGTGGATGAGCAATGACCGGAGCGTGTGGTCCTCTACAGCAAGTTCAGCGTAGGTTCCGCGTGAAGAAGTGGCAAATGGATTGATTTCATCGCGGCCATGAACTGTATTCATGCGGGACGCTTGAAGGGGAGACCAAAATGAACCTTGAAATTCGCCACCTGAAATTGATCGCGGCTATCAAAGATACCGGCAGCATGACGCGCGCCGGGAACCGCCTGCATTTAACGCAGTCGGCGCTGAGCCACCAACTGCGCGACGCGGAAGAAACGCTGGGCACTCGATTGTTCGTTCGCCAGAGAGGCACGATGGCGTTGACGGCAGCAGGCGAACGATTGCTGCGGTCGGCGCGAGCGGTCATCGAAGAGCTGGACCGCGCGGAAAAAGAAATTCGCGATGCCAACGGAACCGTTGAGGCGGAGCGCGGGCTGATCCGTCTTTCGACCGAATGTTACACCGTCTATCATTGGCTGCCACCGCGGCTGAAGATGTTTCAGCAGAAATTTCCGTCGGTGGAGTTCCAGCTCGTTGTGGAAGCGACCGACAACCCGTATGAATCGTTGCTCAACGGAGACCTCGACGTCGCGATCGTGTGCGATCCGGTGCGCAACCGGAGAATCCGCTATACGCCGCTGTTTGAAGATGAATTGGTAGTGATCGTGTCGCCGGAGCACCGCATGGCAGGCAAGCTGTACGCCGAGCCCGAGGATTTCGCGGACGAGACCCTTTTGTTGTTTCCGCCGAAAAGTGAAAGCTCCCTTCTGAACGAAGTTCTGACACCGGCGGGAATCACGCCGCGAAGAATTCAGGAATTAACGCTGACCGAGGCGATCATCGATCTGGTGCGCGGCGGCCTCGGGATCGCGGCGGTCGCTCGTTGGGCGGCGGCGCCACAGTTGGCCTCGGGAGCAGTCGTCGGATTGCGGTTGACGGCCGATGGGCTTCATCGGAATTGGGCGGCGGCGCAATTGCGCGATAAATCGGCGCCGCCTTATCTGGACGAGTTCGTCAAAGTACTGGCTCAACTGCCGTTGACGGCGTGCGTGCCGGACTTCGAAAAGATGGAGCAAAAGAAATATCGAACGGTCCGAACGCGGCGGCGCAGCGGCGCACCGCCGAATCGCCTGGGGGAGCCGCCAGTCGCAGTGGGATCGAGATAACGGCCCGAAAAATCGCGTTTCAGGTGCCGTGATGCCAGCTCGATGGAACTACCTATTCCCCCAGTTACCAATCCGGGCTAAGGCGGCGCTGCTACTGGACATCGTGGCGCGGCGGTACGACGTGGAGATGCGTCGCGGAGCTCAGCAGGTTCGGCTGCGGCTCGGTGTCGGCGATGATGGTGCGGACNGCGGTGCGGCGCGCGGCGTCGATCGAAGCGATGCCGCATTCGAGCCAGTAGGCAGCGGCTTCGATCTTGCCTTTGTTGNAGAGCAGCGCGCCGAGATTGATCGCGGCCTGGGTGTTGTCTGGCGCGATGGTCAGGGCTTCGCGAAAGCTGCGCTCGGCTTCCTGCATGTGACCGCAAGTCTGCTGCGCGTAGCCGAGATCGTTGAGGATTTCCGTGGTTGGCGCTTCATCGGCCGCCTCTGCGAATAGGTGTTCGACGGATTCGTAGTCTCCGGAATGGAAGCACTCCAGAGCTGGCAGGGCTTTGTCGGCTGGGGACATGGTTCCTCCGCGATCGCCGGGAGCGATCGACCTGTTTCTCGTTTTTAGGCGATAACGAGGTGAGAGGAGACTCGTAGACGCGGGTGGCAGGATAACACAATCGTAATAGTGTCAATATTATATTTTTCTAAGGATTGGTGGCACGCGGGCGAAGGCTTCGCGGCTGAATTGGCCGATGGTACGTACCGCTGAGATCCTTCGGCCATCCTGCGGATGGCGCTCAGGATGACAGTGGTGAAGATGGAGCGTCCCTAGCCGTTGGCGGCGGTCGAGGTCGGCTTGAGCATGATGTCGAGGTCGTCGGGGTGGATGGCGCAGAGGAGCGCGTCCTCACGATCGATGCTGCCGTTGCGAACCAAGTTGACCAGCGACTCTTCAAGGCTGAACGAGCCCTTCTTTTTCGTGATCGCGATTTCCTGATGAAGATGCTGGAGCGCGTTGCGGCGAATGTGGTGGCGCGCTCCGTAACCGACCATCAGTAGCTCCGCCGCGGGGACTCTGCCGCCGCCGATTTTCTTCGGCAGCAAAATCTGTGTGTGCACTGCCGCGATGGCCATCGCGAGTTCCTGGCGGATCGAGTTCTGACGCTCGACGGGAAACGAATCCGTGATGCGCGCAACGGATGTGGCGACATCGGTCGTATGCAGCGTGCTAAAAACGAGGTGCCCAGTTTCTGCGGCTGCGACCGCGATGCGCATCGTATCGGTGTCACGCATTTCGCCGACGACGATGATGTCGGGCGCCTGCCTCAAAGCGGCACGTAGCGCGGTCGGAAAATCCGGCGCATCCACGCCGATTTCGACCTGTTCGATCACGCTGCGCATGTGCTGATGCTCGTACTCGATCGGATCTTCGATGATGACGATGTGGCGCGATTCACGGCGATTGATGTCATCGATGAGCGCAGCCATCGTCGTGGATTTGCCGGAGCCGGCGGGTCCCCCGATCAACACCAAGCCACGGGGCATGTGAGCGAGCTGCTCCACCGAGGGTGGAAGGTTAAGTTCCTTTAACTGTGGCACGCGCGCCGGCAACACGCGGATCGCAGCAGCAGCGCGTCCCTGTTCGCGATGAAGGTTGATCCGAAACCGGCCGGCGCCGGTGATGCGATACGACGCATCGGTGATCTGCGCTTCGCGATATTGCATCAACGCGTGGCGCGGCAATGCAGGAATCACCGCCGCTTCGATTTCAGGGCCATCGAGCAAGCCAGGCTCGATCTTGCGCACTTCCCCATTCACGCGCATGCACGGCGGCGCGCCGGAGACGAGTAGCAAGTCGCTGGCGCCGCGTTGAATGACCATCGCGAGCCAGCGGTCGAGCCGCTCGGTGACGCTCGAATCGCCGTCTTGAGACTCCTGTTCCCTATCGAGATGATTCAGGCGGGCGGTGTCATCCATCATTCGAAGCACCTGCTGGGAGAGGATGCAGAAATTTCAGTGTGTACTAGCGCGACCGATTCGTCTAGAGCCGTGCGGGGGCTGTGCACGAATAAACATCAGGGCGAAACACAGGTGTAACAGCACGGCAACATGCAGAGATAGATGGCAAATCGAACGAAGAAGATGCCGCTGCACGCGGCGGAGGATGCCGCCTAGTCTAGGCGCGGCGCAGGACGATGAGCGAAATCTCGGGCGGCACACCAAGGCGAACCGGCGCGCCAACCGTCCCGAGTCCGCGGTTCACGTAGAGCCGCGACGCATTCTGGCTCGGAGTTCCCACGGGCGCATCAGGCTCAGCTTGCACCAGCACTTTGCGCGACGACATGAACATCGGTCGCTCAAACAAGCCCGCAATGTAATCGGAGATGAATCGCGCAGGCGTCAACCGGTGGTCCAGAATCTCGACCTGAATCTGCCCGCCGTGCGTATGACCGGCAAGTGAGAGCTCGATGCCAAGCTCCGCCGCACGGTCAAAGCTGTTCGGGTTATGCGACAGTAGGATATTCGGCATGTCGCGATGAATCAGCGGCTCCATGTTCGAGAGCGTCTGCGTGCGATGACCGTTCAGGTTACGTTCGCGCTGATAATCGACGCCGATGAGATTGAACTTCGCTCCCCGATACTCCAGCACCGCGTTTTCCTGGCGCAGCATCTTCATGCCGTGTTGGGCAAAGAGCTCTTCGGCAAGCTGTTCCGCGTCGGCGTAAATCTCGTGGTTGCCGTTACAGCCCCACACACCCAGAGGCGCATGCAGCCGGCTTACTTCCTCGACGCAGTCGGCGATCGGATCATGCGACCCGGTGATCAGGTCGCCGGTGACGACCGTCAGGTCGGAACCAAGATCGTTGGTCATGTCCACCGCGCGGCGAACGGCGGCGCGGCTCATGAACGCGCTCATGTGGATGTCGCTGATTTGCGCGATCTTCATGCCGTCCAGAGCAGCCGGCAGATTCGCGATCGGAATCTCAATGCGGCGGACGTGATAGTTCAAGCGCTCGGCGGCGAAGCCATACACAGCGCCCGCGAAAGGAGCTGCGCCTGCAAGCACGCTTGCCGCGCGGAAGAAATAGCGGCGAGAAGGATCGGCCAAACGTTCGCCAATTGCGTGTCGAGACGTTGAAGTGTCTGAAGTTGTCCCCGGAGCATCAGCCGCGGATGAATTCGGCGCGTGCCTGGCGCGAAACCAGTTCCAGAGACGCTCGGCGCCGTGGACGATCTCGACCGCTAAAAATGCAAACAGGGCGCTCGAAAACCAAAGACCGGCAAATATCGCGAGGAACGCTTCTCTTTGTTTGAGGTGCCCGTGGGTGCCCATACGGAAACTGCCAAAAAGGGCGCCGATTACCGCCAACAGGGCAATGCAGTACAGCGTACGCGCGGAAAGCCGCAGCCAATTCACACGCCATCGACCGGTTGTGCGCCAAATTGCGCGAAACCAGAATCGTTGGGAGAGAAAGATGGTTGCAAGAATCGCGAGGCCGATGAGGCCGCGGAGGGCAAACCAGCTCCAATTCACGCCAAACTCACATTTCTAGTCACCCCTTACTTTAGCATGCTGCGCGGTTCGCCGCTGGAGCGGCAAGCGCCGCGTGCCGCACCGGTAATTTCGTGACGCGGCAGGGCTTCGTGGGTAACATGAGCACCGTGCGGTTCGTAGGCTGGGTGATGGACCGTCATTCCTTATCCAGGTTCATGCGTCAAAAGCAGATTGAGTGGGGAAATCAGCGATTTCCGGGTGTGCAAATCGAAGGGAGAGAATCGATGAAACGAACGATCTTGAGCTTGGGGCTCGCAGTCTGTACGTATCTCGCGGTTGTGGCTTTGCCGATGATGGCCGCGCCCGCCGGGGAAAAGGCGACCGATTCACCAAAGCCCGCGGCAGCGGCCAAAGGCGCGGCGGATCTCGTACTCGACCAGTGGAACGACATCGGCCGCAAGCTGACCGCGATGGCCGAGGATTTTCCCGAAGACAAGTATGAGTTCAAACCGACTCCCGCGCAGCGCACGTTTGCCGCGCAACTGATCCACGCGGCTGCCTCGATGTATTACTTCACCGACATCGTCGACGGGAAAAAGCCGCGCTATCAGGACGATCCCAAGCGCGACGAGCTGAAGACGAAAGCGCAGGTTGTCGCATTTGTGAAGAAGGCCGTCGAAGACGGCCGCGCGACGATCAAGGCGAAGGGCGACAAGGGAATGATGAATGTCGTCGACGGCGGAAACAACCAGATGGCGCCGGTCTACGACATCGCGTACGGGTTGATCGAGCACTCCGGCGAACACTACGGCCAGCTTGTTGTGTATTACCGCGTGTCGGGATTGGTACCACCGGAATCGCGGCCGAAGAAATAGCCCGACATTAGTGAAGCGAATGAAAGGCGGAGCGAATCACGCTCCGCCTTTTTTGTCGAGATCAGGGTTTGGCTGCGGCCGCGGCACTTTGCTCCAGCATCGCAATCAGTTGCGTCGGATCGTTGGTCGGCGGCATGCACGTCTGACCGGCGCACACGATGGCGAGAGCTTTGTCGGTGAATAGATGCGGCAACGTTTGTTTGAGCGCCTGCGGCAGCTCGTTGAGAGAAAATCCCGGCATGATGCGCAACACCGCTTTGCCGAGTCGGTATACGCGGTGGGCCGCAGATTCGAGCGCCTGTGCCACCGGGTCATTCGCGAGCCCGGTGATGATTACCTGCACCGGGTGATGCGCGAACAACGTCGCCGCTAGCCCATACGTCGCCGCGAACATTCCGTATTGCGGCGCGATTCCCGCGAAAGCTTCGAGCGTCTTCTGCGCGAGGTCGTAGTAGCGCGCTTCGCCCGTATAGCCGTGCATTCGTATCAAAGCGATCGCAGCGATGGAGTTGGCTCCGGGCGTCGGTGAATCCTGAAACGGCTTGCGCCGCACTTCGAGCCCGCCCATCGGCGCGGCATCGTGCGGACGATCGAAGAATCCGCCACCCTCGGCATCGCCGTAACGCGCGATGGCATTCTCGAGCGTGCGCTTCGCCGCGTCGAAATAGCGCGGATCGAGTGTCGATTCATACGCATCGAGTAAAGCAAGAACGCCGAAAACTTGATCGTCGAGCGAGCCCTCAAGCACCGGTCCGCCCAGACGATGGCTGAAGCCACGCGATTCGCTCCAGGTTTCGCGCAGCATACGATCGAGCGTCTTAAGCGCGAACCTGCGGCATCCGCCGCCGAGGCTGCCACCGAAAACCGTCGCCGCGGAGAGATATGCCGACACGAACATCGCATTCCAACTGACGTACATCGTCCTGTCGATAAAAGGAGTTGGGCGCTCTTTTCTTACGGAGAGCATCCTTTCCTTGGCGCTGCTGATGGCCAGGCGGACATTCGCCTCCTCAAGGCTCAGCGTCTTCGCGACTTCGCGTGCATCACGCGCAACCCACAAAACATTTTTTGCCGGATTGTGATGCATCTCGCCATGCGCTTCGACGTCATAGTACAGCTCCATGACGCGTGTCTGCACCGGCGGAAGCGCGCCGCGAAGCTCGTCGAGCGTCCAGGTGAAGTAGTCGCCGTCGTCATCGAGCGAGTAGTCGGCATCCTGGCTGGCGTAGAAGCCGCCATCGCTTTGATCGGAGAGCGTTTCGTTGACCCAGTTGACGATGCCTTCGGCCGTCTCGCGCAGGAACGGATTCAGCGTGACCTGCCAACCGTGCAGATAATTTCGCAGCAGCTCCGAATTGTCATACGACATTTTCTCGAAGTGCGGCACGAGCCAGCGCTCATCGACCGAATAGCGATGAAACCCACCGGCGAGTTGGTCGTACACGCCGCCATGCGCCATTTTCTGGAGAGTCGTTTCGGCGATTGCAAGCAGGTGCTTCTCTTTCGTCTGCTGATAGCGCTCAAGCACCAGATCGATCGCCGACGAATGCGGAAATTTTGGCGAACGCCCGAAGCCGCCGTTCTTGATATCGAATTGCTCAGTGACGGATTTGATTTGTGCGGACACAACCTCAGGATCGAACGCCGCTCGTGCTCCAGTGAAGACCTCGGCTTGCGCGACCGCATCAACGAGCGAATTCGCAGCGCGCTCCAGATCGCCGCGCTTGTTTTTGTATGCGTCGGCAACGGAAAGCAGCACGCGCTTGAATCCTGGCCGGCCGAATTGGTCATCAGGCGGAAAATATGTGCCGCCGAAAAACGGTTTTCCATCAGGAAGCAAAAATCCCGTCAGCGGCCAGCCACCCTGCCCCGAAAGCGCGCTGATCGCCGACTGGTAGCGCGAATCGACATCGGGCCGCTCGTCGCGATCAACCTTCACCGGCACGAAATTTTCGTTGATGATGCGCGCGATTTCGGCGTTTTCGTAGCTCTCGCGATCGATGACGTGGCACCAGTGGCACCAGACGGCGCCGATATCGAGCAGGATCGGTTTGTCTTCGTTTTTCGCGCGAACGAAGACGTCATCATTCCATTCAAGCCAGTCGATGGGTTGATGCGCGGCGGAGCGCAGATACGGACTTGCGGAATCTTTCAGTCGATTCTCGTGATAGTCGGACAACGGGGTCCTTTCGACAACCCGGAAATGAGGGCCGATGGTCTGCGAATCGGAAGCGGGCTTCTAACGGCCAAACACGTCAGAGCTTTGTTGCCTGCAACGCAGGGCACAACTGCGCTTACTGCAGGAGATCGCCGGAACCGAGATCGCGCGGATCGAGCGGCTTGCGGCCGGCGAAACCCTCGTCCTGACGATGGTAAAAGCGGATGCGATCTTCGCCGAGACGCCAGCACAGATATACGTCTTCGTTGTTGAGGCGCGCAGGAAAATCGAGCAGCCCGGTATCGAGATCCTTGATGATGCATCCGGTTTCGAGAATGCGGCTGAGCGCCGAGCGCATCGTTTCGGCAAGCTGCGTGTGTTCGATGCGCAACGTCGCCAGCTTCTCGTACGGAACGATCACACCGCCCATCATCATAATGCGCGTAGACACGGCGGAAAGATCGGTCTCGAGCCCGGCGAGTTTCTTGCGGCAATCCATCGCCTCGAGAAGGAACGGCTCAACTTCACGGCGTGCACGCTCAGCTTCCGTCAGAGTGAACAAACGAGGTTCAGGCTCCGGATCGGAATCCGGCGAGTCGTCTTGCTCGTCGTCTTCGTCAGGCATGAACTCTCCGTTCGGTCAGGGACGTCACTACTGCGATGCTAGCGTAATCCGCAGGATGGGTCGAGGATTTGTCGCCCGCTTGATTTCGATTGCGCTCATATCGTCATAGCAAAGAGCGCCCACACGCCTTGGATGATTCACCTTTTCCGTTGGTTCGGCGCAATGCGGCAATTACGCCGATTTGATTAACCGCCGATGTGGACCATCGTTCGCGAGGGCTGAACAAAATCGGGATCGTTGATATGGTGCGATTCTTCTTTGTGATTCACAATCGAGCGAATGAAGTGCGACAAATCCTCATCGCTTGCGCCTTCGCGGAGCAACTCTCTCAAGTCGTGATCGTCCTTGCTGAACAAGCAGGTGCGTAGCTTGCCGTCGGCAGTGAGCCGGATGCGCGAGCAATGGCCACAAAACGGCTGCGTCACAGGCGCGATCAGGCCGATTTCTCCGGGAGCGCCGTCGGCGAATCTATATCGGCGCGCGGTTTCGCTGCGCTCGTGTGGAATTTGCTCCAGCGGCCAACGCGCCTGAATGCGTTGATGAATTTCGGAGGCTGGCACGACAAGATTCCGATTCCAGTGGCGGTCGGCATCTAGCGGCATGAATTCGATGAAACGCATCACGAGGCCGCGTTCGCGGGCGAATTCGGCGAAGCCTTCGACTTCATCGTCGTTGATGCCGCGCACGAGCACGGCGTTGACTTTGGCAGGCGCAAGTGGAGACGCCTGCGCGGCATCGATGCCGCGCATNACCGCGTCGAAGGACTTGGTGCGCGTGATCTGCTCGAATTTTGCGGGATCGAGCGAATCCAGGCTGATGTTCACGCGCCTCAGGCCGGCGGCGACGAGGCGATCGATCCGGTCAGCTAAGAGGTGGCCGTTCGTCGTGATCGACAGATCCTGTACACCAAGCGCGGCAAGCCGGCCGATGTAGTCTTCCACGCCATGACGAACCAGTGGCTCCCCGCCGGTCACGCGAACTTTGCCGATGCCGAGGCCGACGAAAACTCGCGCCAGATGATCCAGCTCGGGCCACGTGAGGATTTCTTCGTCTTCGCGATAGTTCTCTGGGTCGGCTGAGCGGCAATACACGCAGCGAAAATTGCAGCGATCGGTGACCGAAATCCGCAAGTCAGTGATCGCTCGTCCGAATTTGTCGCGAAGAGTCATGAAAGTGCTGGTGTCGAAGGCCGCTGGTAGGGCGTCGAGGGACTGAGTTTTTAGTCTACGCCCCATCAAATCGGGCTGCAATTCAGGCACATTCCGCTCCATCGGCCGCCGGACTCGCCAAACGTTTGTGATACAGTTTTCGCCACGTCATGCAGATCTTCGTTCTGGGCGCCGGCGCGACCGGCTCGCTCCTCGCACAACTTCTCGAGCGGCAAGGGCACACAGTTTGGTGCGGCGATCGCGACCCCGAGCGGGCCCGCCGCTTTCTGGGTAAGCGCAGCACCATCGCCGTAACGGAAGTCAACGCGCGGAATCTCCTCGGCATCGTGCGCGTTGCGCGCGGCTGCAATCTCATCGTCAATGCTTCAGCGTCGGTCTTTAATCAGATTGTGATGCGCGCGGCGTTGCGGCTGCGTGCTCACTATGTCGATCTCAGCTCACACTTGACGCGGAATCCTTTCAAAGCCGAACAATTCTCTTTTCACAAGCGCTTCGAAGAAAAGCGCCGCACGGCTTTGATCAATACGGGCGCGGCGCCAGGCCTCACGAATCTGCTGGTTGCTCGCGCCGCCGAAATGCTTGACCAAGTTGAATCGGTCCAGATTCGCCTCTACGAAAGCAGCGAAAGCGACGACCCAATTTCGCAGTGGTCGCCGGAAGTTACGTTCGATGAGGCGATTTCGAGCCCCCGCGTCTATCGCAACGGCAAATTCAAGATGGAGAAGCGCTTCGCCGAGCTCGAAAAATTTCGCTTCCCTGATCCGATCGGCAACGCGAATGTCGTCCTCGCCGCGCAGGACGAAGTCGGCACGATTCCCTATTCCATCCCGATGAGCGACATGGACGTCAAAATTGGCGGCAACGAATTCGATCGCCTGCGCCGCTGGTACAAACAAGGAAAGCTGTCAAAGTCGCGCGGCATCGTGCGCCAGCGATTTCCGCAAACATCGTCGCCGCGCGCGATCGCGAAATTAATTCGTCAGGGAGTCTTGCAGAATGCCCGGTTTGCTGCCGCCGTCCTGGTTCGCGGCGTGAAACGCGGCAAAGGCAAGAACGAAGACGAGCATCTGCTCGTTCGAACCGATTGCCACTTCCCGACGCTCTACCAGATTCGCCAGCAGGACCTCTACACGACGCCCGTCGCCTATGCGACCGCCCACGTCGCCGCCCTCTTCATCAAAAATTTTCCCCGTGAGCTGAAGGGCGTCTTTGCGCCCGAGACTTTGCCGCCCGACACACGCCGCGCCATCATCGCCGGCATCCGCAACAACAAAGTCAAAATCACCCAGAAAATCACAAAACTGAAGCCCGACGATCCCGACGACCTGTAAGCACGTTCCAGCGAGCTTCCCCGGTCTCGTTACCAAAGAGGGCGTTGTCATCCTGAGCGAAGCGAAGGATCTCAGAAGTAAGCCCCAGCGCGATCTGCGGTTAAGTCAGCGGACTCAAACGAGTTAGCTTCCGCGCCGGTGTTCTCCGCAAACTCCCGTCGCCCCGCAAGCCATTTAGAATCACATCCTTGAACGATTCCGCCGTGCAACTCCCCCAGAATCACATCCTTAGAAAAAAAGAGGAGGGGGCCCCTCCCCTAACCGACTGTCGTACNTCTCTCGAACGATCTGAATCAACTCTTCCGGCTGTACGGGCGGGGCTTGCTCCGCCCGGCGTAAAGTTCACCACCGTGCAACCGCGCAAGCCTCGCCCACAGCGGACCGATAGGGTCCTTACGGACGCGCCTCGAAGATCAGATTGAACGGCGTCTGCGTCGCACGTCGGAAATTGGAAAATCCACCGCTCGTCACCACTTCTCGCATCCGCTTCTCTCCCGCCTGCGCGCCGAGCGCGAGTCCAACTTCCTGGCTCAGCGAAGCTGGAGTGCAAAGCAAAGTCGACGCGCTATAAAACGCGCGACCAATCGGATTCAAGTTGTCTTCCAATTTGTCGCCGGCAGCAGGCTCGACAATCATCCACGTCCCGTCTTTCTTCAACGAACCGCGAACATGCTTCGACGCGCCAACAGGATCGCCCATATCGTGCAGGCAATCGAAAAACGTCACGAAGTCGTAGTCGTTGCCTGGAAAATCCTTCGCCTTCGCAATCTCAAATCGCACACGGTCGCCCACGCCGGCATCTTTCGCACGCTCCCGCGCTGTTTCGATCGACTTGTCGTGATAATCGAAGCCGATAAACTCCGACTTCGGATACGACTGCGCCATCAGAATCGTCGAAGCACCGAGCCCGCATCCAACGTCGGCAACTTTCGCGCCGCCCTTCAACTTCGCTTCGACGCCCTGCAACGCAGGAATCCACGAAGCAATCAGATTCGCCGCATAACCGGGACGGAAAAATCGCTCGGTACCGACAAAGAGATCGTGATGATGCTCGTGCCAGCCCATGCCCTCGCCGGTTTTGAATTTCTCCGTGAGCTGTTCTTCAGCCCTCGCTGCCGCGAGCGCCAGCTGAAACGCACCTGGCAAAAACGCCGGACTCGTTTCGTCCGCCATCGTGAACGCCTGCTCTTCACTCAGTGAGAACTTTCCGCTCGCCGAGTCGTACGTCACGTAACCGCCGGCGGCCTGCGCGCTCAGCCATTCGCGCACATAGCGCTCGGCAGTGCCGGTTCGTTTCGCAAGCTCCGCCGACGTCTGCGGACCGCCGCTGGCCAGCGCTTTGTACAATCCGAGTCGGTCGCCGATGCGAATCAACGCCGCATTAAGCGTCGCGCCAAAATCAACGACGGCTTTGCCGAGAAATTCATTCAATTTATCCATGTTGAGCGCCATAACGCCTCCATGAGCACGAAGTCCGAAAGAGATGAAAACGCCCGAGGGCTACCGAGGAAATGACTTGCGGAGATTGTAGGTCGGCGAATGCGAAGCGCGCAAGAGATCAGCATCGCGAACAATTGCACTCAGCAGCAACGGTTGGGGCGTGAGTAGCGGCGATTGAGTTGCTCGACGTAGAACCGATCTCTGCTCAGCGGCGGACACGTCGACGACATATTCCGCTTTCTGACCGCGATCAGATAACGCTCGTAGGCCGAGTCGCCACACCAGTCGCGAATGCCACTCCACAATCGGCGAAGAAGAATCCGAACCCGACCTGAAGGCTTCGTTAGGGTTCCACCCCGCGCTTGGGTGGCGTCTCGCGTTTGTTGCAGCGTCGCAGTCTCCATCAGTCGTCTCCGTGCGCGACGCCGGGGAATCCTGGCGCCCACTGCGTCGCGACATAGGGCGATTCGTGCAACGTCGGTTCCGTCCGGCGGCTTAGCAGCTTGTACCACTGAATGAGAGCTTCGATGATCAGCACCGCGACCATTCCAGCGAGCACGACCGTCACTACGGCATCCATTCGTTGATTGAAAATCAGCCGCTGTGTGTCGGCAATCTTTGCCGCAGAGATTTTTCCGGCGGCAATCTGCGAAGTCAGCAAATTCGCATACGATAAAAATCCGATCCGCGGGTTTGGATCGAACAGCTTCTGATAACTCGCCGTCATCGTGATGATTACGATCCACGCCATCGGCACCATCGTGACCCAGATCCACTTCGTTCGTCCCATCTTGAGCAGAATCGTTGTCGCGACGACGAGTGCGACCGCCGCGAGTAACTGGTTCGCGATGCCGAACAGTGGCCACAACGAATTGATCCCGCCAAGCGGATCGATCACGCCTTGATAGAGAAAATATCCCCACATCCCGACGATGATCGCACTCGACAGCAAAATCCCCGGCATCCAGCCGGTTCGGCCGAACGGCTTCCAGACGCGCCCGCCAATTTCCTGCACCATGAAGCGCCCGACGCGCGTCCCTGCATCAAGCACAGTCAGAATAAACAGCGCCTCGAACATGATCGCGAAGTGATACCAGATGCTCAGCAGGCGATCGCCACCGATCGTGTTGGAGAAAATCTCCGCCATGCCGACTGCGAGCGACGGAGCCCCTCCCGCTCGATTCAGTAGCGTGATTTCGCCTACTTTGTGCGCCAAATCGGTCATCGTTTGCGGCGCGAGCGGAAATCCCCAACCGCTGATCGTGGTGGCAGCAGCATCTGCGGTTGCGCCAACGATCGATGATGGGCTGTTGATGGCGAAATATACCCCCGGCGGCATCGCGCACGCCGCGATCATCGCCATGATGCCGACAAACGACTCGAGCAGCATCGCGCCGTAACCAATAAAACGCGCATGCCCTTCGCGCAGAATCATCTTTGGCGTCGTGCCAGATGAAATCAGCGCGTGAAATCCGCTGATCGCTCCGCACGCGATCGTGATGAAGCAGAACGGGAAAATCTTCCCCGCGAAGACTGGACCGGAGCCGTCGATGAATCGTGTGAGCGGCGGCATCTCGACGTGCGGACGGACAAATAGAATCCCAGCGGCCAGTGAGAAGATCGCACCAGCCTTGATAAACGCGCTGAGATAATCACGGGGAGCGAGCAACAACCAAACCGGTAACGCCGACGCCGTAAACGCATAGACAATAAGTGCTGCCGCAAGCGGAATCCCGCCGATCGTGAAGGCTTTCGCCCACGAAGGCGAATTCGCAACCCACTCCCCTACGACGACCGCGAACAAAATCAGCGCAACGCCGATGAGCGAAGCTTCCAGCACGCGTCCCGGCCGCACAAATCGTAGATACACGCCGAGCAGCAGCGCGATCGGGATTGTCATCGCCAGCGTGAATGTAGCCCACGGTGACGATTTCAGTGCATTGACGACCACCAGAGCGACGACGCCGAGCAGAATCACCATGATCGCCAGCACGGCGAGTTGGGCAAGCAAACCACCGCGACGGCTCACTTCTTCGCGCGCCATTTCGCCGAGCGATTTGCCGTCGCGGCGAATCGAGCAGAACAAAATAATGAAATCCTGCACGCATCCCGCGAGCACCGCGCCCGCAATCAGCCACAGTGTCCCAGGCAAATATCCGAATTGCGCCGCCAACGTCGGCCCGACGAGCGGTCCCGGTCCCGCGATCGCCGCGAAGTGATGGCCGAAGAGCACCCACTTGTTGGTAGGAACGAAATCGCGTCCGTCGTCATGGCGCTCTGCCGGAGTCGCTCGTGAATCATCGAGGNCGAGCAGCTTCGCAGCGACAAAGGCGGAGTAGAGCCGATACGCGACCAGGTAGACGCAGACAGCCGCGAGCACAAACCAGATCGCACTGAGCGATTCGCCGCGTTGAAGCGCGATCTTGGCGAGCGCTGCCGCACCGAGCAGCGACACAAGACCCCACACGATCACCTTGAGAGGTTTATTCATGTCTCAAGCCCACGCGCTGTTTCTTCCCCAAGAACTTTAAAGCCAATAAACCGTCGCGCTAGTTCCCTGCCGCCGCGCCGCAGCGAAATCCTTTGTCGGTTGCCGCGATAATCCGTTCCAGTTGGTCGTGCTTCTCTTTTTCAGTGCTTGGCAAAATACTCCAGCCAGTAAAAACTGCGATCAGGTTGTATTCCGGCACGACGAACATCTGTTGGCCGCCAAATCCCTCCGCCGTCCATGCGAGTTTGTCTTTCGCTTCGCCGTACGGCGCGAGCCACCACTGGAATCCGTATTTCCAGCCGCCTTTCCCGACATCGGCCTGCGTCGTAATCGATTCCTTGATCCACAGTGGTGCGACGATCTGTTTTCCTTCCCACATTCCGTTTTGGATAAAGAGCTGTCCCAGCCGAGCCAGATCGCGCGGCGCCAGATACAAACCGCCTTCTGTATCGGGCAATCCCGTCGGCGAATGCTTCCAGAAATATTGAATGCCAAGCGGCTTGAACAAATATTCCGCCGCATATTGATCGACGTTTTCCCCGGTCACCTTCTTGAAAACATGTGCCAGCAATTCCGTCACGCCGCTGTTGTAGACGAACTTCGTGCCAGGATCATCCACCATCGGCTGGTCGATGACATAGCGCACCCAGTCGTGCGTCGCCTCCATCACGTCGGCCGAATTTTTCGGATCGTCATATGCAAGATCCTCATGCCATTCGAGTCCTGACTGCATCGTGAGCAAATTTCGCAGAGTGATGCGCCGCTTGCGATCGTCGAGATTCGCGATGTTGTATCCATCGAAATAGCGGATGATCTGCGAATCGGGCGGAATCTTGAATTTGCCGCGCTGCATCGCCACGCCAAACGTGATCGACGTCACCGTCTTCGACACCGACTGCATCGTGTGCATGTCGCTGTGCCGATAGTAGGGGTGGAATTCGGTGCCGAAGTAGTTGTACGGTCCGTGCAGATCGTGATTCAGCGGGCCGGTTTGCTTCGCGCGGTCGCCGTAGATTTTGTCGTAGTCGCGCTGATAGGTGCGCTCAATCGCTTCCTTGCCGCAGCGAATCACCAGCAAGCTATCCGTGAGTCCGTATTTGCCGGCTGCGAGGTCGGCGTCGAGCGCATCCAGCGCAGCGCCGTCCAGTCCGACAGCGGCAGGCGACACCGCTTGCCAGCCGCGCGCGGGAAGCGCTTGCGCATGCGCGGCGGCCGAAAGCATCAGCCATATCGCAACCGGCATCGCGCAACGTTTCGCCATTACCTTTAACGCCGAACCAATGATTTGTCTCGTCGTCATCCGACCCCGACCTTCTTCCCGCATCTCAATCCGGCAAACACGTAAACCGCAGCAGCGGATACACATCACGAAACACACGGCCAAGCTCAACGGCAAAATTCCCGCGTGTCGCCGCCGCCGGTGTCAACTTCGCACGAACGATCCACGCCCGGAGCCGCTTCCAATGCTCCGCTCTCGTCGGCCAGCCAGCTTGCTCTTTCCACTGGCCCTGCTCGGCGGAATACCAATAACTTTCGTATTTCCGCCCAAGCCTCTTCTTCTGCTTCGCGGCCCAGGTTGCATCGGCAATGCACCGTGGATACGCAAACAGCGCCAGCGCCGAATTCTTGTATTTCGATCCCGAATAAATGCGAAATCCGGCCGTCACCGCTTTCGCTGAAATTCCAGCGTACAGTTCGCCGGTTTCTCCATCGCCCGCAAACGGCACAGCATATTTCACGTACATCTGCGGGCGATACGGCGTCTTGTCTTTCGCAAAACGGATGTCGCGATTGATGCGCGAAAAATTCTGTCCATTCCGCGCTGTCGTATCGAAGCGCTCATCTAAAGCGAGCACGGCGGGTGCCGTTTCCTCCAGCAATCGCCGAAATGGACGCACCACGCACGCCTGATACCGCTCACGATTCGCGTCCATCCACGTCTTTTTGTTGTGCCGCGACAAATCCTTAAAGAACTGAAATATTTCGCGGCGAAAGATAGGTTCGGGTTTGGCCATGGGGCTATGCGGCGGCGCGGCATGAAACGCGTCATTTGGGCTGCGCCAAGCCGATAAGCCTACACGATTCCCAATTGGCGTCAATTCCACTATGCTGTGCGACGCTGATTCGCAATGTGCAGCTGGGTAGCCTCGCACATAGTTGGCGCGTCGACGGAGTTTGTCGTCTCAGCGACTATTGGTCAGCCTCATCGTTGAAGGTTAAAGGAAAATGCAAATACAACGTCGGTCTTTAGCAGTAGCTCTATTCAGCGCAATTCTGCTCGCAGTCATCGGCTTCGTTCATCCGTCGGCCATCGCCATCGCCGACGACGCCAAGCCCGCGGCGAAAAAAGAGCAGTGGAAGCCCGAAGACTTCATCTTTAGCGATGCCGTCGCACAATATCGCGTTTCTCCCGACGGCAAGTGGCTGGCCTGGTCGAAGTCGTCCGGCGACAAGGACAAGGACCTCCGCATCTCGAACCTCTATCTCTCGAGCCTCACTGGCGACGCGCATGAAATCGCGCTGACGCGCGGCACCGACAACAACATGCAGCCGAAATGGTCGCCCGACGGCGAAAAGATCGCGTTTATGAGCTCGCGGGCGCGCCCCAAAGCGAAGCCAGAAACGTCACCGATGCAACTATGGCTGATCAACGCACACGGCGGCGAAGCGTGGTCTCTCACCGATCTCGCGCATTCGCCGAAGCAAGCCGAATGGCTCGACAAAGACACAATCGTCTTCAGCGCGCCCGAAGACCCAGCGCTCTACGAAATGGAGATGAAGAAAAAGAAGGACGACTCCGACGTCATCGACGACGCGGATCACGAGCCACCCGTGCGCCTCTATAAGGTCAACGTGAAGGACGGAAAGATCACGCGGCTGACCACGAATACCGATTGGATCGAGCAGTTCGAGATTTCACACGACGGCAAATACGTCGTCGCGTCGCACGCAAAGAGCCTGCACTACACCTTCGATCAAAAGGTGCATCCGGTCGTGATCATTCACAGCCTGACTGGCGGCGAAGACAAACAGGTCTTCTCCGATCTGCGCATTCGCCCGGAAGGTTTTCAGTGGGAGTTCGACAACTCCGGCTTTTACATGGGGACGCCGTTTTCGACCGATGCGCGTTTTATGACCGCGGGAATCTCGATCGTCTATTTCTATGACATGGCCAGCGGCAAAGCGACGCAGGTCAATCTCGATTGGCCCAACGGACTTGGCTACGATCTACAGACGGTCCCCGGAGGATTCATCGCGCTACTCGCGGCNGGCAGCCATGATGAACCCGCGTTTTACGCCAAAAATGGCACGTCATGGACGCGCACGCAGCTTAGCGGCGATCACGTCAAGAATTTTCAAAGCTTCAATGTGAGCGACGACGGCAAAACGATCGTCTACGAATATTCGACGGCGAGCGTGATGCCGCAACTCTATCGAGCGGAACTGAGCGATAACAAGCTCGCGTCTCCCACGCAGGTCACGAAGCTGAACGAAAATCTCATCAAGGGCCGCGATTACGCCAAGACCGAGATCATTAAATGGAAGGGCTCGAACGACGAAATGGTCGAGGGCATCCTCTATTACCCGAACAACTACGAAGAGGGCAAAAAATATCCGCTGATCACTGCGATTCACGGCGGACCGCAAGGTTCGGACAAAGATTTGTGGGGCGAGAGCTGGGCGTATCCGCTTCAGCTGTTCACTCAGAGCGGTTCGTTCGTTTTGCGGCCGAACTATCACGGCAGCAACAACTACGGACTGAAATGGTCGGAATCGATCTGCTGCGGCAAGTACTACGATCTCGAAACGCCCGACATCAATGCGGGCGTCGATTACATGATCGGCAAGGGCGTCGTCGATGCCGACAAGATTGCGACCATGGGCTGGTCGAATGGATCGATTCTCTCGACGAGTTTGATCACAACGTATCCGGAGCGCTACAAGGTCGCGAGCGTCGGCGCAGGTGACATCGAGTGGATCAGCGATTGGGGCAACGTGGCGTTTGGCGAAGCGTTCGACGCCTATTATTTCGGCAAGTCGCCGATGCAGGATCCGCAGCTCTACATCAACAAATCTCCGTTTTTCAAAATGGACAAAGTCAAAGCGCCCGTGCTGATTTTCCACGGCTCGGCCGACACCAACGTGCCGCCGGCGCAGAGCTGGTCGTATTTCCGCGTGTTGCAATACTACGGACAGGTGCCAGTGAAATTTATCGTCTTCCCCGGCGAACCGCATGGGCCGCGCAAGCTGACGCACCAGATGCGCAAAGTCGATGAGGAAATCGCGTGGTTCGACAAATATTTCTTCAAGACCGCCAAAACCAACAACGAAGCCGTGAAGGAAGGCTCGCCGCTGGAAGCGCTGCTGCGCGAGAAAAGTGTTGGGCGTATCGGCGCGAACTATGGCGCGACCGCGACGGTCAAAGGCAAGAGCGTGCTGATTCCGGAAGTCGTGCTGCGCGGCAATCTGGAGATCGGCCGCTTTGAAGTGACGCGCGCGCAGTACGCCGAATCCGACAAGAGCTATAAATTCGAGCCGGGTACCGAAAACTATCCCGCAAGCGGGATCACGTTCGATCAGGCCAAGGCGTACACCGCGTGGCTGTCGAAGACGACGGGGCAAACGTGGCGGCTGCCGAATCAGAGCGAAGTCGCTGGCATGTATGAAAAGAAAGATGGCGAGAATACGCTCGACTATTGGGCGGGCTATTCGCTGAACTACGACGACACCGCGCTGTTGCAGAAAAAACTGGCCGATCTGAGCGGCAACGCGCCGCTGCTCAAACCGGTCGGTAGCTTCGCCGGTCAGGGCAAAGAATCCGAGGAGTTGGTCTTCGACCTGGGTGGCAACGTTGCGGAATGGGTCGTCGCGAGCGACGGCAAAGGCAAAGCGATCGGCGGCAGCGCCGACCAGCCCACTGATTCGCACGCCGCTCACGAGGCGGCGCCGTCATACACCGGACTCCGCATAGTACGCGGCGCCGCTAACACGACTACATCTTCATCGAAGTGACGGTGGGTTCAGCCACGACAAGCCAGACGGGCACGGCGGTGCCGTGCCCCTACGGACCGGGTTGTCGACGTCGATGTGCCACATTGCCGGATTGCAGCAGATATAGTGAGAGATTTTGGCAAACTCGGGACCATCTCAGATAACCCGTTCAAAGTAGTTGCTTTGCCACACCTCGATGTCTGATTTCCTGCTCTGGCTACGCACGTGTCGCGTCACGCTTGCTTTGAATGATCGAACAATCGTAGGTATCGATGCTGGCATAGGGTGCTGAAACGCTTCGCCGCGATCCTGTAGGGGCACGGCACGCCGTGCCCGCTCTTTGACTACGACGATTCCATGAAAGTGATTCGGCATGACGACGAAAGCGTCGATATCAACATTTGGAAAGTGGTGTGGAACGTCGATCCATCTCGCTCGGACGGCAAAGCCGGTTTGACTTAACAGCACGTGAGCGTTTTCGATCCGCCCGAACAAACATCGCATTCGAAAGGCACAGATTGTGATGAAGTAGCAGCCTGGCTGCGAATAGTCGAATTTCGGAAGACGAATCGATGAGCGATCGGGACGGTCGTCGATTGTCTCTATTATCATTCATAAATAGTACCATTAATTACTAAAGGCTACTTAGAGTTGGGTTATCGGATGCTTGTAGAAGAACAGTCGATCGGCATGACGATTCATGTGTCGCTGCGGCTATTTTGGCGCTTGCGATGGTTGTTGCGGACGGGCTAGGCTCTCGTCATGAAAAATGACAAGCCCGTGCCCGCTACAGACTTCCCGCACACAGAACGCACGCGCGTCACGCGCAAACCCGACCGCGGCTCTTACGACCGCGAGCTAACCTACTCGATTCTCGATCAGGCTTTCGTCTGCTCCATCGCATTCATCGCCGACGGCATTCCCATCGTCGTGCCCACGAATTACGTTCGCGTTGGCGACAAACTTTATCTCCACGGGTCGACTGCCAGCCGCTTGATGAAAACACTCTCGAGCGGCGCGCCCTTCACGATCAACGTAACGATCCTGGACGGCATTGTTTTTTCTCCGACGGCCACCGGGCATTCCGTGAACTATCGCTCTGTCGTCGTGATGGGTAAAGCCGAAGTCATCGAGGGCCACGATGCAAAATTGGCGGCGATGCGCGACTTCGTCGAATACGTGCTGAAAGGGCGCTGGAACGACGTCCGCCCACCAACCGAACAGGAGCTGAAAGGCACGATGGTGATCGCGGTTCCGCTCGTCGAAGCGAGTTCGAAAGTCCGCACAGGATTTGCCGTCAACGACGCGGCGGAATACGAAAACTCGAACTGGACCGGCGTGCTTCCATTCAAATGGACGCCAGGGGAACCGCTTCGCGATCCGCGCGGAAACCCAGACGCTCCGGTGCCGCCGAACATCGCCCGATATACGCGGCCGCAATAAATTGGCGGCGATATGTCATCGGAAGAAAATCCGTACGTCTTCGCGGCGAAGATTCAGAAAATCTGGATCATGCGCTGCATCGACGTGCCGCGCGACATCGGCAAAGCCGTACGCAAAGAAGTTGGCGGCAATCCGAAGCACATCCCGGTGCACGGCTGGATTGACGGGCTGGCGTTCGAAAACACGCTGGTGCCGCGCGGCGGCGGGAATTACCGCTTCCATCTCAACAGCAAAATTTGGCGAAAACTAAAGATCGACGCCGGTGATGCCGTCGAAGTGACGATGTCGCTGGACCGCGAGCCGCGCGAGGCCGTCATACCGCCGGATTTGGTGGCCGAACTCGCGAGCACGCCTAAAGCATTAGCCGCCTTCAACGCAGTGACACCATCGCTGCGGCGTCACATCGTCGGCTGGATCGACAATGCGAAACAATCCAGGACGCGCGACAAGCGCATTCAATTCACCGTCAAGCGCATGCTCGATCGCGCGCGAAAGAAGCAGCTGAAGCAGACCCGGAAGAAGTAGTCTTCAACCCTTCCTCGTTCGCTCAGCTAGCTCACCACTGCACGCCCGGATACAGGCTCGGGATCCGGAACGCGCGATACGCGTAGTTGCCGGTCAGATTCATCTGCCAGACAGGTTGCGGCGGCGAAGTCTGCGTGACCTCGAAAATATCCGACTGATTGTTGAGATCCTGCGTACCCAGCGTCGTCAGGCCGCAGGTATCGAATTCGACGTCGGTGTTGGTCAGCACGCGCGACGAACCACCGAACAATGCGAACAACGGCGACGCATCATCAATAAACGTAAGTGTTGCCGTCATGGCGGTCTCGTCGAGCTGATAGATGGGATCGTGACTCGTGCACTGAGGGGCAGTTCCCAGGCCGCAGATGCTGCTGGCATCGTTGTTGTCGTTGAGGACGCGATTATTTCCGTCATCAAAGACCGTAAGACTGAAGATGCCGCTGCTGTTCGGTGTGATGACGTTGACGTCGTGCTGGCCGTAGAACCAATCCACCGGATCGGTGCCGTTCATCAGCGTGAAATCGCCTTGATAGCCGAGATGCCAGATGACATTCCCGGTGCCCTGGCCGTCGTTGTAATCGATCTTCAAAACCCAATCCTGGTCGCGCATCGAAACGATCAGGTCATGATCGTCAGGTGAATAGACAACAGCGTTGGTGTGCGTCCAGTCCGGAAATCCCAGCGGATGACGATTGAGATCGAGATGATCGAACGAATTCCAGAGCCAGACGGGATTGTGATTTTGATCGAGGTCGACGAGGAAGTCGCCGGTGACCAGCGTCGGCGATGGTTCGCCAGTCAATCCGGTCTCATTGATTCGTTGCGCGACGATCACGATGATGTGGCCGTTGGGAAGAAGGGCGAAATCGTGGTGCATACCGACGATGTCGTGACCTTGGCATCCCGTGCAGGTCGCCGTGGAGAGCGCCGTACTCAGTTGGTCGCCGGTGAGTGACCAGATCACGTTGCCCGCCAGATCGAACTCCTCAATCGACGAGGTCATGCCGTCAGGCTGCGCGCTGATGCCCGCGATGAAGTGCCCGTTGGGCAGCATCTTCAGCGGGCTAAAACCAGCGCCGGCCGGAACCGGCGGGTTGAATGTCCAGATCACATTGCCGGCGAGATCGGTCACAACGGCATTCATGCTCGCTTCGTTCACGCCAAGCAAGTCCAGGAGTTCAACTCCGCCTTGAGGCTTGGCCTCCGCCGTCGTATTTACGGTAATGCCCGGCAGATTTGCTGCAGGAACTGTGCCGGTGGTGAAGGTGTGATCGATGTCGTTGAATTGAGTGCCGTCGCCAAATGTGATGTTGGCGCGCATATGGTATGCGGTGTTCATTCGCATGCCGGCGACAAGAATGGTGACAGGTCCGCCACCTGCGGCAGTGGGCTGCTGCCAGGTATTCAGGCCGTAGGTGCTGTCGGGACCGAACTGAATGCTGACGTTTGCCGTGGCGGGCGGAGTGATCGTGTAAGACGCGACCTGCACGTTCTGCGTCGCAGTAACGACGCCATTCGCGATGATCCCTACCGAAGCAGACGCCGATTTCGTGGTGTCGGCCGTGCTCGTCGCTGTGATCATCGCGGTGCCGTCCTGCGTGAGCGCGGGCGCAGTGTAATTCCCGTTCGCGTCGATCGTTCCGACCGTTGCGTTCCCGCCGGCGGTCCCGTTCACCGACCAGGTGACAGTGGTCGCGCTCTCGCCCGTAACCGTCGCCGTGAATTGTTCGACTTGGCCCGCAGCGACAAACGCCGTCTGCGGCGAGATTGTGACCGCGGCCGCTGCGACCGGATTGACCGTAACCGTGGCGGATGCGGATTTTGTCGTGTCGGTTTTGCTCGTGGCGATGACCGACGCGGTCGTCGCCTTGGTGACGCTTGGCGCCGTGTATTTGCCTGTCGCGTCGACTGTGCCGGGAGTAGCGCTGCTGCTGCTCACCGTCCAGGTTACCCCGGCGTTCGACGAATCGCCGGCCACCGTCGCCGNGAATTGCGCCGTCCCGCCCGACGTCAGCGTTGCCGTTGTCGGCGAAATGGTGACGGAAATCATGTTTCCCGATGCTGAGTTGCTGCCACCGCCGCAGCCGGCAACGAATGAAAGCAATGCCAATACAAATGAAAGAGACAGACTGGTCGAAAATTCTCTTCGCATAATGCCCTTATCCACAGCTTGGACTTGACGAGGTGGGGACTACCCTGCAGAACTGGGGCCACCGTTGTAGCACAAAATCGGTTGAAAATTGTCCTTTTATCGCACGAAGCGGGCTTCCAAAGCCCAGACCTAAAGCTCGAGTGGCGAATAGATGGCGAACAAGGTCACCCGGTGGATTTGCGAATCCTGATCGCCTGATTGGAATGCAGATATGCTGCAGAGCTACNTCTTAGCGGGCCCGGCGAACGCGGTCGCAACACCAAGCGAAATCAGCATCCCGCCACTGACGTAGCGTTGCGTGCGCATCGCGCGTGGATTTCGCCGAAACAAGCCGGCGACGGTTCCGGATGTTAGCGCCCAAACACTGTCGCTGGTAAGCCCCAGAAGCGCAAACAGTGAACCTAGAAACAGAATCTGCGGAGCCACCGGGCCTCGCGCTGGATCGACGAACTGGGGCAGAAACGCGAAGAAGAACAGCGCCGACTTTGGATTTAAAACATTGACCACGATGCCTTGCGCGAAGATTCGCGACAACTTCACCCGCGGAGCGTCGCCCTCCGCCGCAAACGGCTCATCGCGCCGGATCTTCTGCACGCCGAGATAGATCAGATAGGCCGCGCCAAGATACTTCACCGCTGAGAACGCGACCGCCGACGACATCAGCAACGCCGAGAGTCCAACGGCAGCCGCAGCGGTGTGTACGACCGAGCCGACAGCGATCCCCAACACCGAGACAAGCCCTGCGCTGCGCCCATGGCCGATGCTGCGCCCCACAATATAAAAAACCGCCGGCCCAGGAATCACCAACAACAGGAGTGCGGCACTCACGAAGAGAAGAAGCGTTGCAGGACTTGGGATCATCGATTCTCGCGATCAGGCGGCCGTCAAAAGAAACGGCTCGCCTTTCGTGATGACAATGGTGTGTTCATAGTGCGCGGAAAGGCCGTGGTCGGCGGTACGGACCGTCCAGCCGTCGCGATCGAGAGTGACGCGGCCGGAGCCGGTGACGATGATGGGTTCGATGGTGATGACGAGACCTTCGGTTAGAATGTGGCGCGCCATAGGATCGGAATAGTTCGGGACGCTGGGCTCTTCGTGAATGGTACGGCCGACACCGTGGCCGCCGAGCTCCGGAACGACGCAGAAGCCGCGACGGCGGACTTCGCGGTCCACCGCTCGTCCGATATCCTTCGTGCGATTGCCGAGTCGCGCGGCCTGCAGGCCATGGCGAAAGGCTTTTTCGGCGCAACGCGTCAGTTCGTGAGAACTGGCCGCGAACGGCGGGACTTCGATCGTGACGGCGGAGTCGGTGTGGTAGCCGTCTTTTTCGGCGGTGAGGTCAAGTTTTACGAGGTCACCGGGACCAATTCTGCGGTCACCGGGGATTCCGTGAACAACCTCGTCGTTCACGCTGATGCAAACGTCGCCGGGAAAGCCATAGATCATCGGCGGTGACGAACGCGCACCGTGCGCCGCGAGGATTTTGGATCCGATTTCGGAAAGCTCGCCGGTCGTGACGCCGGGACGAACTTCAGCCGCCATGGCGCGCAAGGCTTTCGCGACGATGACGCCACAGGCGCGGAGTTTTTCAAACTGCTCGGCGGTAGTGATGGACATAATCGCGAATTATAGATCAAGGGCTGGCTGGATTCGAGCAAGGCCTTGCGCCGTCAGGCTGAACGCACCGCCTCTGTCTAGCACGATGATGTTTGCGTCGTGCCGCGCAGAGGACCAGTCCCGCGGATCGTCACGTTTGCTATCACCAGGGTATCGTGCCGCCCGTCTCAAGAAACTGGCCGCTCGGTCCGTCGTCTCCAAGCAGAGCCGCGCGAATCGTTTCAGCCGAACCTTCTTCGATTGTTTGAGGTCCTTGATTATTGTTCAAATCGGTGGCGGTGTAGCCGGGGTTCACCGAGTTGACCTTGATGTTGGTATCGCGCAGCTCGGCCGCCAGTTGTGAGGTCATCATGTTCATCGCGGCTTTCGAAGCGGAATAGCCGATGAATTTCACCGGTGCGAACTTCCAGTTGGGGTTGCCGTACCCGGTGATGGACCCCAGCTCGCTGGAAACATTGACGATGCGGCCGGCCGCGGACTTGCGAATCAGCGGCAGCATCGCCTGCGCAACGGCGAGCGCGCCGATAAAGTTGGTCTGAAGAGTCCGGCTCACGGCATCGATGTTGACGCCGCTCGGCGGCCCGTCTCCGCCGCGATCGGCGATTCCGGCGTTGTTCACCAAGATATCGAGCCGGCCGAACTCCTTTTCGATTCCAGCGCGCGCTGCTTCGATCGTTTCGCGGCGCGTCACGTCAAGCGCGACAAACAGAGCCTCGATTCCCTCTTTCTTCAGCTTCGCAACCGCTTCCTCTCCCAACTTGGCATCACGCGCACCAACCAACACGGTGCATTTCTGCTTGCCAAGCTGGCGAGCCACCTCAAAGCCGATGCCTTTGTTGGCGCCGGTAATCAAAGCAATCTTGTTCGATGAAGGCATTTGTGTCCTCCGCAGACTTCTTAGGATTTACGTGGCGGAATCACGCCAAGGCGAGAACTCGCAGAGCAGGGGGCGAGCAGGCACAAGTTCGATGTCGGGCAAGCTGGATTGGTTATGCAGACCAGCCGAAAGCAAATCTCGGCCAGGTGGGCGCACCAGGTACGTTCTAGTTGGGAAGACTGCCGCGAAAATGGAATCGCAGTGTTTAGTCGGCTCGAACAACGGGGTCTGATTTGGTGCGTTTGATTCTGCCGGTTGCAAGGTTCACGGCGAACAGCCATTGCGCGACTCGAAGGCTCCCGTGGTCGCGCTTGTGATTCAGAAGGTCAAGCGTGGCGCGATCAGTGACGAACACCTTGCCGTCAATTTCGAAACTGGCGGTCAACGGCTCTTTGTATTCCGTAACGAACCTGTAGTGCTTGCGAGCTTCCTTCACTATCGGTGCTCCATGCCAACATACCCTCGAACGCAAACTCAGAAACTAGTGACAGCCGCAACCGCCGCCGCAGCACCCGCCTCCGCCGCCACCCGAGAATGATGGCCCCTTCGATGACCCGCCGCTGCCGTTGGCCGTCGCAAACACCGAAAGCTGAAGCTTGTTCTTCGTCCCGGCGCACCTCGGGCAGGTGATCTCCTGCTGCTTGTTGATCACAATCTTCTCAAACTCAGTCTGGCAGTCTTCGCAGATATATTCGTAGATAGGCATCGTTCAACCTTTTGCTCAGTAGTCAACCCAATTATATCAAGGGTTCGCGGCCATAGTCTTATCTATCGTCGGGACCGAGTCTTGCCTTTGTAGGGGCGGAGCTTGCTCCGCCCGGCGTCAACATGAGCACCCATTGCCCTTCGAAGGAGACTCAACGCCCGACTCTTTCTGATGTTATTTGCGCCTTCAAGTCGATCTCGACTCGCAGAGTTAACGCAACATCGGGATGCGATGGACGAACAATCTGGCATCGCGGTTTCTACGACCACATCATTAGGGGGTGTAGAGGACTTGAGCAACGCGCAGAGGTACATTTCCGAAAACCCGACGCGATGGAGGACGAGGGACGACACGGCGGGATAGAGATGAGGAGTAAGACCGTCGCGCTATTCACGGATCAGCGGCCGTCGTGCCTACGCCGGGCGGAGCAAGCCCGGCCCCTACAAACCCCGAGAAGCCCTCTGCCCCAAAAGAAAAAGGCTCCCGACACGGGAGCCTTTTTGAATCTGGGTTGAATGAACCGCCTTAGTCGCCTGCCACCGACTCCGCTTCCTGCTTCGGCGCCGGATCGATGTTCACTGGCTTATTCGCATTCGCAAAGTTCGCCGGAACCGCCTTGGCGATGTCCGTGAGCGAGCCGATCTGCACCACGGT
>JGI12635J15846_10000257_pt1 | contig 42186 bp, 35 predicted proteins | sample BlaSpr_A8_OM2_M2_FD_15846 | JGI IMG/M metagenome (IMG submission 15846)
CCCTTCTTGCGGTCCTGCTGGTTAATCGTTAGCCCGCCACATTCGCGTTGTATCGGCGGATGCGGCTCCGCGGTCGTCGTCGGAAGTTCTCTGTCATCGCGGCGCTCGAGCTATTGCACTCGACATGCCGCGCATGATTCAGCGACACCGTGCACGTGACTGCGCACTGGACGGATCGCGTTTCTTTGGCGAGATGGATTGACGGAAAGACCACGGTTGCGCTCGTCGCCCGGCCGCCGTTGAGGTAATGCTTGAATAGCGTGGGGACGTGCGATGCGTGTTTCATCGAAGCAGCGGTGTCTCGAGGTTTTAATGTTCGAGTGAATCTTAAGGAAGCAGGCGATTCCTTTCCAATCAGTTTTTTAGCGATACCGATATCAAATCCGGTATGCCCCAGTCCTGTTGCGGGATGGGATCGCGGCGGGAGTGGTTAACCGCTGATTGCAAGGGGAAGCCGGGATCCCTGCACGTGCAGGTCTCCTACAGTTTGGGATGACTCGGCCTCTAAGACTCGATGCGCCCTGCGGCAAATCGTCGGGTTTCCCCGTATACGAGCGCGTAGCCTCAAAGGCACTAGCTAGCGAAGTGCGGTTGCTTACTAAGCGTGTCTATTCGCTAGCGGGAAAGCGTCCTCGTCATATGCACGGCTTTAGTGTGTAAACACTCGCCGCTAAGTACCGGCGGCATCTTGACGCCAAGACGCCAGCGCACCACGCATCACATCGCAAACCGGCGTGGGCTCATCATCATGCGTACGGCTTCGGGCGGAAACACTTGCCACGATCCGTCGTCGTGACGGAAGAAGAACAGCGCGAGCACGCCGGTCGGCCTGAGCGCTTCCACACGGACATAGCGGATATGGTTCGCTTGCATGCGGCACAAGCGGATGTCGCGGACCGGAGCGGCGGGTGTCGGCGCGAGCCATTTATCGACTATCCGGCGCAGTGAAGCACGTTGCGTATTCATGATGTTTCTCCTTGATGATTACAGTGAACCGGGTCAGGCGGCGAGCAGATCGTCATGGCCTTTTGCGTCGATCCAACCCTTGAGCATTGCTATTGCCACACGGCATGCGACGCTCGGATGAGCGAGGCAGGCCTCCACTTGCGAACTGCGGTTCTCACCGAAAAGCACCCAGGCGCACAGGTGCTCGCAGTTGTTGCTCAGCAGCCGATAGCGGTTTTCGCCCAGCCTTGAGCGAGCGCGGCGGACCGCATCCTGTCCCATGAACGTCGCCATGGCGTGCATCCGGATACGGATCTCGCGGCCTGCGGCGAAGCGTTCGAGGGTGGTCTCTTCAATCGGACCGCGATGCAACGAACCGGCGAAGCCGGCGTAATGCACAACGCGACCATTGCCGACGTAGATCCCGTGATGTTCGTAACCCGAGCGTTGGGTAACGAGATGAGCACCCGGAGCGGGTTCGCTGTCGACGGCAACATCGGGAGTTGAGCGGCCGAGTCGAGCGCAGAGCCTGGATGTTTGATTGCCCGACATGACCGGTTTCTCCTGGAAGGTTGGAAGCCGGGGTGTTGCGTGTAAGCCGGCGGTTGATCAAGTCATTGCATCAACCGGGCCAATGCGTGCAGAGCCTTGCGGGATAAGGCGAAGGGATAAATGAGGAAGTTGGCGGCAGTGTGAAGTCGATGAAAGACCCAACACTTTTTTGAGCGATGTGTTGGACCACATCCATCACTGGCCGAGAGATAAAGCCGTCGAAGGGCGCGCGAGCCAACTACCGGATCACAGGCGAGGAAGGTGCGATATCAAGAGCGTTTTTGTGGCAATGACAAAAACGCTTCACGAAGACAACGCTTAGGCGATCGCTTCGTTTCTTTATCGCTGGTTTGGCAGAACCCATGCAGCGTCATGCGCGGGTGTTGGTATTGCGACTAGCAAACAAGCCAATGTGTTGGCCCCCATCCAACCTATCTCATCGACCAACGGTCGGCCACGACTCACGCTACGTAGCCCAAACCCGCACGCCAAAAGGCGCTGCGCGAAAAGCACGGCACCGGCACCGGCTTCGGCATGCCCTTTGCATAAAGAAGCACATCCACTGACCAGGCAGGACCACCGGAGCCTCACCATGACTGTAATCATCGTCGAAGACCTTCCCCGCGATCTCACGCTCGATCGCGAAGCAATGGCCTGCATCCACGGCGGAGGTGCGCCCTGGGTGTATGGCTGGATCACGCCTTACGTCGAATCGCAGCCGTCGATAGGGCCGGTCGTGAATCTGTACGAAACCAACAACAACTTCTATGCTGCTCAGATGATCAACCAGTTCCAGAACATCAACGTGAACAACACCGGCTCGAATTCGAACATCGCAGTGAACCCGAACGAGCGCAGCAGCAACCACAACGTCTGAAGCAACGCGAAGCACAGGGAAGCACACACGAAGCACGCCTGAAGCAGCCGGTTCTGTCTCGCCGCAAACGCGGCAACCCATCGGCGCAGAAATGCGCGCCGCTGCAGACATCGGAGGTCTCGTGAGCAACACCGGTGAGTTTCGATGGACATCGGCAGCCCGCACCGACACGGGTCTCGTACGCGAGATCAATGAAGACGCCTGCCTCGAAATGCCCGAGCACGGCCTGTGGGCCATCGCGGATGGCATGGGTGGGCACGCGGTCGGCGATGTCGCCAGTCAGATGGTGATCGAGCGGTTGGCGCATTCCCCGGCGCCGGGCAAACCGGTTCTTCTCGATGAGCGCATGCAGGAAGCGCGAGAGCGCCTCCTTGCCGTCAACGCGGACTTGCGCTCCGAAGCAGCCCGACGGCAAGTGCGCCGGATCGGCAGCACGGTGGTGCTGCTGCTGGCGAGCGAACGGTCTTGCGGCTATCTGTGGGCAGGCGACAGCCGGCTCTATCTTTGCCGGCAGGGCTGCCTGAGGCAATTGACGCGGGACCACAGCCAGGTCGAGGAACTGAAGGCACGCGGCCAGCTCAGCGCGGAAGAGGCGTTGCATCATCCGGGCAAACATCTGATCACGCGTGCAGTCGGCGCAATGGACACACTCGACCTCGACGCAGACCGTATCGATCTGCATGACGGCGACATCTTCCTGCTCTGCAGCGACGGCTTGAGCAACGAGGTAAGCGACGATGAGATGGGCGGGGTCCTGACATCCGGCGATTGCCAGCAAGCCGTAGCCAAGCTGGTTGAACTCGCGCTGCAGCGCGGCGGACGCGACAACATCTCGGTTGTCGTGGCCCAGGCGGAAGATATCTTCTGCCTCGATAAAACGCAGATAAACCCGACCCTCTAGCTGTCTTTGTCTTTCTGCGCTGCAGAAGCGGCGTGATTGCGAAAGTCCTTTGAATGCAGGCCGTGCTTTTTCAGCAGCATCTGCACGTGCGAGCGATTCATCTCGAAGCGCCGCGCCAGCTCAGCGACCGTCCCGCCCACTTCATGCAGGCCGCGCTCGAGAAAAGCGCGCTCGGCTTCATCGCTGGCAGTGCGCTTGGCATCGCTGAGCGAAACCGCGCTGGCGACAATGCCGCTCATCATGGGCGTCGAATTACCGGGGCGGATATCGACGGGAAGATGCTCTATGTCGGCCGTTTCCGGCGCCAGGCAGACGATCCGGTAGACCAGGTTACGCAATTCGCGGATGTTGCCCGGATAGTCGTAGGTCCGCAGGAATTCGCGCAACCGCAGTGTCATCTTCACCGGCTGACGCTTGAGCGCTGCCGCGGCTTCGTCACCGAAATAGGCGAGCAGCAGCGCGATCTCGTCGCGCCGCTCGCGCAACGGCGGCAAGGTCAGATGAATCACGCTGAGCCGATAAAACAGGTCTTCACGAAAGCGTCCTTCCTCACTCATGCGCCGCAGATTGCGATTCGTCGCGGCCACAATGCGCGTATCCACCGCAATGGGTTCATCCGATCCAACGCGCTGGATTTCATGCGCCTCGAGTACCCGCAACAGCTTGACCTGGCCGGCAAGCGGCAGCTCGCCGATTTCATCGAGGAAGATGGTGCCGGTATGCGCACTTTCGAACTTGCCCTTCCGGTCATTCGATGCCCCCGTGAACGCGCCTTTCTTGTGACCGAATAGTTCGGACTCCAGCAGGTTGTCAGGAATCGCACCGCAATTCACCGATATATACGGCTTATCCGCACGCGCGCCGTTCGCGTGAATCACCTTCGCCATCAGCTCCTTGCCCGTCCCGCTCTCCCCGTCCACCAGCACGGGAAGATCGGTCGGCGCGGCCTTTTCGGCAATTTCCAGCGCCTCCAGCAGTTTCGGGTTATCGCCGAAAGTACCTTCAAATACGAAGCTTCGCGCAAGCAACGCCTCGCGGCGCTCGCGCGGCGATCCGGGCACACGCTGCGGCTCCGAGACGGCCGCCTGCACAAAACGCTCCCTGTGCGACAACTGCATCACGTCGTCGCGCAGCACGCTCGCCTGTCTCAGCAGCTTCTCGATTTCGGGGCGCTCCATGCGCGACGACCAGCGCAGCGTCGAGCGGAGAATTTCGATCTTCTCCAGCAGCGCCGCATACGAAGTCGCGGGGCTGGCGGGCAGGTCTTCGATATCGTCGAGTATCTTCATGCGGCACTCAATTGTTTTTGCACAAGTTGGTAATACATGCCCTTGCGCGCGACGAGTTCATCGTGGCGCCCCTGTTCGACGATCGCGCCTTCATACAACACGAGGATCTTGTCGGCACGCATGATCGTGCTGAGCCGATGCGCGATGATCACGGCTGTGCGTCCCTTCAGGATTTCCTGCATATTGCCGAGAATATTGCTTTCGGATTGTGTGTCGAGTGCGGAGGTGGCTTCGTCGAAAACGAGCAGGCGCGGATCGTGATACAGCGCACGCGCGATACAGAGCCGCTGGATCTGGCCACCGGACAAACCTACGCCACGCTCCCCGACAATCTGTTCATAGCCCAGCGGCATCTTGCTGATGAACGCGTGCGCATCGGCCATCTTCGCGGCCTCTTCAATGCGCCGGCGATCCGGCGCTTCGTCGCCGCTTGCAACGTTTTCCGCAATCGTCCCGGAAAACAGCAGGTTGCTCTGCATGACATAGCCTATCTGCGCGCGGTACACGTTTTTATCGATCACGTTCAGGTCGTAACCGTCGACCACCATCTTCCCTTCGGTCGGCGTATAGAAGCCGACCAGCAGCTTGGCAAGCGTGGTCTTGCCCGAGCCGCTGCGGCCGACGATTGCGATCAGTTCTCCCGGCTTGATGTCAAAACTGATGTTCTCCAGCACGTAGGCCGTGTCGTTGCCGCCATAGCGGAAATACACATTGTTCAGGCTGATCTCGCCTTTCAGGTCTGGCAGCATGATGCGCGACGGAAGATCCTCCGGCTTCTGCTCCGGTTCCATGTCCAGCACATCGCCCAGACGTTCCATGGCTACGCCTGCATCGTTAAGCAGGCTCCACAAACCGATCAACCCCATCAGCGGCGTCAGCACGCTGCCCATGAACGCGTTGAACGCAATCAACTGGCCGATAGTCATCTCATGCGTGAGCACCATGTTCGCGCCGACCCAAAGAACCGCGATCGTGGTCGCCGTATTCAACACCTGGCTCCCCAACGACACCGCAATATTGAACCCCTGCGCGCGATACTGGACCTCCAGCGACTTCGCGTATTTTTTTTCCCACTTGAGGCGCACCGTGCGCTCGATACCCATGCCCTTGATCGTTTCCACGCCGCCTAGCGCTTCCATCAGGAAGGACTTCGCTTCGGTCGAAGCAGAAAAGACTTCCCGCGCATAGTTCTTGATCTTCGGCGTAGCGAGCGCGGTCAGCGCCATGATCGGAATCACGAAACCGATCAAAAGCAGCGTCATCTTCACGTTGTAGAGAAACATGATCGTGAAGTAGATGAAGACCATCAGCAGGTTGAGCGCTGTCGTCACGGTCGATTCCGTGAGGAACGCGCGAATGGTGTGGTTCTCCTGGAAGCGCGCGAAAATGTCGCCAGTCTTGCGCTTGGCGAAGAATGAGAACGGCAGCGACAAGGTATGGCGGAAGAACTGCGACATCATCGCGAAGTCCATGTTGCGTACCATGAAGTTCGCGAGATACGCGCGGATGGTCGACATCAATTGCGAGAACAGGTTGGAGATGATCAGGCCGGCAATCAGCAGATGCAACAGCCCGACGTTCTGATGAACGATCACCCCGTCGAGGATATTCTGGATGATGAGCGGCGGAATCACGCCAAGCACCTGGATCACGAACGTCGCAAGGAAAAGGTGCGCAAGGATCTTCTTGTACGGCTTCAGATATCCGGCGAACCGCACCCACGGCGAGCGCCCGACGGCGGCTTGCGCGAGCTCCGGTGGCGCCGTAAACAGCAGGCATGTGCCGCTCCAGCCACGCTCGAAATCCTTCACGTCCATCTTGCGGAAACCGATGGCCGGGTCCGCCACCCATACCTGATCCTTCGAAATGCCGTACACCACCACATAGTGGTAACCCTCCCAGTGGACGATGAACGGCAGTTCAAAGCCGCGCAACGACTCGAAGGTGCACTGAACGCCACGCGTGGTGAAGCCGAGCACTTCACCCGCCCGCGCGAGACTGTCGAGCGTCGCGCCCTGGGTCGTGACGTTGGCGAGTTCGCGCAGCTTGCCGAGCGTCATCGGGATCTCGTAGTGCTTGCAGATCATCGCGAGACTGGCCGCGCCGCAATCCATTTCCTCGGCCTGCTGGACCCACGCGAAACGACGTATCACGCGCTCGCCGAACTCCGGCTTCGAGTGAAGGTCGAGCATGGCGGGCAACGTGCGGCGTTCTTCCAGTTTCTTCTGACGCTGCAACTCTCGTTCGGTAAACCGGATGCGGTCTTCCAGCACCTCGCGCAGCTTCGGGTTGCGCTCGAGCACCAGGTGCACGGTTTTTTCGGGGACCACCAGCAGGCGCGTATCCACGTTGGCGATGGCCGTGGCCTGCTGCTCCTGCCGCAGCAGACAAGCCTTTTCTCCGAAGACTTCGCCTGCTCTCAAGGTAGCAAGCAGATATTCGGTGGCGCCCTCCTTGCGCACGATCCGTACTTCCCCTTGCCGGACCACGTAGAGACGCCGGTCGTCGCGTGCGTCCTGATGCAGGATCTCCTTGCCCGCGGTCACCCGCTTCACGCCGACGCTACGCACCGACGCCTCCAGTTCGGCCTTGTCGATCTTGCCTCGCAGGTCGAAGAGCTTCGCGACAAAACCGCCTGCCGAACTGATTGCTACATAACTGGTGACAAACGCGAGCGCCGCCGGATTGTTCGCGACAATCGGCTCGATTACGCGGCGCGGGATGAACAGCAGTTCCGTCTTGCCCGACGAACGTACCGACGATTCATGCCGATACTCGCGCAGCATGGCGATGTCCGCGAACACTTCCCGTTCGCGCCGCACGCCCATGCTGATCTCCTTGCCGTTTTCTTCAGTGAAGATCCGCACCGAACCGGCCTTGATGACAAACAGTCCATCCGCAGTGTCGCCGGCATTGCACACGGTCTCGCCGAATGAATGAAAACGCCTCTCCGCATGCTCGGCGAGTTGTTCGATTTCCTCCGGGGTAAACGGCGAGAGGATCTCCACGGACGACAGGAAACTGGCCGGGGAATCGAGTTTCTGCGGTACGTCCATGTGCTCGCCTCCTGTCGTCCGCTGCACCCTAGCGCGCTTCGATGATGTGTTCCTGCGCCCGCGCCTGCAGCCATTGCTCGCGCAACAAGCGGCGGATTTCGGCCGCGACGTCGGCGTCGAGCACGGCGGGGCGTTTCGCCGTCACCGCGAAGATTTCGTAGGCCGTGCCATCGGGCGTAGGGAACGGCCCGAGCAGGTCACCGGCTGCGGCATTGAACACCTTCGCTTCGATCTCGGCCGCGAGCGACCCGCGCAATACCTTGCCAAGCACACCACCCTGCTCGCGGGTGTCGGCGATCGAATGTTCGCGCGCCATCTCCGTAAAGCTGTCCGGATCGTCCTGCAGATAGGAGATCATTTCCTTCGCCTGGCTCGGTGTTTCGAGCACGATATGACTGATCTCCACGCTGTCGAAGCGCGGCGAATTGAGCTTGAAATAAGTTTCCACTTCAGCGTCGTCGCCAATCTGTTCGAGCATCTTTTCCTGATAGAGCGTGTCCGTGATGAACGCTTCGAACTCGTCGAGATTCACGCCGAGCGCATCGAGATAGCGGTTCATATCGGCGGCGCGGTGCAGGCCGCGCACGCGCCTGAACTGATCGGCGCGAACCTGGATCTCGCCCTCGGACACGTCGATGCGCTGCTTCTTCGCGGCACGCACGGTGAGCTTGTCGCGCACGAGTTGCTCGACGAGTCCCTCGAATTGCCCGGTCAGCTTCAATACCCTGATGAACTCGTCGGCATCGACGATCTCATCATCTATTCGCACAATCGCCGTCATTTCTTATGCCCCTTTTTAAACATGAAAAGCGGTCGATGGCAGTCACCCCTGTCAGCCCGCCACCTGCCTGAACGGATCCAGTCCGAGATCGATCAGGCGCCGCTCGCGTACCACGATCTCCGCGGTCGCCGTCATGCCATAGCGCAGCGGGTAGCGCGTATCCGCCACCTGGTAGTAGTCGCGTGCCAGCGTCACGCGTCCTTCGTAGACCGGCTGTTTCGTCTCCGGCGACGGTTTGGTCGCGGGCGATATGAATTCAAGCGTGCCGTCTATCAACCCATAACGCTGATACGGAAACGCATTGAACTTGAGCTTGACCGCCTGCCCTTCCCGCAGGAACGCGCGGTCGTGTTCTGCTATCTCGATCTTCAACACCGGCCGCGCGTCTTTGGGCGCAATGCCGCCGAGCGGCGTGTTGGCCTGGATCTTGTCGCCGGGTTGCGTCGATGTGACGTCCGTGATGACGCCCGACACCGGCGCCAGGATCAGCAGGAAGTTATCCTTATCGATATTTTCGAAACGGATACGGTCGGCCGCATCGGCGACCAGTCTCGCGGTTTGCAATTGCAGCCGCAGCTTGTCGCCTGCGCTTGCGATCTCCCGCATCGCGGATTCGTACTGCAGCTTCAGGCTGATCGCTTCCTGGCCGCTGGTTTCGAGTTGCGCTTTCGCCTGGGAGTATTCGTGACTGAGGCGGAAATCGAGTTCCGTGAGTTTCGACTGGGCGATCCGGGCTGCGTTATCCGCTTCCATATAAGCGTTGCGTTTGCTCTCCACCTGAATCTCGGATACCCCGCCACCGCCCGGCAACGCAAGCAGCCGCGCGTAGCGGTCCAGTTCCTGCTTCGCGGCGTCGCGCGCACGGCGGGCGTTGTCCAGCTCGGTACGGGCCCCGGCGAGCTGCGCCTTCTGTCCCTCGGCCAGCTTGGTCGTCCCCTCGGCCACGCGCGTCTGATTCAAATGCTCTTCCACTTCCATCTGATCTTTCAATGCCGCCGCCTTGCGCTCCATCAGCAGCTTTTTTTCGGGGAACTGTTTCCAGTCGCGCTCGGCGTCATCGAGTTTCAACTGCGCTTCCAGCGCGTTGGTCGCGGCCTGGATCGCGCCCCGTGCGTTGAGCCGCGCGACCACGTCGTCCTTCGAAACCGGCTGCCCTTCCGCGATATAAACGTCGGCCAGCTCGCCGTCGATAGGCGCATAGAACCGCCGCACTTCCGACTCTGGCGCAAGCGTGCCCTGCGCCGTGACGATCACGTCCGCCCGGCCGACGAACGACCACACGAGCGCGCTCACGACCAGCGCGACCATTGTGTAGATAAGCGCCTGGGTCAGCCGCGCCGGCTCTGCCACGAGGATCGAGATGCCCTCGACGCTGTGGTCGCCCAGCGACTCCGCGAAGGATTTAAGGCGCGCGTCGTTCTTCATCGTTCGCTCCTTTGGCCGCGCTTTTATCCGCGCTTTTGTCCCCACCGATCAACGCCAGCTTGGCGGTCAGTAGCCGCGGGTCCAGCACCGGGGCCAACTGAACCAGCGAGCGCCGCTGCAAGTCGACTTCCGCGTTGATTTCGGCGAGCAGCTTGTCGGCTAGTGCACTGCGATCAGCCTTCAACTGATGAAGAAGCTGCACGGCGCGTTGCACGTCGGCCTGCGCGTCGGTGAGCAGTTTCGCCTGCTTTTTGAAGCCGTCGGACAAACCGCTCTCGAGCCGCTGGTCGCCACCGATCGCCCCGTTGGTCCGATACTGCGCCCACGCCGTCTGCGCCCGGTTGAGCCACTCATCCGCCCGCGCAAGCGCCTTCTGCCTCAGCGCACCGATCTCCGGCTGGATCGCGTTCGCAAACCAGACGTCGGCGGCGGGATCGAGCGATTCGTAAAACGACAGTACGCGATCGTCGTAGCCCTGCGCGCCCCGCGACTTTTGCAGGTCCGCGAATTGGCTGGCCACCGCCAGCTTGTGCGTAAGCTCCGCGGCGACGGCGTCGGCCCATGGCCCGCTCGCCATGGATCGAAGACCCGCCATGGCCGGCTCCGTCTTCCCGTTCCTCCATGCATCCGATACAGCCATGTAGCGCTGCACGGCGTCCGGCGAAGGCAAGCTGTCTGCTTCGAGCTGATGCTGCCGCGCCTGGAACGGCGGTGTCGTGAAGCGCGCTTTCTGCATGGCATCGATCAGCGAACCCAGTGCGCGCGATTGAATAGCGTGGTCGAGCGCGAGGTATTGCCTAAGATCGTCCTGCAATCGATCGAGGCCGGCCAGGCGCGGGTATTTGTCGGCGTAATCGCTTAACTCACCGCTTAGCGCCCCCGGATCGCCACCCGGCGCCAGCGCCTTGTCGATACTCACCTTGAGGCGCTCCATGGCCGCCAGATAGACGGAGTCGTCGCTCTCGAGCTTGCGCAAATGGCTGAGCGCAACGGCGTACAGATCCCTGAACGCAGGCACCGTCGACGCAATCCGGTCCAGTCTCCGTTGATGACCGCTCGGGTCGCTCTCCCATTGCTTCAGCAACTCGCTCATGCGGTTTTCATCGGCGTAGATCCGGATGGGGGCGTCAACTCCCTCGCGGCTTGTCATGAAGGCCTCAAGCCGCCCAATCCAGTCGATCTCATCGACAAGAAAACGCGCGTCGGCGTTGGTCGCGCTGAGCGCCTTCATCTGCGAGACCACTGACCGCGCGGCGCCGGGATCATGCCGCTTCAGATGGTCGAGCCAGTCCGGCAGATACGCCTTGAGAAGCGCTTCCGTGCCGAGGGCGATCGCCTGCGGATCGTTCGGATGTTTGTCCAGGTAAGCGTTCGCGGCTGTCACTGCGTTGCGATAATCGCCATGTTCGACCAAGCCCTTCAGATTTCGCTCGGTGTTCCCGCTGAAGTAAACCGCACTGCCGATCGCGACTATTGCTGCGATGAATGCAAGGCCATAGAAGAGCACCCGGCGCTTCATGGCTCGACCGCCGCCGAACGCCACGCCGAGTTCGGAGACGAAGCGCATGAACCGGCTGCGAGAGCGGCGCCGCGCGGGAACGCGTTCGTCGGGCAAAGTCTCGCGGTTGATCTCGTCGTCGGGCGGCTGGCCCTGGTCGACACAGAAGATATCGAGGAACGAATGCGCTGTGGTGATGAAGGTGGTCTTGTCGAGATCCTCCGGCATGTCTTGAGCCGCCTGACCCATTGCAGTCGTGGTCGCCGTGGAGGTTGTGGTCGGACCCGCCTCTGCTTCGCGTTGCAAGCTCACGGTATACGCGAAGTGGTTGCCGCCGAACGCGAGCGACGCACCATCTTCGAGCGGCACGGCGGTTTCACCCACGCGTTTGCCGTCGACGAACGTGCCATTCGTGCTACCGAGATCCTCGACGAACGGCACGCCCGCCTTCACGAAAATATGCGCGTGCCGTCGTGACACATAGTTAACCTGATGAGGATAGCGGTCGCCGTATTGCGCGAACGTCTCGTCCGCCTTGCTGACCAAGAACGGAAACTGCGTGAGTTCGACCGGATGCAGTCCGAGGTCGTCGCGCTCCGGCGTGAGCGTCATGTGGACAGCCCGCGCCGCGCGCGCTCGCGATGCAACGCGCGGCTCCATCCGCACCCGGAATGCAAGCTTTCCGCCAAAACCTATGACGTCACCGCTCTGAAGCCGCACGGGCTTCTCGCGCAGTGCGACGCCATTCACCGTCGTGCCGTTCTTGCTGCCGAGATCGGCCGCGTACGCAGCGCCGTTTTCGATAAAAATCCGCGCGTGCCGTCGCGACAACTGCGCAACGGCGTCCGCTTCATAGGAGGCGAACGGCGCTTCGGCGCGCCCGATAGCGAACAGATTTTCTTCAATACGAATGGCCGCCGCCGCGGGATGGGACTCGGGCTCGAGCAAGAGGTCAAAGGCCTTGTGCAGCATCGGCCCAGCCTCGGCAACGGAAGCTTCTCCAGGAGCCATGTGTCTACATCTCGAAGAACGTTCATCACGTTTCAAGCGCCGGGCAACGAACTCGCGCGCTCACACCGATGAACCGTGTTAGGCGGAACCGCAGCGACTGCGGTAACGCAATGAAGTGTAAGTCACACTGTACGGTAGTCAATCTTCAGCAACACATCTGTCGCTTGAGAACTAACACTTTGCATTCCGAACATTGGTTTTGGCCGATGCGAGCTACTGCCCTAAAAATTGCCGCTCGGGGCGTGCGCTTAGTTCGTTGTTCCCATACTTGCACCGTGCGCACCATGCGCGGCGGTTGTGTCGCTTGCTTCATCCATGTTCCGGACGTCGACGGCCTGCCATCCACCGCCCAGCGACTTGTACAGCGTGACAGTGTCCGACAGCAGTTGCTGATGGTTTTCGAGCAACGCCAGTTCTGCCGCCAGCAACGTACGTTCGGTCTCGAAGACCTCCAGTTGCGACACCACGCCTTCCTTCAGTTGCGCTTCAATCTGCGCCGCCACCACTTTCAAGTGGTCCACTTCTTCTTGCAGTTCGGTGCGTTGCTTGGTATGCGCGTCGAGGTTGACCAACGCGTTCTCTACTTCCTCGAACGCCCCCATCACCGCGCGCCGATACTGTTGTTCCACCACGACCGTCTGCGCCTCGGTCGTCTTGACGTGCGCCCTGACGCTCGGGTCCAGCAGCGGAATACTGATGCTGGGCATGAAGCTGAACGTGAAGGACTTCAATAAATCGGTCAGCGCGAAACTCGCCGTGCCGCCACGTCCCGTGAGGCTGATAGTCGGCAATTGAGCAAGCTTCGCCTGTCCCACGACGTCATATGCCTCGAGCACGCGGTACTCGGCCGCCACCACATCGGGTCTGCGCGCCATCAGTTGCGCCGGCAATCCGGCCGGCACGACCGGAATCTGCACGCGCTTCTCGAGTTGCCCCGCCGGCACGGTGAACTCGCCCGCCGGCACGCCGATCAACGTGGCCAGCGCGTTGTTCGCCAGATCGCGGGCACGATGCAATTCGAGCAGGTCTTTTGTCATGCGATTGATTTCCGCACGCTGCGTCAGGACCTGCGTGCGCGGTACGAGACCGTTCTTTGCCATGCCTTCATAGATGGTCAGGATCTGCTGGTTGGTGCGCAGCGTTTTTTCCTGCTGGTCGATCTGGTCATCGAACTGGAGAATCTGGAAATAGGTCGTGGAGACATCGGACACCAGCGTGAGGTACCCCGCACGCCAGTCCGCTTCCGACGCGCGATATTCAGCCTTCTGCGCCTGTACACCCTTCTCGACCGCGCCCCAGATGTCGATGTCCCAGTTCACCTGCGTCGCAACGTTGTATTGCTTCGAGAAATTCTGCCGCGTGGTCTTATCGAACTCCGCTCCCGCGCCGAGGTCGGCAGTCGGAAGTGCTCCGGCACGTGCTTCGTTTACCTGTCCGCCAGCGACCGAGACGCGTGCCGCAAGAATCTTGATATCGAAGTTGCCCGCGATTGCCTTGCTGACGAGCGAGTCAAGATACGGGTCGTGGAATTGCTTCCACCAGTCGAGCGTGATGGTGTCGGCCGGTGAGACGAGTGCCTTCGCCGTTTGCGACCACTCGGTCTTGGCGGGCGTATCGGGACGCTTGTAGACCGGCACGTTCACATCGATACAGCCGCTCAGCAGCATCGTGAAGGCCAGCACCGGAAGCACAAACCGTCCGAACAGAATGTTTGCAGCACCCGGTGCAGAGAACTTGCGGGCGTGGGCCGGCAACCCGCCTGATGGCGACATGACTTTCATGATCTCACTCCGGGGTAGGGGTAATCCGACTGGGGTTCAGGCCAGGTGCGGCAGCGAAGGCCGGATGACCTTCGCTGCCTGCGCCTGAAGATCAAAAGTTGATCGTGTTGGTGGCTTTCTGAACCGGCTTCACGGTCGAGTCAATATGGTCGGCGAACGCGACGTTGTTGCCGTTGACGTTCAGCGTGTTTTGCGACTGGCTGATCAGTTGCGTGGCGTTGAACGAGAGGTCGGTCGTCGTGCTGCTGTAGCCGGGCCAGAAGCCCGGCAAGTTGCCGCCACGCACGGCGGACATCGCGCGGCCGTCGAGTTCTTCAGTGACGGACAGGTCTTTGATCATGAGCGATTTCATAGCAGTTCTCCTAAGGGTCAAGCCAGGTGGCTTTAAGGTGGGTTGAGCATCATGTCTGCTCGCTGGACACTAATGCATGGCCCGTGCCAGGCGCGATAGATAGATGCGCCCAAGACGCACGGAGCGTTTCTGGCAAAGGGTCTTCGGGATGACGGCGTAGTCGCGAAGAGTGACTGCCCAAGTGTCACGCAGCACTCGCGTGATGGGCTGCAACCAACGCTTATGGAAGGTACTGTTGGTCCACGCGCGACACCGGCTTCGCGTGAACCCGTGCACTCATTTGACGTAGACCGTGATCTTCTTCGAATAGACCGGCGGGTTGTGGGGGACGTGCGTGTAGTCACCCATCAGCAATTGCAGCGTGTGCTTGCCGGGCGGCAACTCGAGCATCGTCTCCGTTTCGCCCGCGCCGAAATGAAGGTGCTGCCGGTCAGACGGAATCTCCTCATCGAACGATGAGGGCAGATCGGTATCGATCAACAGATGATGGTGGCCGGTATTCGGATACTTCACGCCACGCGGCGCGACGCCCATGTAACGCAGCCCGAACCACACGCGAAATGGCTTGCCCGCTGGAAGGGTCTGGCCGTTGTTCGGGTAACCGATATACGCGTAAGCGTTAGCCGGCGCCGGGGTGGGGCCTGCCAGCGCGGCACCGGTTATCAGCGAAACCGCGATCGCCGCGGCAGCGCAAAATTTCTTCATGGCCCACGCCCTCCCCATAGTCTGCAGCCCGCCTGAAATCCACCCTGCGACGCACGCGTCATCGCGCGGTGATCGTGATCTTCTTCGAATAGATCGGAGGATCATGCGGCACGTGGTTGTAGTCCCCCATGATCAACTGCAGCGTGTGTTTGCCCGGCGGCAACTCGATTCGCGCATCGGTTTCGCCCGCTCCGAAATGCAGGTGCTGGCGATCTGAAGGAATTTCCTGGTCGAACGGAGGCAGCTCCGTATCGATCAGCAAGTGATGGTGTCCTACGTTGGGGATGTTGACGCCCTTCGGGCAGACGCCCATATTGCGCAGGCCCATGCGGACCCAGAGTTTGCCACCCGTGATCACGGCGCCGTCGGGCGGCCAGATGATGAATGCCTCCGCGCCGGGCGGCGACGGCGTGCGCGCCGCTGAGAACGATCGCGACGGCATCAGTACCGTCAGAAAAGCGAGCACGCCGAGGACGGTTCTTCTTAGCATTTTCGTATTCTCCCGGTTCTTGTGCGCGTTTTTCTCCTTGTTAGCTTAGGACGGAATCCGATAAAAAGACATGCTCGGAGAGCGCGCGGTTAAGCCGTGGTTCACGCATCGTATTGTCTGAATAATTAGGTATCCGTCTTTTATCGCAGAGGCTGGTCCGTCATAAAAGGCCAATCCCCGGGCTAATGACGACACGTTGCATCGTTACGCCGCCTCGACCACGCTCATATGAAGTAGTCGCGTGCTATGGTTGGTTGTGATGCTCGCCCATCGGACTATCGAATTCTGCGTGAGCGCTCGCTGCGCTCGTGCGGATCATGCAGCTCTGGCGCGGTTCCTTGAGCGCGCCGTCGAATACCGGCGTCAGTCCGGAGAGATGGGGTGTGAACATGTGGCGAAAACTCATGTGGCCAAAACTTTGGCTCGCGGTCCTGCTCGGAGTGGTCGCATTCGGCAGCGGCGCCGCCGAGAAAAATGGCGAGGCGCATCCGCGTCGCCTTGCGCTGGTCATCGGCAATGCAGGTTACGGCGATCACCCGCTCGCCAACGCCACGCGCGACGCAGCGGCGACCAGCGGGATGCTGAGCCGTCTCGGCTTCGAGGTCATGACGTACTCGAACCTGAACAACAGCCAAATGAACGAAGCAATTCACGAATTCAACAAGCGCCTGGCTAAGGGGGGCGTGGGCTTGTTGTATTTCTCCGGCCATGGTTTGCAGGTCGGCGAGTCCACGCTGCTGCTGCCCGTCGATGCAGGAGGATCGCCTACGGCCACGCTCACGCAGGGTATCGACTTAAGCGGCATCCTTGCGGGAATGTCGGCGCCGCGCCGCGACCAGCTCAATCTGATCGTGCTCGATACCTGCCTGAACAATCCGTACAACGCCGGCAACGTCAGCCTCGCACGGCCACCGGACCGGACGATCGTTGCTTATGCAACTGCGCCGGGAGCGTTCGCGGCCGACGGCGCACAACATGGCCTATACACCGCCGCGCTGTTGAGCGCGATTGACCGGCCCGGGCGGAGTATCGAAGACATGCTGCATGATGTCGCGCGATCCGTGGGTCTGGCGACAGGTGGCCAGCAAGTGCCGTGGGTGGCGGTAGGAGCGGCCGTGGCGGCAAACGGTTTCCAGTTCGCGCCGTCTGCCCGGCAAGCGCATCACGGCGCCAGCCAAGCGGCGACCACCGAAACCGTCGTCGCGTTGCAAAGCCGGGGGATTCTTCCCAAGGATAGCAACGAGCAATACGAGCTCACCTTCTGGGAATCAATCAAGGACAGCACCTACCCGAGCGACTATGAAGCGTATTTGAAGGCCTATCCTAACGGCCGCTTCGCTACGCTGGCGCACGCCCGCATCGACCGGCTTCGCGCCGCCGCACCGAAGGCCCAATCGCAAGCGCAGGCCGACCATGCGCGCGCGGTGGCGCCTCCGGCGTCCGCGCCGCCAACTCCCTCTGCCCCGCCGCCAGCGGAAAAATCCGTGGCCGCTTCCGCACCGCCACCCACGCCCGCACCTAAGCCAGCCGTCAAGACAACCGCTTCCTCCGCCGGCGAGATCAAGGATTGCGCTGCCTGTCCGGCACTGATCGCACTGCCGGGCGGTACGTTCGCGATGGGCAGCAATTCCGACGATCCAGCCGAACGTCCCGTGCATCGGGTCACCATTGGCCAGCCGTTCGCCATCGGTAAATACGAGGTGACCGTCGAACAGTGGAACGCGTGTGCGGATGCGTCGGTCTGCCCGCGGATCGATACCGAGGCCAACGCCTCGAAGTCCGAGCCCATTCGCAACGTGAGCTGGGACGACGCACAGGTCTACGTCAAGTGGCTCACCAAGACAACGGGCAAAGGGTATCGCCTGCCGGCCGAAGCCGAGTGGGAATATGCCGCCCGCGGCGGTACGACCACGACCTACTGGTGGGGCAACGAGATGCGCAAGGGTTACGCCGACTGCAAGGACTGCGGCGAGCCTTGGCGCAAGGATGGCCCGGTGAATGTGGGCTCGTTCATCCCAAACCCCTTCGGGCTCTTCGACATGAACGGCAGCGTCTGGGAATGGGTCGCCGACTGCTGGCACGGCTCATACAAGGGTGCGCCACCGGATGGCCGCGTGTGGGACGAAGCAGGCTGCCCGATGCGGGTGATCCGCGGTGGCTCCTGGCCTGACGGCGCAGCCTACATGCAGTCGTCCACGCGGTTCAAATACAGCGCCAGCGTGCGGCAGTCGCAAAACGGCATGCGTGTGGCACGCGACATGAAATAACGCGGTCTTGCCGCTCGCTCTAGTGTTTGCGGGGATGTGTGTCGATCTGGACGAGATCGACGGCGATCTTCTCGCGCCCGAACTTATCCGCGATCTCGCCAAGCCGCTTTTCTACGGCACGCAGATAGTCCGCCCGCGATTCGCTGTCCGGCCTGATCGTATCGAACAGGGCTGCGGGCGTCGCGAGCAACACGATCATCTCCGAGCCGAACGGTTTCGATACGATCCAGTCACCCGCACTGCCAATGGTCGCAGCGTAGTTCGGCGGCGCCTGATTGTCCTTCGAGCGTGCGTTCGGCAGCATGTGGACCACGCTGCCATCGAGCTGGTAGTAATCGATATTGACCCACGAATCGTAGGGCGGCGTTGTGATCTCGACGACCAGCGGTTGGCCTTCGATCAACTGCGTAGCGTGATTGCGCGTATGAATCGATGCCGGCTGCCTGGTCGTCAGGTAAGGCGCGATCAGCTTGAGCACGTCGCACTTATCGTCATCGACTTCCTGGACCTGCACGCCCGGACTAGTGACGCCTGGAATCTCGCTCAGCGTGTTGCGCAACTTCTGCGCGCCATAGCGCCGGCCGAGATAGCCGCTCACATTAAGCGCCTGGTCCTGCACCGATGCCACCAGCGCCGAACAAGGCACGCTCGCGAGCACGGGGGCGACCGTTGCGAGCGAAAGCGCCGGAACGGGCGGCGTGGCTGGTCCCGCAGCGACGTTCTCCGGTTGTGTGGCGCGATGCGACGACGCATAAAAATAGGCGCCCGCTGCGACGACCGCAAGTACACCGGCCGAGATCGCCGCCTTGACTGCGGCACCGGGGATACCACTAGGTTTTTGGGTATCGCCAAATTCCTGCAGAAAGCGCGCGACAGTCGGCATGCGCGCTTCACGGTCGAATGCCAGCGACGTCCTGAGCGCCCGCCACTGCCGCGGGCCCAGACCATCGGGACGCTGCGGCTTCAGGCCCGAACCGCGCGCCTGCGTCGCCGGTACGCGGTCGAAAGGATGCCGCCCGGTGAGCAACTCGTAGGTTGTGCAACCGAGGGCGTAGATGTCGTCGCGGGGATCGGGCTCGCGATGCTCGAGCATCTCCGGACTCGCATAAGCGGGCGTCAGTGCGCCGAGACTGCCAGGATCGAAGATGGTCGCGTCGGTCTCTTCCTCGGGCCGCTGGAACACACGGGCGATACCGAAGTCGATCACCTTTACCTCGGCGGTATCGGTCAGGAACACATTGGCAGGCTTGAAATCGCAATGCACGAAGCCGCGCTCGTGCGCATAGGCCAGTGCGTTCGCCATGCCGGTGAAGATAGGCAACGCCTGTGCGTACGGCATGCCCTTGAACTCCGGCGCGCGCAAGATCCGGCTCAGCGGCTTGCCGGACAGGTACTCCATCGTCAGGTACACCACCGGGCCGTCGCGATCGAAGTCGTACACCGTCACTATGTTGCGATGCCCCAGCGCCTGCGCCTTCTTGGCCTCGCGCTGCAGCGCAATGAGCGATTTTGGATTACCGCGAAACTGGAGATTCAGTACCTTGATCGCGATGTACGGACGGCGGTCGGATGCTTCGAGCTTGCGCAGGTCGAGCGCCTTGTAGACGGTTCCCATACCGCCCACGCCGAGACATTCCTCGAGTACGAAGCGCCCGTTGAGGGTATCGCCGACTTCCTTGACCTGATCCGTCTCCGACATCACGAAGTCGCGTGCAGGCGGCGCGGATTGTGAAGCGGCCGGCGGAGTCACCCGTTGTTGCAATGCGCCGGGCGAAGTCTGCAGGCGAGTTTCATCGGAATTCGCGCCATGACTTGCCAGCGACGCCTGCTCGATCCGCCGATGCACGGCCGCATAAAGATCGGCTGGCAGCGGCGTCCGGGCTTGTTCTTCGCGGAGTATTTCCAGCAGCCGCCCGGTCGAGGTGTCGTCGACAGACAGCGCATTGTCGACGAGTGTTAAAAACTCATCACGCGACGCACCGCTGCTTTGGAAGGTTCGAATAGCTTGCGCAAGACTGGTCATCTGTACGGCTCGTACGCGGCTCCATAGTGAAGATATTGTCTGTTGTTACCCGCACTCGCAGTGATTCGATACTAGGTGACCGCCCTGTCTTTCGCAATATAGTTTCGTTCCGGATGTTCGATCGGGCACATGTCGTTTCGTGACCAACAGGTCGGGCTCCATCTGTTGGCCGGACGCCGTCACCCGGCTCGGATGCGAGCGCGCAAACTTGTGCAGCGCGCGTTGCCATGATTCCACCAAGCCTTATTCAGCAAGCCTCCCGGCATTATTTCATCGCTCATCGACGCACCTGGCACAGGCCATGCATTAGTGTCCAGCGAGCAGACAAGATGCTCACCAACCTTTAAAGCCACCTGGCTTAACCCTTAGGAGAACTGCCATGAAATCACTCACCATCAAAGACCTGTCCATCACCGAAGAACTCGACAGCCGCGCCATGTCGGCCGTACGCGGTGGCACGCTGCCCAGCTACTGGCCCGGCGTCAGCGTGTCCTCGTACGAATCATCGTTCAGCGCCACGCAACTGATCAGCCAGTCGCAAAACACGCTGAACAACAACGGCAACAACGTGGCGTTCGCGGACCATATTGACTCGACCGTGAAGCCGGTTCAGAAAGCCACCAACACGATCAACTTCTGAAGCCGCGTGGCATACGTGGAGGTCTTGCGGCCTCCCGTCTGCCCGTTCGAGCCGCCTTTACCCTTTTAGCTTGGAGCACTGCCATGTCGTCCATCATGATTCAAGATTTACCTCACAGCCGGGAGCTGGACCGCCACGCGATGTCGGACGTGCATGGCGGCGGCAACTCGTCGCTTGCCAGCGCCGGTGCTTACGCCAACGTCAACGTCGATGTGAACCAGAACATCATTCAGTTTCAGAACGTGCAGGTCAACGCACTTAACAACGTCGGCGTGATCGGCGCCGGCTTCGGACCGCTACACCTGAACGTCAGTCCGTCTCAGTACGCAAGCACGGGTTCAGTTGTCCCTCTTTGAAGCATGGGCAACGCAAGTCTGCATGCCTCGACGTGCACCGCGGGAAGAATCTTCCCGCGGTGCACCCGGCGTTTCGAACGGCCTGAATTGCCCGGGTTTAAATTGCCCGGATTTAAATTGCCTATACTGAACTAAATGGAAACCCTCACCTTCTCTGGATGACACCATGGCCGCTATTCTGATCAAGGATTTACCGGACAGCGTGGAACTCGACATGCAGGCGATGAGCGCGATTGTCGGCGGCGCGAGGTCCAGCGCCCATCAGGCACTCCGCTCGTACGCCAGGCCGGCGGGCAGCACGAGGATTGTCAATTTCCCGGCTAGCCAGATTGGCGTCGCCGCGCCTCAACCGACGGCCAAAACCACCGGACGGAAAGCGCGTAAATAGACTGCCCGATGCACGCGCGCGCAGAATGCCCGGCCAGCGCTTAGCCGGGCATTCTCGTTTGTGGCGGGCGGGGAATTGACCTGAACCAACTCATATCGCCATACGGCATTCCCTTAGAAGAAATCGAGCTTTGGACGTTAAGCCGTCCCGTCAATTGAATGCTGGAAACAAGGTATATTTAATCTGTAGGTCTGCGGGTATCCTTGTGCGGCTTCTACCAGGCCACCAGGGATAAAACCTTCCCTGGAGAACTGGCATGGCTACCTGGACACCGGATCCAACCTTCTACCCCTCCCCGCGGATGGCCATGAAGGCCCCGCACGAAACCATCGCCTATGTCGCCAGTTTCGATCCCACACGACAGGTTCCGGATGCCATTGCCGTTATCGACGTGGACCCCGAGTCGGCCAGCTATTCGCAACTGCTGAGCAACGTTGCCATGCCCAACACGGGCGACGAGCTTCATCATTTCGGCTGGAACGCCTGCAGTTCCTGCCTATGCCCGAATGCCCCTCATCCGCACGCCGAGCGCCGTTATCTGGTCGTGCCTGGTTTGCGATCGTCGAGAATCCACATCCTCGACACCAAGGCCGACCCGCGCAATCCGAAAATCGTGCGAGTGCTTGAGCCTGCGGAAGTCGCCGAGAAAGCCGGTTATACCCGGCCCCATACGGTTCATTGCGGCCCCGAGGGTATTTATGTGGCCGCATTAGGGAATGCGGAGGGCGAAGCGCCGGGCGGCATCTTCCTGATGGACCATGAGACCTTCGATATTCGAGGCCAATGGGAAATAAATCGCGGTCCTCAGCAACTATCCTACGACTTCTGGTGGCATCTTGGTCATGACACCCTGGTCACGAGCGAGTGGGGCCTGCCTGCTACATTCGAAAACGGCCTCGTTCCAGAAATTCTGCTCGGTGGAAAATACGGTCACAAGCTGCACTTCTGGGACCTGCATACGCGCAAGCATAAACAGGAAATCGACTTCGGTGCTGAGAACCAGCTCGTGTTCGAACTTCGTCCGGCTCACGATCCAACCAAGGCGTATGGGTTCGTCAATTCGGTGATCAGCCTGAACGATTTATCTGCGTCGATCTGGACCTGGTATCGCGACGGTGACGCGTGGAGCGTGAAGAAGATCATCGAGATTCCGGCCGAGCCTGCCAACCCCGATCTGTTGCCGCCCATGCTGAAAGGCTTCGGTGCGGTGCCTCCGCTCGTCACGGATATCGACCTGTCTATGGATGACCGTTTTCTCTACGTCGCCTGCTGGGGTACCGGCGACTTGCGGCAATACGACGTGTCCGATCCGTTCGCACCGAAGCTCACGGGTACAGTGAGAATCGGCGGCATCGTATCGCGCGAGTCGCACCCGAAGGCTGCCGGCCGCAACCTGAACGGCGGACCGCAAATGGTCGAGGTAAGCCGCGACGGCCGCCGCGTGTATTTCACCAATTCGCTGTATGGCGCCATCGACGAGCAGTTTTATCCCGATGGTCTCAAGGGCTGGATGGTGAAGCTCGATGCGTCGCCCGAGGGCGGCATTGAGTTCGACCCGCGTTTCCTGGTCGAGTGGCCGTCCACGCACCGGCCGCATCAGGTGCGGCTCGAGGGCGGCGATTGTTCATCGGACTCGTACTGTTATCCGTGACCGGCGGCGCTAATGCGGTGCTCGCGACCCGCGCATCATGAATATGGCATCGGCCGCGCCGGGCCACGCGTGGGAGTGGTTTGCCGTTGCGGGGCTTGGGGTGTTTCACGGGTTCAACCCCGCGATGGGCTGGCTGTTCGCGGTCGCGCTCGGCCTGCATCGTCACAGCCGGCAGGCAGTCCTTCTCGCCATCCCGCCGATGGCGCTGGGTCACGCACTGTCGATAGGCGTCGTGGCAGCGCTCGTGCTTGCGACGGGCCTGGTCGTCGATAGCCATCTCATCCGCATCGGCAGCGGCGCCCTGCTCATTGCCTGGGCCGTGTACCAGCTTCGATACGGCCATCGGCATAGGGTGCGCGTCGGCATGACAACAGGTTCCGCCGGCCTCGTCGTCTGGTCGTTCCTGATGGCCACCGCACACGGCGCCGGCCTCATGCTGATCCCGGCGCTGCTGCCCTTGTGCGGCTCAATGGCAGGTCGATCGTATGGACCGCTGCTGGTCTCGCTCGCCGCCGTCGGCGTCCATACACTGGCTACTTTGGTGGTGACCGGCGGCATCGCCCTGCTTGTTTACGACTGGCTGGGAGTCGGCGTGCTCAGACGCGGCTGGATCAACTTCGACAGGCTCTGGATTATCGGACTCGTGGGCACGGGCTTGCTGCTGATCGCCACGTCATGAGGCCCAAGCGGCCGCTACTCCGCAACCACTGCCAAGCGCTCATAATGCGGCTATTCGCAATCGGCCTGCTTAGCGGCTACGATTAGCCTCCATGGGCCGCGAGACGTTCCCACGGGTTCGGGTTTCGCCCGATCCCAATGGAAAACCTGTACCTTCCCGGAACCACAACCTTGTTAGCAACTGAGCGAAAACGACAATGAAAAAACTGCCGACATATCAAGTGACCAAAGAATCTTTCAGTGTCGTTTTAACCCGCGCGTAGGCAGACAGAGATGGCTCAGAGCTACTCGAACTGGTTCGTGCGCGCGCGCCTGAAGACGCGGCAGTTGCTGCTGCTTGCGGCAATGGAAGAGGAAGGCAACGTACGCCGCGCCGCCGATGTGCTCGGCATGACGCAGCCGGCCGCATCGCGTTTATTGAAGGAACTGGAGGACGTGCTGGAAGTGCGGCTCTTCGACCGGACGCCTCACGGCATGCACGCGACACTGTACGGCGAAGTAATGATCCGGCACGCACGCATGGTGCTGTCGAATCTCAGCCAGGCGCACGATGAGATTTCCGCCTTGCGCGCGGGACTCGTCGGCCAGGTGCAGATTGGCGCGATTGCCGCGGCCGCCGCCACCATGGTGCCGATGGCCATCGCGCGCGTGAAGGCGCGTTATCCGCAATTGCAGATCTGGCTGCAGGTGGAAACCTCGGACGTGATGCTGCCGCTCGTCGCGCAGGGTCACCTCGACATCATGATCGGCCGCGTGCTTGAACGGCAGGGCCAGTTCAAGGAAGCGGTGCGTTATGAACCCATCGCCGAGGAACCGCTTTGCGTGGTCGTGCGCCCCGGGCATCCGCTCGAACATGCAACTGGCCTGACCATGCGCGACATCGTCAACGAGGGCTGGGTGCTGCACCCACCCGGCAGCGTGCTGCGACATCGATTCGACATGGTGTTTTCGCAGATCGGTCTTGGTCTGCCGCAGAACGTGGTGAACACCAACAACATCCTCGCTATATCGGGCATCTTGCTACAGAGCGACATGCTCGCCGTGGTGCCCGAAGAGGTCGCACGTCAGTACGAGGAGTTCGGCACGCTGAAGCGGCTGGCTATCGAATTACCGTGCCGCATGGACGCGTTTGGCATCATCACCCGGCAAACGCAATTATTGTCGCCGGCTGCGACCGTTGTTCTGCGTGCGTTGCATGATGCAGCAGTCGAAGTGTATGGCGCAAGGCTGGATGCTATCGCTTAGTTGGCTAGATCGCGGAAAGGGCCAAGGCTAGCTCGAGCGATCCCGTGGGTTATATTGCTCGTCGATCTACTATTGAGGGAGTGACGTACATGATCATCGAAGAGAACCATCAGCTAATGCTCCGGCCGCTCGAACGAACCGATCTCCACTTCGTCCACGGCCTGAACAACAACGCAAAGATCATGCGTTACTGGTTCGAGGAACCCTACGAAACATTCTCTGAGTTGTCCCAGCTATACGATCGTCACGTCCACGATTTGCGTGAACGCCGCTTCGTCGCCGTCGACAAGACCGGCGAGACCGTAGGACTCGCGGAACTGATCGAGCTTGACTACATTCATAGGCGTGGCGAGTTCCAGATCATCATTGCACCCGGCGCTCAAGGCCACGGTTATGCGACCAGCGCGACCGAACTTGCAACGGACTATGCGTTTTCAGTGCTCAATCTTCGCAAGCTTTATCTGATCGTGGATGTGTCGAATCAGACGGCCATTCATATCTACGAAAAGTGCGGCTTCAAGCGGGAAGCGGAACTGATCGAAGAATTCTTTGGCAACGGCCGTTATCACAACGTGTATCGCATGTGCATTTTCCAGCACGATTTCCTTAAGCGAACGCAGGCAGGTAAATAAGCAAGCGGGCAGCATTGCCGCCGTAGGTCGCCAGCGGCTGCAAGGTGCGCGACCAGGATGCGTAGACACGGAATCGTTGTTTATCGTCCAGCCGCTAAGCACGCGCAAGCGATTCCACCCGCTCGCTCGACTCGGCTTTATGCAACATCTGATGCGTCAGCATGACATGCTGCCGGGCGAAGCCACGCGTTGTCAGATCCTTCGATACCAGCTCCCGCTGTGCGCGGCGAATCCTCTCGGTCGTGCCTTCGGGATCCGCGCCCAATGCGGCGACGGTCTCGCGCAAGCTTCGTGGATCGTGGACCGGTACGTATGAGACGGCGTCGTCGGAGAAATAGTCCGACAGACCGCCAATGCCCGTTGCAACCACCGCCTTGCCGGCCATCACGGCTTCCAGCAGCACCGTAATGCCCGATGCATGGTGATTGGGATGAAGCGGCACGACGATCACGTCGGCCCACTCATAGAGCGCGCGCTGCTCGGCCAATCCCGATGCCGGGGCGACAACAATGTTATCCGCCCGATCAGGACGCGCGACTTTGCGCTGGGTCGCCAGCCTCGCGCTAAAGCGCTTGTCATTTGCGAATGCAGCCATGAAGGTCTGCCAATCGCGGTCTCGGTCGTTACCAATGGCTGCCACGCGCAAGGGTGTGTGAGGGCGCCACTCGGACACGGGTTGCAACGGAAAGTCGTCTGTACTGATGCCATAGAGAACCACTGTCGCTTCGCGATTCCAGAATTTTTTCGCGAGCACTGCATTGTCGTAGGTAAGCGTGGTCAGCAGGTCCGCGCGGCTTAGCAACCTCTTGAAGAGAATGCGCTTGAACACGCTAAGCGATTCCCATATATCCAGCAGCCACACGCTTTGCGCAAGTAGAAGCGGTTTGTGCGGGCCGCGCTTGAGCATGAGCAATAGCGCCGCCGAAAGATATTCCCGCTCCGTATGCGTCCAGATCACGTCTGCCTCAAGCAACGCTGCGCGGTTGCGAAACGTATGGATGAGATCGCAGCCAAGGAGCGCTTTCAAGCCGCGTCGGATAGTACGGAGAACACGTCCTTCGGGGTGATCCTGGGAATACGAAAGCGCCATCGATTCCGACTCGGCGTAGTGATAACCATACAAGCACCCGGCGTTCTCGTCCTTGCGATACTGGCTCGGATCGATACCATAGTAAAGATGAACATGAACGTTAGTCGGCGCATTGGCCGTCGTGCTTTTCGCTCCCATATATCCCCCGATATCGGCGCTTGTCCAAGCGCTTAAGGCGCTGAAAAACGCATCGTACCGACGCATGGACGCAGAGGGAACGCCTTCGAGCAGGACATTCGAACTTAAGCGATGGGTAACGCACACAACGCGTTGCATCTGCGCTGCGTGTTCGGCAGCGCTCACAGGGTCTGACCGGATTCTGCTATGCCCCTTGCAAGACTAACGCACGGTCCATCCTCCGTCGACGACCCGTTCATTGCCCGCCATAAATGCCGAATCGTTCGAAGCGAGAAACACAGCGGCCGCGGCAACATCTTCCGGTCGGCCAAGACGTTTCAAGGTGGTCAACTCCTCAAAGGAGCGGCGCATTTTCCAGCCTCATTTTTATTTCCCGTGGAGTTCACAACAATTAACAAATGCCCAAGGCCTTTCTGCTATTCAAAGCGCGACACTGCACAAAGCAGGTATTAGTCGGTAAGGTTTCCGAGCTCTTTTGTTCGGCTAGCCACATTCACGAAGTACCCCGGTTGCTAAATTCCGCCCGCGTTTATACATAACAACACCGGGGCGGTTCATGTCAAATCCAGTTCGTTCGCGAGCGATCTCGCTTGCACCATCACTGTTGCTGATTCCTTTTCTTCTTAGTCCCATAGCGGCAGCAGCAGCTTGTGCCGTGAACGGCCTCGACACGGTTTGCGACTCGAGTTCGCCAAACCCATGGGCCACGACCATCGGTACTGGTTATGTACCGGGCAACGACAATCAAACAGTCACTGTCCAGAGCGGCGCGACAATTAACACACCCGACGCGTCGGCCATCAGCCTCGCTAACAACGCCAACATCACGGTTCAGTCGGGCGGGACGGTCAGCAACCAGGCGGTCAACTCGCACGGCAACTATGGAACCGGCGCCAATACCATCGAGTTCCAGGACAACGGCACGCTGACCGTGCAAGCGGGCGGCAGGGTGCTGTCCAACGGCACGCAGAACATTGCCGAGGCAGTGAACATACAAGGCCAGGGCAACGTCATCATCAACAACGGCCTGATCCAGGCGATCAACGCCGGCGCCATCTGGTTCCAGAACAAGGTAGGCGGCAACACGGTCATCAACAACGAAACCGGTGTGATCCAGTCGCCCGGCAGCGTGATCGGTTCGAGCGGCGACGCCCCCATCGATTTCACCAACAAGGGCCAGGTGATCGGCGACATCGTGTTCTCGGGTGGTGACGACATCATGCGCATCTATACCGGCTCATCGGTGCAGGGCAACATTGATGGCGGTGCGGGCAACAACCAGTTGTTCCTGAGCGGACTCGGTACGGACACGCTGACCGGCAACATCGTCGGCTTCCAGACGCTCGTCAAGACCGACACGGGTACGTGGACCGTCAACGGCATGCTGCCGGGCGTGCAAAGTGCGGAGGTTGCAGGGGGTACGCTGATCCTGACGGGCGATAACAGCGCATACACCGGACAGATGCTCGTCGATGCCGCCGGTACGCTTCAGGCACGGGCGCAAAGCCTGCCGTCGGCGATCACCGACAACGGCCTGGTCCGCTTCGCGCAAACCGATGACGGCACCTACGCGGGACTGTTGAGCGGTTCGGGCTCGATCGAGAAAACCGGTGCGGGCACCCTGCTTCTGGCGCCCACTGCAACCGGCGGCAACACGTATTCCGGCGGCACGCTGATCACGCAAGGTACGCTCAACATCGGCGCCGATAATGCGCTGGGCGCCGCTACGGGTGGGGTCACGTTCAACGGCGGCACGCTGCAACTGAACAATAACCTCGACCTCGCCGCGACCCGCGCGATCTCGATCGGCGCGAATGGCGGGACGATCGACACGCAGCAATATTCGTCGACGCTATCCCAAGCGGTGACGGGTACCGGCGCCTTGACAAAGCTGGGGAGTGGGTCACTTACGATCAACAGCGCAAGCACCTATGGCAACACGAGCGTGCTGGCAGGTACGCTTGCAGTCGGCGACGCGCAACACAGTTCGGCAAGCATCGACACGGGCACGACGACGGTCGCGGCCGACGCCACGCTTGGCGGTTTCGGCACCGTGCTCGGCTCGGTGACGAACTCCGGCACGATCGCTGCGGCGAACGCCTTGCGGGCTTTCGCGGCCTCGACAAACGGCACCTTCGCGATTCGCGGCGATCTCACCAACAACAACACGATTAATCTGGCCGCTGCGTCGGGCACGCCGGGCAATGTGCTTAACGTCAGTGGCAACTATGTAGGCAACAACGGCCAGTTGATCGTGAACACGGTGATGAACGAGGGTGGCGCAGCGGCTAATCAGTTTACCGATCGTCTTGTCATTGGCGGCAACGCGAGCGGCAACACGATGGTGGTCGTGCGCCCGAGCGGCCTGGGTGCGCTGACTGTCGGCGATGGCATCAAGGTCGTTCAGGTGAACGGGAGCGCTGCAGCCGGTACCTTCCATATGCTTGCGCCGGTTCAGGCCGGGGCATACCAGTATCTGCTGTATCAAGGAGGCTCGGGCCGGCCCAGCGACTTCTACTTGCGCTCGTCGCTCGAGAGCGTGCCGGTTACGCCGGTTACGCCTGTGACTCCGGTTACGCCGGTTACGCCTGTGACTCCGGTTACGCCGGTTACTCCTGTGACGCCGGTTGCTCCTGTGACGCCGGTTGCTCCGGTCGCTCCGGTAACTCCCGTTGCACCGGCCACCCCAACCACACCCACCGCGCCCGATGCGGTCGTCACGCCGGTTACACCCATTTCTTCGGTCGCTGCCCAGCCGGCTGGCCAGGCTTCGCCCGTCGCTTACCGACCTGCTGTGGTCGGTTACACGATGACGCCGTCGTTCAACCTCGATTACGGCTTCACGATCATGAACCGGCTGCATGAGCGTGTCGGCGATGTCGCGAGTCTCGAGAATGCGCAGGGAACCCATGACAACGGCGTGTGGGGACGTCTCGGCGGGCAGAGCCTGAACGCCAACTCGGGCGATCGTTTCTCCGGCGATGAACACACGTTCTTTGCGCAGTTCGGCAAGGACTGGACACTCTCGACGAACCCGACGGGCGGCAGCACGCATGCGGGTGTCACAGTGACCATCGGCTCGTCGTCGGCGACCTTCCAGGACAGCGCACGTAGCCTCAATCCGGCGCTCACGACCGGTACCGGTTCAGTCGAAACCCAGGCGCAATCGCTGGGCGGCTACTGGACGAAGTATCTGCATGACGGCAGCTACTTCGACGCCGTGGCGCAACTGACCCACTATCACAACAAGTACGGCGATGTGTACGGCGGCAGCGGTTCGCAAAACGGTTTTGGAACAGGCCTGTCCGGTGAGGCAGGCAAGCCGCTGCTGATCGGATCGACGACCATCGCCATCGAGCCGCAAGCCCAGTTGATGTACCAGTACTTGCATCTGAACGGCTTCAACGACGGCGTCTCTCCGGTATCGAGCACATCGAGCAACGCCCTGCGCGGACGAGTGGGATTCCGGATCTTCAAGGCGAACCTGACCAATGATTCGAAGTCGGGAGCAGCGACGCCTTATTTCACCGCCGACGTCCTGCACGATTTCCTGACACCGGGTAACACGGCAGTGGATGGAACATCGTTCAACAGCGGTTTGTCGAAGACCTGGTATGAAGTAGGCGTGGGCGTTACAACGAGCATGGGCAAGGCGTCGTCGATGTACGCCAACGTCAAGTATGCCCGCAACCTTGGCGGCGATTATCGTCGCGGAGTATTTGGTCAGGTTGGATATAGATATAGCTGGTAGGCCTCAAGGATATCTTCGTAGAGGGTGCGAGGATATGCTTCACGACAAAGCCGGCCTGCGGCCGGCTTTGTCGTTTTTAGTCTTGAGTGGATGCGGGTTCAAGTGCAAGCGCGGGCATCGCGCACGTCTGTTCAGCAAAAGCAGAACGACCGCAGCCGCTAGCTCGCATGATCCAGCCGGCAGTTACGAACCGCTTAGCGCTTCGTCCAGTAACTCGAGCGTGTCCAGCGCTCCGCCTGCGATTCCAACGCCCCGGTGCGGTGCGATAGCAGGATCTCTGGGATTGATCCGGATGATGCGCGGACCAACGCGCTCGCTGAAATTGCGAACGGTAGGAATGGCTTTGCCAGCACCCAGTTCTATAACGACAGGCCGTTCGACAGAAGCAAGCCAGGCATTCACGCGTGCCTCCTGCCGCTCGGTGCGCAGGGCGATCCAGTCGTAGTCCCCGAACATGACGATATTGGGACGTGCGACCGCTCCGCAGTGAGGACAAAGCGGCAGGTCGCTGATCAACTGGCATGCGGCTTCGTCCACAACGGGCTGAAATGTTTCCGCCGGCCACATGGCGTCGGAGCAGACCTCCGAGCATTGCAGCACATGGATGGAGCCATGGCATTCGGCAACCCGGTCCTCTGCAAACCCGGCCTTCTGAAATTGCCCGTCTACGTTGCTGGTGAAAACTGCCGCGCCATGCGGCATGTCATTCGCCCAGCGGCGAAGTATCTGAAAACCGGCATGAGGCGTCGTGCGGCGATAAAGCTGCAGCCGCTGGCCATAGAATCCCCAATACAGCGTGGGAGACCGGACTAATGCCCGAGGGTTGGCCGTGTCCTGAAACGTCAACTGGTGGCGTTTCAAGACTGGATAAGACCGCCAGAATCCGTCTGCCCCGCGGAAGTCCGGCAGGCCTGAATCGACACCCATGCCGGCGCCTGCCGTGATCAACAGACCGTCCGCCTGACGGAGCCACGAAACGGCCCGCTTCAATTTCTCGCTTTCTTCCATCCTATCGACTCTCGTTGGATTCGCCAGTTGCGCACATTGATCGGACTGACGCGGTTTAGCGCGCTCCGATCAATATTAGCAACAATGATGGTGCGTCTGCATCGAGTGCGCAAGTGCTGCGATTTTTGCGGCCGTTCGCTTAGCGCTTAAAGAGCGGCCCGCCGGAGCAAGCGGGAACTTTCGCTGGAGTTGGTGACACGCGAACAACTTGGCGATCTCGTTGCCGATGGTTTCGATATCGCAATACGCTTTGGGCAACCGCCCTCATCGTCTCTCATCGCGCGCAAACTGCTCGAGACCCGTACCGTGACCGTCGCCGCGCCAGGCTTAGTTCGGGATGAGTGCCAACACGTCATCATAGAGTTTGCGGGGCACGTGAACACCGTTCGCCTCGCTTCTTAGCCTCGCGTCGAAACGCCGTTGTGAGGGAAGGCGCGCGCCTTGACTCACGATGCCGTTGAACAATGCTTCAGCGCGCTTATCGTGTTCTGCCCGGTCGGGCCCGGCGAAAAGAGCAGGGTTAAATGCCAATATAAGTTCGCCATGGCAGGGCGTCGCATTGGCACCCTCATCGAAAGCTTTCGAGTCGGCCGATGTGAGATCACCGATCAACGGGCCAGCTAACAATTCGACCATTGCTGCCAACGCGGAGCCTTTGTGACCTCCGAACGTGAGCATGGCGCCTTTCATTGCCGCTGCAGGATCCTCAGTCGGTTGGCCTTCCGCGTCCAAGGCCCATCCAGGCGGAATTTTCTTATCCGAGCGACGATGCAACTCAATGTCGCCTCGAGCAATCGCGCTTGTAGCAAAGTCAAACACGAACGGAACTCCGCCCGGTCGAGGCCATGCGAAAGCGATAGGGTTGGTGCCAAATACCGGCTTCGTTCCACCGGCTGGCGCGACCCAACTGTGACTTGGTGTCATTGCGAGAGCCGCTAGTCCCTCGCTCGCCAATCGCTCGACCTCCGGCCAAAGTGCCGAGAAGTGGAAGCAGTTGTTAATGGCAAGCGCGGCAATGCCCACTGTTCGCGCTTTCTCGACGAGAACCTTGCTGCCCATTTCAAAAGCGAGTTGTGAATAGCCGAACCTGGCATCTACCCGAACTAACGCCGGCGAAACATCCGTTATCACCGGCTTGGCGTTGCGGACCACTTTGCCTTTGCGCAGCGTGTTGACACACACGATCAATCGATAGATTCCATGCGACTGACACTCATCACGTTGCCCCGCAACAATTACTTTAGCGATCGCTTGCGCATGGTCGTGAGCCATACCATTTACTGTCAAGACCCTAAACGACAGATCGAACAGTTCACTAAGGGTTAGCCTTACCGCGTCGTCCATTTTTGCCTTTAACAAGAAATTTCTTGACTCATTATATTGGATCCAAGATATTGAAGCCACTTTTTCGCTACTGATCGCACCGCGCCAGGGAAGCGTTCAACTGATCGAAAAGGGAGCGGATCGCGGAGTCGGGCTAATCAAGTTGCAGTGCGCGTCGGTGTTCGCCACGCCTTCTGAGGCTCATTCACCCGTCATCTCGGGGCGCATCAAAACATCATCCAATCAGCGGGTTAACCCCAACCAGTCAACATGACCTGGGGGTAACGACGGTTGACATCGTATTTTGGATCCAGGATATTGAACATATCCGAAATCAACTTCATTGAGCGCCAGGCGCGAAAGTGTCCGGGGATTCTCTCCATCATTGGAGCTTCTTATGTCACCAATAGCAGCGCGGCTTGAACGGTTGCCGTTTAGCCACTTCCATTTCAAGTTGCTCATCATGGGCGGCCTCGGCTTCATGTTCGAAGCAGTCGATGCTGCAATCATTGCCTTCATCCTGCCGGTGCTTCGCACCAAGTGGCATCTGACCAGCTTCGAAACCGGGCTGCTTGGAAGCAGCACCTATATCGGTTTCCTGGTGGGTGCACTGTTCGCTGGATTACTAGGCGACCGCTTCGGCCGCAAGGTCATCATGATGTGGGCGCTCATGATTTTTTGCGTGCTTACGCTGGCTAACGCCTTCGTGAACGACTGGCACACGTTCTTCGTGTTGCGCGCATTGGCCGGGGTCGGCATGGGTGCCGAAGGTGCGATCATTGCCCCGTTCCTCGTCGAGTTCGTGAGCAACAAGTACCGCGGCAGTTTCGCAGGCGCTCTGGCAGGATTCTTCTCGTTCGGCTTTGTCGCGGCGGCACTCATTGGTTTTTTTGTCATTCCGCTTAATCCCGAGGGCTGGCGCATTGCGCTCGTGATCGTGTCCCTGCCGGTTCTGGTTTTGCTCTGGTGGCGCAAGTCGCTTCATGAATCGCCGCGTTGGCTCGAAAGCCGCGGGCGTCACGCTGAAGCAAGCGCGGTTGTGGCCGATATCGAAGCGCAGGTCGAGCGACGGGGCGTAAAACTTGCCCCGGTGATTGCCACCGCGGATGCCTCGTTTTTGCATGAGCGTTCGAGCTCATTCTTCGGCAATCTAAAAACGTTGTGGATGGCGCCTTTGACCAAGACGACCTTCATGACCTGGTGCTTGTGGCTGTCCATCACGTTCTGTTCCTACGCATTTTTCGTGTGGATACCCGGACTGCTTGTGCAGCACGGGATGACTATTACGAAGAGCTTTGGCTTCTCAATCGGAATCTACGTCGCACAGATTCCCGGCTATTACTCTGCGGCGTACTTCAACGAGAAGATCGGCCGCAAAGCCACGATCGTGACCTATATGGTGCTTGCCTGTATCTCCGCCGTTAGTCTGGCGTTCTCCACCACGGACCTCACCATCGTTATCTTTGCGGTCGCCCTCTCCTTCTCCATGAATGGCGTCAATGCAGGCCAATATGCGTACACGCCGGAAGTATTCCCTACCCACTTGCGGGCAACGGGTATGGGCACCGCTTCCGCATTCGGGCGTATCGGAGCTATCTGCTCTCCCATGCTGGTAGGTTACATCTATCCGTTATGGGGCTTCCCGGGCGTCTTTGGAATGTGTACCGCGATGCTTGCAATGGGTGGTCTTGCCGTCCTGATCCTGGGTGTATCAACGACTGGTCGCACACTCGAGGAAATCACCGCTGCTGAATACGGTGGCGAACACGCGGGGAGTCTTCCGCAGGCAAAGGCAGGGATCTAGTTATGTTTTCCGCTAGTCCGATCACAGCAATCACCTCCCTTGCGTATTCGCTGCATTGCGGCGAGACACCTGACGTGTTCTGGAAAGACCTGGAGCGCGCCCTTCAAGATGCTTTCGGTCACCGGCTGTTCACGGTACTCGCCTACGACTCACAAAACGGATTACTCGGACGCGTCTACAGCACCCGGCCGGATTTCAACCCCGTGGGGGGTCGCAAGCGCGTAACGAAAAGCATGTGGACACGACATGTCTTGAAGGACGGCAAGATTTTTCGCGGCTCGACCCGCGAGGACATCAAGGCCATGTTCTCCGACTATGAAGTGCTTTGGGCAAACGGCTGTGAAAGCGTCTTGAACATCCCGGTTCGAAAGCAGGGAGTCACCATCGGTTCTCTTAATCTCCTTGACGGCGCGGGGCAATATAACGACGCGTTGATCGAACTGGCGTACGTGTTCGCCCAGTTGTCGGTCATACCCCTGGAAGCAAGTCGCGCCGCGCTCCAACTGCTCGACAACGCCAGCGGGAACCTGGAGGAGGTGTAAGGAGCCGGCCGCGAGGGCCGGCTACCCGATGAACGCATTTTTCGATAATCCAATTGACAACCCCGATCGCCGGCGGCATCATGTTTTCGATACATGGATAATGTATCCAATATAAAACAGTGTTCGCCACGGTCGAAAACTGAAGAAGTACCGGAGACTCAGATGAAAACTCACTTGTCCATGATCGCAACAACAATTTCTGCTATTGGCCTGACCTTCGCGGTCGCCGCGCATGCCGATACCCAGTCCGTCTTGTTGGGACTAGCCGCGCCGATGACCGGCGCACAAGCACAGTACGGGAAGGATTTTCAGTCGGGCGTTCTTCTTGCGTTGGACGACTTCAACGCAACGAAGCCGAAGGTCGACGGAAAAGAAACCCGGTTCACGCTCGAAAGCATGGACGATCAGGCGGACCCGAAGACCGGTACGGTAGTCGCGCAAAAGCTGGTCGACGACGGTATCAAAGGGATGATCGGCCACTTCAACTCGGGCGTGACCATTCCTGCATCGGCAATCTATTCACGTGCAGGTATTGCGCAGATCTCGACGGCGACCGCCCCTGCGTACACGCGGCAAGGCTTCAAGACGACGTTTCGCATGATGACCTCCGACACGCAGCAAGGCGGCGTGATGGGCAAGTACGTGGTGCAGACATTGAAAGCGAAGCGTATAGCCATCATCGACGATCGCACGGCTTATGGACAGGGTCTTGCAGAAGAGTTCGAAAAGTCGGCGAAGGCCGCCGGCGGAAATATTGTCGACCATGAGTTCACGAATGACAAGGCAGTCGACTTCAAGGCGATTCTGACCAGCGTAAAGGCCAAGAATCCAGACTTCATTTATTACGCTGGCGCTGACGCACAGTCCGCGCCGATGATCAAGCAGGCACGCACGCTCGCCATGCAAGGCACGTTTGCATCGGGCGAAATGTCGAAGACGGATGACTTCATCAAGATCGCCGGGAGCGCGGCTAACGGCGCGATCGTGTCGCTTGCTGGTCTGCCGCTTGAAAAAATGCCCGGTGGCCCTGGCTTTACGCAGCGTTACAAGGCTAAGTTCAACACGGAGCCTACAACCTACTCGCCTTATAGCTACGATGGAGCAATGGCACTGATGAAGTCGATGGTCGCCGCCAACTCCTCGGATCCGGCCAAGTATCTTCCGGTACTCGCAAAGATCGACATGAAGGGCGTCACCACGGACCACTTTTCATATGACCAGTACGGCGATCTGAAAGACGCCATCATCACCGTCTACAAGTGTGAAAACGGTCAGTGGAAACCGGTCGACGTCCTCGGTTCCAAGTAATCGATTCACGGTGCGGGCGGTGCTTCTATCGTCCGCCGCTCACCTCAACGCGTAATTCTAACCATGCCAAATCAGACCACCCGAACTTCGACTATTCCAGACGTCCTCGTCATCGGCGCTGGAATTGTCGGGCTCGCATGTGCGTGGTCAGCGTTGAAAGAAGGGCTGACGGTCACTATCGTCGATCGCGATTTTGATGGCGACCGCACCTCGCACGGCAACGCTGGCGGAATTGCGGTGACCGAAAGCACGCCTATTTCGGTACCCGGCCTGTTCTTCAAAGCAAGCAAGTGGCTCTTCGATCCACTAGGACCTCTTGCACTTGACTGGAAGCATGTACCGAGCGTTCTGCCGTGGTTCCTGGAATTCCAGCGGGCGAGTAGCCCTACGCGATTCAGGCAGATATCACTCGCACTCGCGGCCTTGAACAATCGCGTCTATGACGACCTTGTGCCAATGTTCGAGGACATTGGTGCCATGAGCACGTTCTATCGCCGGGGCGCGATTACGCTTTACGAAACCGACGAAGCATTTCATGCGGACGCGGACGAGTGGAAGCTCAAGCGAGAACTTGGTGTGCACTGGCGTGCGCTGAACCAGGAAGAAGTGCAGGAATACGAACCCGCGCTAGCGCCCGTTTTCAGGCACGGCATATTCCTTGAAGACTGGTCCCATATTGGAGACCCTAAACAACTTGTCTCGCAACTCAGGGTGCGTGTGAATACGCTTGGCGCGCGATTCGTGGAAAGCGTTGTCACCAAGCTGGATGTCTCCAAGGGCGACGCGCCAGCGGCTGTCCTGCGAAACGGCGCGTCGATACCGGCTCGTCAGGTGGTGGTCGCGACGGGTGCGTGGTCTGCCGCGTTAGCGGAGTCGGTCGGCGACCGCGTGCTGCTCGACAGTGAGCGGGGCTACAACACCACGTTGCCGCAACCTGGCATTGCACTGTCGAGAGAAGTCATTTTCGCCGAACGCAAATTTGTCGCAACGCCGCTCGATATCGGTATCCGGATCGGTGGTGCGGCAGAGTTCGCGGGTCTGAAAGCGGCTCCGAACTACAAGCGCAGCGATGCGCTATTGACGCTCGGGAAAAGATTTTTGCCGGGTATCAGGGACGAAGGAGCGGTTCAGTGGATGGGACACCGGCCGGCGACGCCTGACTCCTTGCCCGTGATCGGTAAATCGCCGACTACGGCCAATGTCATCTATGCATTTGGCCACGGACATCTAGGGCTGACGCAGTGCGCTACGACCGGTGCGCTTGTTGCGGATCTGTTGGTTAATCGAACACCCCGGACCTCGCTTGAAGAATATTCGATCAAGCGATTCCGGAAATAAGCGAGGCGTAGATACGCCCTCGGTTTCTTGCGGCGAAGCCCGCTCAATTATTTATTCATTCTCAGAGGTGTAGTCATGCAAGTTAATTGGAAAGGCGTTTTCCCCGCAGTTACGACGAAGTTGAAGGACGACGGCTCGCTCGACACGGAAGCCATCAAGGCAGGTCTGAACCGCCTGATCGACAATGGCGTGGGTGGTGTTGTCATGATGGGTATGGTCGGAGAAAACGCTCAACTCACACCGGACGAAAAGCGCACGGTGTTGAAGATCGCGGTCGAGACCGTTGGAGGCCGCGTGCCTATCGTGTCGGGACTTGCTGAAACAAACACGGGCAGCGCCATCCAGTTTGCAAAGGATGCGGAATTGATTGGCGTGCAGGGCTTGATGGTGTTTCCGGGGCTGACGTACAAGTCGGATGACCGCGAAACGGTGGAGTTTTACCGGACCATCGCGCGCTCCACGAAGCTTGGCATCATGATCTACAACAATCCGCGTGGTTACGGCGTGGACATGCGCCCGGACCTGCTGGAACAGTTGAAGGGCGAAGCCAATATTGTTGCAGTAAAGGAAGAATCGTACGACACGACACGCGTGACCGACCTGTACAACCAGTTTGGCGATCGCTTCCTGGTGTTCTGCGGTGTTGACGATCTGGTGCTGGAATCGGCGGCCCTTGGCGTGACCGGCTGGGTGTCGGGAATGGCTAACGCGGTGCCGAAGGAATCGGTTGAACTCCTCAACCTCGCCGTGAGCGGTGACTTCGAAAAGGCCCGCAAGCTTTATCGTGTGCTTACGCCGTTGTTCCATCTCGACGTCCACGTAAAGCTTGTCCAGTACATCAAGCTGGCCGAAAACATCACGGCGGGCTATTCGGAAAATCTGAAGGCGCCGCGTCTAAAGCTAGAGGGCGAAGAGCGTCAGAAGATTGTCGCAATCGTCGAAAAGACGATGCGGGATCTCAAGGCGCTTTCGTAAGCCTCCAGCAAAAACGATCCAGGTTTCTTAGGTCAGGTCCGCGCTACGTTCACGCATCGCGCGACTGCCTCGGAAATTTGATTGGTGAACCGGAGCAAGATAAATGAAAAGCACCTTCTTCTGTATCGACGGCCACACGTGCGGCAACCCTGTGCGCGTGGTGGCTGGTGGCGCCCCAGTACTCAAGGGTGCAAACATGATCGAGCGCCGCGCTCACTTCGAGCAGGAGTTCGACTGGATCCGCACGGCCCTGATGTTCGAGCCCCGCGGACACGAAGTCATGTCCGGCTCAATCCTGTATCCCTCGACTCGTGCCGACTGCGATATCTCGATTCTCTTTATCGAGGTGAGCGGTTGTCTGCCTATGTGTGGTCACGGAACCATCGGCACCGTCACCACCGCGATCGAAAACGGTCTTGTGCGTCCGCGTGAGCCAGGCGTCGTGCGGCTGGACACGCCAGCAGGCCTGGTCGTGGCACGGTACAAGATGACTGGAGAGCATGTCGACTCGGTTCAATTGATCAACGTTCCATCGTTCCTGCATTCATCCGATCTCAGCGTGGAAGTCGACGGTATCGGCGAGATCCGCTTTGATGTTGCCTATGGCGGCAACTTCTACGCGATCATTGAAGAGCAAGAAAATTTCGCGGGGTTGCATACCTTGAAACCTTCCGACATCCAGCGACTGAGCCCGGTTCTTCGTCAGAAAGCCAACGAGAAGTACGACTTCGTGCATCCGGAAAAACCGGAGATTCGTGGGCTAAGCCATGTCATGTGGACCGGGGAGCCGACTGTAGCCGGTGCAACTGCGCGAAACGCAGTGTTCTACGGCGACAAGGCAATCGACCGCTCACCGTGCGGAACCGGTACGTCGGCGCGAATGGCTCACCTCGTTGCAAAAGGCAAGCTCGGGATTGGCGAGCGCTTCGTGCACGAAAGCATCATCGGTACGCTGTTCGACGGCGTTGCCACCGAAGCGACCAAGGTCGGTGAGTTCGACGCCATCATCCCGAGCATCGAAGGATGGGCTCGAGTGACAGGGCACAACACGATCTTCGTGGACGACCGTGATCCCCTCTTCAAAGGGTTCCTTCTGAAATGATTTCCAGGCCGCCGAGCTGACGCGGTTCGACGGTCCTCTCTAAATGGAGAAGCAATGTTGATCCTCAAAAACGCGCGGATCCTGGATAAGAACCACGAACGTGACACTGCGCTGTATTCGATCGTCATCGAAGGACACAAGATCACCCAGGTCACTCGCGAGCCCGTATCCGCCGATGGCGCCGAAGTGATCGATGTGGATGGCCGGACTGTCATGCCGGGGTTGATCGATTGTCACGCTCACGTCATTGCATCGGTCGCTCATTTGGGCTCTAACAGCCGTCTGCCCAACACGTTCGCCGTCTTGAGGGCGGTTCCGATTCTCGAAGCAATGGTCAATCGCGGCTTTACAACGGTGCGAGACGCCGGCGGTGCCGACTATGCCTTGGCTAAAGCCATTGAAGAAGGCGTGATCGCCGGTCCGCGCCTTTTCATAGCCGGAAAGGCACTTTCGCAAACCGGCGGCCACGGTGATTTTCGCGATCGCTTTGATAACTCTGATCCTGATCCGTGCGGTTGTAGCCGCAACCTTGGCGCAATCGGACGAATTGTCGATGGCGTGGACGAGATGCGCAAAGCCGTGCGGGAAGAAATGCGCGCAGGCGCAAACCACGTGAAGATCATGGCGTCGGGTGGCGTGGCGTCACCAACCGACCCGATTGGAAATTTCCAGTTTTCGGTCGATGAAATCAAAGCTGCAGTCGAAGAAGCTCAGTCGCATCAGACGTATGTGATGGCGCACGCGTATACGGGCGCCGCTATTTCTCGCGTAGTCAAACTGGGCGTACGTACGATCGAGCACGGCAACCTGATTGATGACGAGGCTGCGGCGGTGATGGCGGAACATGGCGCCTACGCGGTTCCGACCTTGGTCACGTACGATGCAATGAGCAAAGTAGGCGCGAAGTCGGGTGTGTCGGAAAGCGCATTGTTGAAGAACGAAGATGTTCGAACCCAGGGATTGCGCGCGCTGGAGATCTTGCGGCGGCATGGCGTCAAGGTAGGACTAGGGACGGACCTGCTCGGCGACATGCATCAATTTCAAAGCGATGAACTGTCGATTCGCGCCAACATCGTCGGAGCGTTCGAGACGATCTGCCAGGCCACGGCGATCGGCGCCGAGATTGTTGGCATGGAGGGCAAACTCGGCGTGGTGGCCAGTGGCGCATTCGCCGACCTGCTCGTCGTCGATGGCAATCCGTTGGACGACATCACTGTCTTGACTGGACAAGGCGAGAGGATCGCGGCCGTCATGAAGAATGGAGCCTGGATCCGGCGTGCGTCGCTCTGAAAAGAGGTTTTCGGATTTTGGATCCGATAGCCCATCCATGATAGGATTGATCGTCCCTTCAAATAAACGCTCCCGCAATGGCTACGGCAACTCTCAAGCAACGACCACCGAAGGCAAGCAGCGCATCCGAAGTCGTTGAACGCATATCGCGAAAAATCGTGCGGCCTACGGCTGTCGATCTGGTAACGGACGAGGTGCGCCAGATGATTCTGAGCGGTCGGATTGCTCCAGGCGAGGTTTTGCGTCAAGAGGCACTAGCCGAGGAGCTCGGCGTTAGTCGTGTGCCTGTGCGAGAGGCAATTACCCGGCTGCACGCGGAAGGACTATTGAATGTAGTGCCGCACAAGGGCGCCTACGTTCACGATCTGTCGGTAGACGAGGTTCGTGAAACATTCAATATCCGGCTTCGGCTCGAGCCATGGATTTTTTCTGAAGCCATTCCCCGCATCACGGACGCGGAAATCAACAAGGCTGAAAAGCTTGTCAAAGAGATGGACAAGGCAAGCGGCGGTGAATGGGGCCACTTGAACTGGCGATTCCATGAGACGCTTTATCTGCCTGCGCATTGCGAGATTACCTTGCAGATGCTGCGCGTCTTGCATGATCGCTGCGACCGGTATTTCCGTTTCCAGGTTGTGAAGGTACCTATTCGCGAACAGTCGCACGAAGAACACATGCAACTCGTCGAGGCGTGTCGCAAGCGTGATGTGAAACTTGGAACCAAGCTGTTGGAAAACCATGTGAAGGTCGCGAGCCAACAGATCGTCACCATTGTTGAAGCGGTTATGAAGAAACAAGCGTAGCGCAATGAGGTGAACAAGGGGCGCCGATTCGCTACACTTGAGCGCATCGAGTGCACTGGGAGGGGTCTCATTCATGGCAACCCGAAAGACGGCGGGCAAGGCTGGGCAGATCAGGATCGGCATCGGCGGCTGGACCTTCGAGCCGTGGCGCGGTTCGTTTTATCCAAAGGG
>JGI12635J15846_10000258_pt1 | contig 42162 bp, 38 predicted proteins | sample BlaSpr_A8_OM2_M2_FD_15846 | JGI IMG/M metagenome (IMG submission 15846)
TTGGTTGACGCTGGCTCTTCTGATTTCGCAGTATGCGCTCGGCTGGTTTATGCCCGACGTTCATGGGACGGCCCCGCCCGCCGGTCTGCAGATTTGGCACGTCTGTGTTGGGACCACCTTATTGGCTGTAGTTGCCGCGAGACTCGTGTGGGCGTTGCTTAGGCCATCACCGACGCCGGTGGTCCAGTCGCATTTGCTCACTTTGTTGGCGTCGATAGTTCACAAGTCACTCTATGTTCTTTTAATTACTGTCCCGCTTCTGGGATGGCTAAACGCAAGCGGTCGAAACTGGGTCGTACAACTCGGTGGTTTGGTCAACCTTCCGCAGATATCGACTCACGGTTCTATCGGAGCTGCAATCGGCGAATGGCACAGCGCAAGCACCATTCTCCTGCTTGTCGTTGTCGGCCTACATGTCGCAGCGGCGCTCTTCCACCAGTTCAGACACAAAGACAATCTTTTGGGGCGGATGCTGTAGTGTGGCCTGCTGAATCCCGGCAAAGCACATCGAACGCATGTGAGTTCCGCAAAAACTCCTTTCCTTGTGACATCTTTTTCGACCTTGGCTAAAGTCTCGTATAGGGCTGCGCTATGTAACTCATTCGAGAGATTTGAGCGATAGCGCTTCGGGTCTTCTTTTGATGCCATTTGATCTCTCCTTAACTTTGTGGAGTCCGAAATATTGGAGCGTAACCTACGCAGCCGGCAATCATTTCAAAGTCCCTAAACCGCGGCGTGACCACGAATGCCAACTGTTCTCATGAACATTTGGCATGTGAGCAAGAAACTTTTTACAGCCTTTTTACTTGCCGCCGTGTTTGGAGCACACCTAGAATTTCATAATCGTCACAAAAGGGGCTGATGCCTTGGACAGTTGTAGTAGTCGACCCTCGAACAGTTTCGCTGCCTGACCGGCAGGACGTCCGCACTCTCTTGTTTCTGCAGCCGTCTTGCCAGCAGGCAGACGGTGCGCGCCGTAGAACTTTCTCTCCGTGCACCTATAGCGCCATATGGACACCGCACTTACGCGCGTCCGCATGGCACCGCGTCGCGAGCATCAACTCGCGGCTGCGTTCGTTCGCGCCTTCTCGATTCTGTGGCGTGAACGAACGCGTGAATAAACACGTGCGTAGCAGACGCCGAAGGAGCCGCCATGCCGGACGGTGACAGTTATCCCATATGCCCCTCAACTTTACCTTTGCCTAAGGAAAGCGAGTAGACGCTCCTTGCCGCGCGCACAGTGCGCTCGACCTCCGTGTCTGTTGGCTTTCCGCGAACCGCGTTAAGCCAAACGCTCGGAGAAATATCATGAACTTCGGCCTCCTCGTGTCGAAACTGCCTCACGTCCAAGAATCGCGCGCCCACTACGACGCCATGCTCGCGCTGCACGCCCGCGAACCCCATAAATTCGCCGCGTTCTGGCAACGACTCAAGACGCTCATTTCGTAAATTCCCGCGCTCTGCCTGCGTACGCAAGCGTGTGTCATCTTGCGTGATGACACACGCTTTATCTATGCCGGAGGCGCGCAATGTCGGTAACCCATGCTTTGGAAAACAAGAAATGGCCACCCCGTCTCGCGTTTCACCGCCGCGCAGCGCCGTGCTCGATGATGCCCATGTGGGCGACATCGAGGGCGCTCTAGGCACTATTGCTCAGCACGACACCGCTCCGCGCACCAACTGGAGGGCGCGCTTGCGCACGCTAAGGGCCATCATCGGCCCCGGCCTCATTGTGATGGTTGGCGACAATGACGCGGGCGCCTTTGGCACCTATACGCAGGCCGGGCAGAACTACGGGACCACGCTGCTGTGGACCCTGCTTCTGCTGATACCCGTACTGTTCGTCAACCAGGAGATGGTGCTGCGCCTCGGCGCGGTGACCGGCGTCGGCCATGCACGGCTCATCTTCGAACGCTTCGGCAAGTTCTGGGGCGCATTCAGCATCATCGATTTGTTTATCCTCAATGCGCTAACGATGGTCACCGAGTTCATCGGCATCACGTTCGCTCTCGACTTTTTCGGCGTTTCGAAAGTCGCCGGAGTGTGCATCGCTGCCGCGCTGACTATGGCGGCCGTCAGTACCGGCAGCTTCCGGCGTTTCGAACGTTTCGCCGTGGTGTTGTGCGTGTTGAGTCTGTTGCTGGTACCGGTGCTGGTGTCGATTCATCCGCCGGTGGGTCAGATAACGCATGATTTCTTCATTCCCAACTGGCCTGCCCATTCGAACCTGAGCAACGTGATGCTGCTCATCATCGGCCTGGTCGGCACCACCGTTGCTCCGTGGCAGTTGTTCTTCCATCAGAGCTACGTCGTCGACAAGCGCATCACGCCGCGTTTCATGAAGTACGAGAAAGCCGACCTGTGGATTGGCATCGTATTCGTGATGATTGGTGCAGTGGCGATGGTCGCGATGTGTGCGGCACTTTTCGCCGGGAAGCCGGAGTTCGGCAACTTCACCGACGCGGGTGGCGTCATGGCCGGCTTGAACAAGTATGTGGGCCACACGTCCGCCGTCGTCTTCGCCGTTGCGCTGCTTGATGCCTGTCTCATCGGGGCGGCGTCGGAGTCGCTGGCAGCCGCGTATGCCATCAGCGATGTGTTCAAAATGCGGCACTCACTGCATCGCGGCGTGACGGACGCGAAGGGCTTTTATTTTGTGTACTTTGCCATCGTCGCGTTGTCTGCGGCGCTGGTTCTCATTCCGGGAAGCCCGCTCGGACTCCTGACTTTGGCCGTACAAACGCTTGCCGGGATTGTGCTCCCCAGCGCCACGGTATTCCTGCTGCTGCTGTGTAACGACAAAGCCGTGCTCGGGCCGTGGGTCAATGGCAAGAAGCTCAACTTCTTTACCGGCGCCGTCATCTGGGTGCTGGTATTGCTGTCAATCATCCTGACCGCCTCCATCGCGTACCCGGACATGAGTGGCAAGACGATTCTCTGGGTGCTCGGTGGCGGCACGCTGCTGGCGGTCGTCGGCTACACCGCAGTGGTTGTGATTCGGAAGCTGCGCCGCGAACCAGCGGAGGCTGTCTTGCAGATTTATAGCAAGGAAGAGCGCGATGCGTGGCGCATGCCACCGCTGGACGAATTGCCAGCGCCGAACCTGACACTGTCCAAGCGCGTCTGGATGGGAGTGCTTCGCTCCTATCTCGTCGTGGCGGTGGTCCTGTTCATAGTGAAGGTCGTGCAGATGACTTTCTTCAAATAGTGCGGCGCGGGCGCGTTCCCCTTCAGGACCCGCCGCGCACGAGTGCCCAGTCTCAAGGTGATGTTGTGGCAGCCGACAGTACAGTCAACGTCTCAATTTCTGAAATGACCGACAGCAAAATCGTTCAAGTACTCCACGTACAGGACGACAATCGTGTTTTCGTGGATATGGCTGACGTCGAGGACAACCCGTGCTTGTCGTGTGGTGCGTGTTGCCAGCACTTCCGGGTGTCAATGTACATGGGTGAAATGGCAAGCTCGCCGGGCGGCACGGTACCGGATGAACTTGTAAGTGCTGTCAATCCGGTCATCGTTTGCATGAAGGGAACGGAGGCCGGCCATGGACGCTGCATCGCTCTGCGCGGCGTGGTCGGCAAGCCTGGCATCCGATGCGACATATACCATCTGAGGCCTACTCCATGCCGCGAATATCGAGTGTGGTTCGAGGATGGAACGCCAAATCCCGATTGCCAGCGACTGCGAAACAACATCGGACTGCCGCCGCTGAAACCCCGTGCCGCTGCTGACCTGCTCGTTGCTGGCGACGTAGACCAGTGACGGTTAGCGCTGCCGCTTAGGCATCGTTGCGGCCGCTGCGGCTCTGGTACTGATTCCCGGTAGCCCGCTTGGTCTGCTGACCGAACATCGGGGCAATTCGAACGATTCGGCAGGCGCTCTGAATCCCGCGCCATGTTTGCACGACCCGCGCAATGGCTCGCGCGTTACGTGAAGAGTTGAATGAACGCGGGCATGCAATGTCAACATCTTGCGAAGTCAACCACACTTCGGCCAACTCGGCTGAGCTTGTGCGAAGCTGTTAGGAGGTACGGCCATGAACCGCCTGCGCATCAATCACATATTGGCAATCATCCTTCTTCCGGTCGGGGCGATGACATTGATGATGTTTGCCTCCCTCTATCAAAGCTGCCAGAGGCCCAATACGGACACAGTGCGCATTTTTGGTGTGCGATATCGAAAGGTGGGAAGACAAGCAATGCTCCCTCGCATTGTCTGGTTTACGGAAAATACTGCCTCGGCGAGGCTCTCCGCAGCAAATAGACCGTGAAATCTAAGCCGCCTTAATGACCTTGTCACCGGCGCGATGTATCGGATGCGGTTCCTTCAACTGGTTCGCGATCCGGGTAGCGTCGAAGTAAGCGCCGTTCGGCGGACGCTTCAGATATTGCCCCGCGCCACGTACCGCGCGCAGATCGCCGTCCGCCCATGCAAGCGCGCCGCGCGTCAGCGTGTGGGTCGCGACGCCCTGCACGGTCATGCCTTCGAACACATTGAAATCCACTTTCTGGTGATGGGTCTTGACCGAGATCGTCCTGCTCGCGGCCGGGTCCCACACAACCAGATCGGCATCCGCGCCCACCTGGACCGCGCCCTTGCGCGGGAACAGGTTAAAGATCTGCGCGGCGTTCGTGGAGGTCACACGCACGAACTCGTTCGGAGTGAGGCGTCCCTTATTCACGCCGTGATGCCAGAGGATCGACATGCGATCTTCCACGCCGCCACAGCCGTTGGGAATGCGTGTGAAATCCTCGCGGCCCATGGCTTTCTGCGATGCACAAAACACGCAGTGGTCGGTCGCCGTCGTGTGCAACTGCCCCGATTGCAAACCGCGCCACAACGCCTCGCGATGCTCGCTGGTACGGAACGGCGGACTCATCACGTGCGCGGCGGCACGCGTCCAGTCCGGGTCGCTATACACCGATTCATCGATCACCAGATGGCCCGGCAGCACTTCGGCGAACACGCGTTGGCCTTCACTGCGTGCACGCGTGATGACATCGACGGCATCCTTCGACGACACATGCACGATGTAGATGGGAACGCCCAGCACCTGCGCAATCCTGATCGCACGGTTCGCCGCCTCGCCCTCCACTTCAGGCGGCCGCGACAAGGGATGTGCTTCGGGTCCGGTAAAACCACGCGCGAGCAATTGCTTCTGAAGCTGGAACACCAGCTCGCCATTCTCCGCATGCACAGTGGGTAGTGCACCGAGTTCCAGCGAACGCGCGAAGCTGTTCACGAGGACTTCATCGTCGGCCATGATGGCGTTTTTATACGCCATGAAGTGCTTGAAACTGGACACGCCATGCTCGTGAACGAGCGTTCCCATGTCGCGATGCACCGACTCGTCCCACCACGTCACGGCCACGTGAAAACCATAGTCGGCCGACGCCTTTTCAGCCCAGCCACGCCACTCGTGAAACGCTTCCATCAACGGCTGCTTCGGACTCGGGATCACGAAATCGATAATGCTCGTCGTGCCGCCCGACAACCCCGCCGCTGTCCCCGTATAGAAGTCATCGCTCGCCGTCGTGCCCATGAACGGCAGCTCCATGTGCGTGTGCGGATCGATACCGCCGGGCATCACGTACTGCCCGGATGCATCGACTGTTTCGGTACCCGCCGGCACATCGAGATCGAGGCCGATCTGCAGGATCGTTCCACCATCTTGAGGGTCTGCGCACAACACATCCGCACGATAGGTACGGTCCGCGTCAATCACCGTGCCGCCGCGAATCAGGATCGTCATCTTGCTGTCTCCCGTGTCGACCAGAGTTGGCGCTTTAGCGCCTTACTCTGGTCCCATGCAACTTTAGTTGCGGTCGACCAGAGTTGGCGCTTTAGCGCTTACTCTGGTCCCATAGCGCTTACTCTGGTCCCATTCAATATGGTTGCTGTAAAAGTCAGGCGCTGGCAATCCGCGCCGTCGGGCGCTTGCCCATCTTCATCCATGCGCCATAAACAATCGATGCGAGCGCGAGGCCCACGAACCATGCATAGGTGTAAAGCGTGTTGAAGAATGCGGGTACGTTAGGGAACGCCGCGGGGAATGCGGTATGCAGGAAGCCGGGCAAGTTGGGCAATACGCCCACCAGCAGGGCGACCACGGCGGCCATATTCCAGCCACCGGTGTAGCTGTATTCGCCATTCTCGTTGAAGAGTTCGCGTGTGTTCAAGCGCGTGCCGCGGATCAGGAAGTAGTCGACCATGAGGATGCCAGCCACCGGCCCAAGCAGCGCAGAGTAACCCACCAGCCACGTAAAAATGTAACCCTGCGTGGTCGCCAGGATCTTCCACGGCATCATCACAATAGCGATGAACGCCGTAATCATCCCGCCCACGCGATACGAAATACCCTTCGGCCAAAGGCTCGAAAAGTCATACGCCGGACCCACGAGATTGGCGGCGAGATTGCAGCTCATGGTGTCGAGCGTCAGGATGACCAGCGCCACACCCACGCCAATACCTGTCATGCGGCTGGTCAGGTCGATAGGATCCCAGATAGCCTTGCCATAGATCACCACGGTTGCTGATGTCACCACCACCGAGATCACCGACAGCAGCGCCATGGGTGCAGGCAGGCCGATCGATTGCCCGATGATCTGATCCTTCTGCGAGCGGGCGAAACGCGTGAAGTCAGGAATGTTCAACGCGAGCGTGGCCCAGAAGCCAACCATGGCCGTGAGACCCGGCCAGAACGTGGCCCAGAACAAACCCTCTTTCTTGCCGCCAGCCACGAACTGCGACGGCTGCGCAAGCATGGAGCCGAGACCGCCCGCCTTCGACGTCGCCCACCACACCAGCGCGAGGCACATCACTACTTTGATCGGTGCGGACCAGCTTTCGAGGAAGCGGATGGAGTCCGTGCCGCGCAAGATGAAATAGACCTGGATGAGCCAGAAGAACAGGAAACACGCGAGCTGCCCGAGCGAGATGTCCAGGAAGGGCAGCGGCGTACCGGGCGTCGTGTTACCGGTGAGGATATTCAGGAGCGTATAGATCGCACTCCCGCCAAGCCATGTCTGGATTCCATACCATCCACACGCAACGATTGCACGCAGCAGCGCTGGCAGTCTCGCGCCCTTGGTACCGAACGACGAACGCACCAGCACTGCATAGGGAATTCCATGCTTCGCGCCTGCGTGACCGACCAGCAACATGGGCACGAGCACGATCATGTTGCCGAGCAGCACGGTCAGCACTGCCTGCCACGGCGACATGCCTTCTTCCGTCAGCCCGGCTGCGAGCATGTACGACGCAATGTTCATCACCATGCCGACCCACAGCGCGGCAAAGTGATACCACTTCCAGGTCCGCTGCGCGGCATTGGTTGGCGCCAGATCGTCGTTATATAGACTACCGCTAGCGCCGGCCGCAAACTGCGGGTCGACAGAATGCGCTGTCTGCTTCATCAGGTTGATCTCCTCAGATCGTTGCGGTCCGCGCCTGCGGATCGTTTTGTGAATCATGGTCAGGCGTCGGCCGTCAGGGGGCGTTAGTGACAGGCGCTGCGTTATGTTGCTTTATGTAAGGCTTCTAAACTCTATGCGGCCTTGACGCTTTCTTCAACGTCGGCGTCCACGCGTGCGGGATTGTTCGGATGCGTCGTCCAGTTCGCATATTCGCCGGCATCCACGCGTTCCATCGTGATGCATTGCTCAACCGGGCACACATGCATGCATAAATTGCACCCGACGCATTCCGAATCGATGACTTCGAAATGGCGCTTGCCATCTTTCTCGCGCATGATCGCCTGATGCGCCGTATCTTCGCAAGCGATATGGCACAGGCCGCACTCGATGCACTTGTCCTGGTTAATGCGCGCCTTGATGTCGTACTTCAGATTCAAATACTTCCAGTCCGTCACATTCTGCACGGCACGTCCACGGATATCGTCGAGTGTGGCGTAGCCTTTTTCGTCCATCCAGTTCGACAGGCCGTCCGCAAGGTCGGAGACGATGCGAAAGCCGTAGTGCATGGCAGCGGTACAGACCTGCACGTTGCCCGCGCCCAGCACCATGAACTCGGCCGCATCGCGCCATGACGAAATCCCGCCGATGCCGGAGATGGGAAGATCCGGCGTTTCCACATCGCGGGCAATCTCCGCGACCATGTTCAGCGCGATCGGTTTTACGGCCGGGCCGCAGTATCCCCCATGCGTACCCTTGCCGTCGACTGTCGGCATCGGTGCCATGAGATCCAGGTCGACGGCGACAATCGAATTGATGGTGTTGATCAGCGAGACAGCGTCCGCGCCGCCCTTGTATGCCGCTCGCGAGCTCGTGCGGATGTCGCTGATATTTGGCGTCAGCTTGACGATGCACGGCAGCTTCGTGCCTTCCTTGACCCAGCGCGTGACCATCTCCACGTATTCGGGCACCTGACCGACCGCCGCACCCATGCCGCGCTCGCTCATGCCGTGGGGACAGCCGAAATTCAGTTCGACGCCATCGCAACCGGTGTCTTCCACCAGCGGCAAGATCCACTTCCAGTCGCGTTCGTTGCACGGCACCATCAGCGAAACGATCAGCGCACGATCCGGCCAGTCGCGCTTGACCTGCGTGATCTCCTTCAGGTTGACGTCGAGCGGCCGGTCGGTGATCAGTTCGATATTGTTCAGTCCCGCGATGCGCTGGCCGTTCCACTGTACCGCGCCGTAACGTGAACTGACGTTCACCACATGCGGGTCGAGGCCCAGCGTTTTCCATACGACGCCGCCCCAACCTGCTTCGAAGGCGCGATTAACGTTATAGGCTTTATCGGTAGGCGGTGCCGATGCGAGCCAAAAAGGATTCGGCGACGTGATGCCGGCAAATGTATTGCGAAGATCGGCCATGAGCTGGCTCCCTTATCGTGGGGTGTGTTTTTTACGCGGCCTTGATGGCCGTCGCCGCGAAGAATGCGTGGATGGATTCGGCTGCAATCTTGCCGTCCTGTACCGCCTGCACGGTCAGATCCATGCCGCCGCTGGCCGCGCAATCGCCGCCGGCCCAGACGTTATCGAGCGACGTACGGCCGCTCGAATCCACCGCGATACGGCTGCCGTCGAGCGTGAGCATGCCGCTTTCGAGACCTTCTGAGACCAGCGTTTGCCCTATAGCCTTGAGCACCATGTCGGCTTCAATGAGGTAGCGTTCGCCTTGCGGGTTCTCGAACTCCACGCCCGTGACCTGACCGTCCGTTTCGAGCAAACGCACGGGCTTCGCGTGCGTGATGATCGTCACGCCGTTGGTCTGTGCGAACTCCCGTTCGGCCCAGGTTGCGCCCATGGTCTCCACGCCACGCCGATACACCATCGTGACCGTTTCAGCACCTAGCTTGCGGCTTTGCACGGCCGCATCGATCGCCGTATTGCCGCCCCCGATCACGACCACGCGACGCCCTACCGGCACGTCCGCGAGATCTTCCGCCTGTCGCACCTGCTCGATGAAATCGACCGCGTTATACACACCCTGCAAAGTCTTACCTTCCAGTTCGAGCGCACGCACGCCGGCCAGTCCGATTGCAAGGAACACGGCGTCGTGCTGTTTTCGCAAGTCGCTCAATGTCACGTCGCGGCCGAGCATCACGCCGTTCTTCACTTCGATGCCACCCACCGAGTACAACCACTCCACTTCGCGTTGAGCGAAATCTTCCACCACCTTGTACGCCGCGATGCCGTATTCGTTCAGGCCACCGGGCTTGGGCCGGGCATCGAAGAGCGTGACCTTGTGGCCATCAAGCGCAAGACGATGCGCGCAGGCCAATCCAGCCGGGCCAGCCCCAACCACCGCCACGTGACGCCCTGTGTCCGCTGCGCGTTTGAAGAGCGGCTCGCCGCGCGCCATCACCCATTCGGTGGCGTGACGTTGCAATGCGCCGATCGTAACTGGTTTGTCATCCTGATGATTCCTGACGCATGCCCCTTCGCAGAGTATTTCAGTTGGACACACACGTGCACACATGCCGCCCAGCGGATTGGCCGACAAGATGTCCATTGCCGCGCCCTTCATATTGCCGTTGCCGATCTTGCGAATAAAGCTGGGTATATCTATTTTTGTGGGGCACGCGTTGATGCACGGCGCGTCGTAACAGTAGTGGCAACGACTCGAAGCAGCCGCTGCCGCGGTGGCGTCGAGTAAGGGCGCCACATCCGAAAACTCACACGCCAGTTGCGCTTGCGAAAGCCGATGGGAGGCAATATCCCCGATGTGCTTCATGGTCATACACGTTCCTTCGTCTAGGTGAAGAAGCGAATGGTCTGCAACTAAGGCTTATTCAGGCTTACTGAGCCGCTTACTGAGCCGCGCGTTCGAGCATGGCGTGAAGCAGCACGTTTGCGCCCGCTTCGATCCATTCCTCCGACGCATCCTCGATCTCGTTGTGACTGATACCGTCGACGCAAGGCACGAACACCATCGACGTGGGCGCGACTTTGGAGAGGTAACACGCGTCGTGTCCCGCGCCCGACACCATGTCGCGATGTGCATAACCGAAGCGCTCGGCAGCCGCACGCACGGACTTGACGCACGCTGCGTCGAAGGCGATAGGCGCGTAATAGAAGATCTGTTCAAGCTGCGTTTCGAGCCCTGCACCGCTCGCGATTTTTTCGACGCCCGCGCGTAACGCTGCGTCCATTTGAGCGAGCACAGTGTCGTCGGGATGACGAAAATCCACCGTGAAAAACACCCTCCCCGGGATCACGTTGCGCGAATTCGGATGCACTTGCATCATGCCGACCGTCGCGCACGCCAGCGGCGCATGATCGAGCCCGATGCGGTTCACCAACTCGACCACCCGCGACGCCCCAAGCAACGCATCGCGACGGCGCGGCATGGGCGTGGGACCCGCATGCGCTTCCTGGCCGGTCAACGTGATCTCGTACCAGCGCTGTCCTTGCGCGTCGGTGACCACGCCGATGGTCATGTTTTCCGCTTCGAGAATCGGCCCCTGTTCGATATGCAATTCGAACGCCGCGTGCAGCTTGCGTCCGCCGCACGGCTCATCGCCCGCGTAGCCAATGCGCTTCAGCTCCTCGCCAATCGTCTTGCCATCCACGTCCTTGCGGGACAACCCGTAGTCGAGCGTAAACTCTCCGGCAAACACGCCGGACGCGACCATGGCCGGCGCGAAACGCGAGCCTTCCTCGTTGGTCCAGATTACGACTTCCACCGGATGTTCGGTTTCAATGCCGCGATCATTCAGCGTTCGAATTACTTCGAGGCCGCCGAGAATGCCGTAGATGCCGTCGAAGCGGCCGCCCGTCGGCTGCGAGTCCGCGTGCGAGCCGGTCACGACCGGCGCTGCGTCTACATTGCGGCCGGCACGCCGCATGAAGACGTTGCCCATCTGGTCCACCTTGACCGTGCAACCCGCTTCCTTCGCCCAACTGACGATCAGATCGCGCCCTTCGCGGTCGAGATCGGTGAGCGCAAGCCGGCATACGCCGCCCTTTTTTGTCGCGCCAATTTTCGCCATCGTCATGAGGCTGTCCCAGAGACGTTTGCCGTTGACTCTGATCGACGTATCCAGTGCTGAATCGGTTACCGCGTTCATTTCGCGTCCTCCTTGCGTGTTGCTCGATTTAAGGGTTTCGACTGATACGAATCTGGTGCATCGGCGTCGGCTTTTGGGGCGCTGGCGCACGGCAGCGGTGCAGTTTCAACGCGACCACTCCATTCGCTTCGAGGCCGCGGACTCGTCACAATCCGCCGCCTTCCAAATCCTGTCCAACTGGACAGGTTGTAGCCGATTAATATTGGTAAATCAACGTCTTTCGGGGTTTCCGATTAGAGTAAGAACATAGCGAGAAGCGTGCCATTGCAATGCAGCAGAGTCGTCAGGAAGCCGACGGACCGGCAATACAGCAGTGGCTTTAAAACGCATAGAATGAGGCGCGATCAAGACAGAGAAGGCGCGAGCGCGCCGTGCAAGGAAAATAATGAGAGATGACAAAGCGACAGCCGAGGCACCGAAAAACGACGCTGCGCCCATTCCATTGCGGCGGCGCAAGGCACACATTCGTGAGACCAATGAAGCGCATCTTTTAGCGTGCGCCGAGGCCGTGTTCGCCGAGCGCGGACTGGAAGGCGCAAGCACAGCGATGATCGCGGAACGCGCAGGCTTGCCGAAAGCCAACCTGCATTACTACTTCCCGACGAAGCTCGCGCTTTACCGCCGCGTGCTCGAAGACCTGTTCGAAGACTGGCATCGCGCGGCCGATACCTTCGAGTCCAGCGACGATCCGGTCGAAGCGATCAGCGGCTACGTGCGCACGAAAATGGAATTATCGCGGCGGCGCCCGCTCGGCTCGAAGGTGTGGGCGAGCGAGATCATCCACGGCGCAGTGCACATGCAAGACATCTTGAACGAGCGCGTCAAGCCGTGGCTTGAAACACGGGTGATCGTGATCGACGACTGGATCGCGCGTGGCTTGCTCGCTCCCGTCGATGCCCAGACGCTGATGTTCATGATCTGGGCGACCACGCAGCATTATGCGGATTTCGACGCGCAGATCCAGGCGTTGAAAGGCAAGCGTGCGTTGTCGCAGAAAGCCTTCGAGGCATCCACCGAGGAAGTGATCAAGCTTGTGATCCGCGCATGCGGAGCTAAATCGCCACGCTGAGTTTTACCCCGACGCTAAGAAGATCTTGAGCACAAGCCGAACGAAAAAACTCGCCGGCCGCTTTCCAGCGGAGGGCGAGTTTTTCATTTGGCGCGTTATCCTGGACAATCAAGTCCCACGCCGGACCCGGTCAAACCAGGCCCATATCAGCGCTGCTTAGTGACCGAAGAACACCGAACCGGGGGTGTTCTGCGCCGGTGCAGCCGAGCTACGAACGCCTGCTGCCGAGGTGCCGCTGGTCGACGGGCCATACGACGTTGCTGCCTGGCCGTTTTCTGCATCCACGCGCGCTTGTGCGGCTTGGATGTTGGCCGGGTAGTCGATCTGGTCGCCAGCCGGGTTGTAGCCTGCCTTTTCCAGTTGAACCAGTTGCGCCTTCACTTCAGCACGCGTCAGCGGGCCGTTGTTGTCGGTGCTTTGAGCAAACGCAAACGTCGGAGCTGCAAGTGCCGACACGATAACTACTGCGGGAATAAGTGACTTGAACATGGTGATACCTCCAGTATTTTGTTTGTCGTCTCGAAACGATCTCAGAGGGATATAAGCGCTTTCTGAATCTGTTTCGGATGTAAGAAGTCTATGCTTCGAACCCTTGAGGGAAAACCCTTATTTACGCGAAACATCATTGTTCGATTAACAACAATCGCGTGGGAATGGCCGGTCAGAGGAGCTTTGGAGGGGAGTTTCGGAAGTTATTGCTGGAGAAAGCGCATGAGGCGCTTCTAAGTTCGCGGAAAGCCCGCGCCGCGATGGGCAGTCGTGCGGTTTTCCGCAAGAATCCCGCCGAACCCGAGGCTGGGTCCGGCGCCGGGTCTAGAAATGACCCGTGAATTGATATCGATCGCCGGGATGCCAGAGGTTCGCCACCGACGCCACCGCGTCCCGCGACCAGGTCCGCCGATGCAACATGAGGCAAGGCTCGCCGGCTTTCATCGACAGCGCGAGACCTGTGCTCTCATCGGGAAGTGCCGCTTCAATCCGATATTCAACGCGCTGCAAAGGCGCGGCGACCATCAGGTATTGATTCGGCGTAATCCGCGTGAAGTCCTGGCGCGCGTATTCCGGCGCGAGGGCGGGATTGACCCAGCGTTCTTCCAGCTGAATCGGCAGATCGTTTTCGAAGTGCAGCACACGCGAATGAAACACCGGGCTGCCCTCGGTCAGTTGCATTTCGAGCGCGAGACGTTCGTCGAGTACGGACGCGCCCAGATGCATCACCTCCGCCCGATGCGAATGTCCACGTCCGATGATTTCGTCGGAGATGCTGCGGATTTCGACGAGCGTCGACGCGTATTTCGGCTGCGCCACGAACGTGCCGGCGCCTTGCACGCGTGTCAGGATCTGCTCGGCGGTCAGTTCACGCAACGCCCGATTGACCGTCATGCGGGCGACTTTGAACTCGCGCGCGAGCTCGTTTTCGGAAGGCACCTGGTCGCCTTCTTTCCACTCCCCCGCGTGAATGCGCGTGAGAATGTGATCCTTGATTTCCTGATACGCGGGCGTACTCATGCTGGGCGTGTGGCGTCCGGTTAAACGTGCGATTGAGCTTGCGAAACTTCGGAAACGAACGAAAGCGGGCAATGTTTCGCAATCTCGCCGCTTTGCACCTGCTTCGCAATGGCCGCAATATCCGGCGCAAAGTAGTGATCCAGATCGTAGTGCGCGACTTCCGAGCGCAAGGTCTTCATCACTTCGGCCAGGCGCGGGCTGGTTTGATGCGGTGCGCGCAGGTCTACGCCTTGAGCGGCAGCGAGCAATTCGATGGCAAGAATGTTCGCCACGTTCTCCGCGATATACCCCAGCTTGCGGGCCGCGAACGTCGCCATGGACACGTGATCTTCCTGATTCGCCGACGTAGGCAACGAATCGACCGACGCCGGATGCGCGTAGGTCTTGTTCTCTGAAGCAAGCGCCGCAGCCGTCACGTGAGCAATCATGAAGCCCGAGTTCACGCCACCATCGCGGACGAGAAACGGCGGCAAACCGGAGAGTGTCGCGTCGATCAGCAACGCAATCCGGCGCTCCGCCAGCGCACCAATTTCAGCGGCGGCAATAGCGAGGTTATCGGCGGCGAACGCAACGGGTTCCGCGTGGAAGTTACCGCCCGAGAGCACCTCGCCGGTGTCCGGGAAGATCAGCGGATTGTCCGATACGGCGTTCGCTTCGATCAGCAAGACTTCAGCCGCGTGGCGCATCTGGTCGAGGCACGCGCCCATCACTTGCGGCTGGCAACGCAGGCTGTACGGGTCCTGCACCTTGTCGCAATCCTGATGCGAGAGATTGATCGCAGAGCCTTCCAGCAACGTGCGATATGCAGCGGCCGCATCGATCTGTCCGGCGTGGCCGCGTAGCGCGTGGATGCGGGCGTCGAAGGGAACGACGGAACCCATCGCGGCATCGACTGAGAGCGCGCCCGATACCAGCGCCGTGCGATACAGGTCTTCAATAGCGAACATGTTGTACAGCGCCAGCGCGGTGGAAGCCTGCGTGCCGTTGAGCAGCGCGAGACCTTCCTTGGCCTGCAGCGTCAGCGGCTCGAGCCCGGCGACACGCAAGCCGTCCAGCGCACTCGCGCGCTCGCCGCGAATCGTCACTTCGCCGATACCCAGCAACGCCGTCGACATATGCGCAAGCGGCGCGAGATCGCCCGAAGCGCCGACCGAACCCTTGACCGGAATCACTGGCAGGACATCGGCGTTGAACAGCGTGATCATCGCGTCCATCACAACGCGCCGGATGCCCGAGTGGCCGCGCCCGAGGCTCGACAGTTTCAACGCCATCAACAAACGCACGACCGGCCGCGACATCGGCTCACCCACGCCCACCGCATGCGACAACACGAGATTTCGTTGGAGGAGCTCGAGCTGGTCGGCGGGAATGTGCGTACTCGCCAGCCGGCCGAAGCCCGTATTGATGCCGTAGGCCGGTTCGCCCTTGGCGGCGATATCGGCGACGGTTTGCGCGGAGGCGTCGATGGCGGCAAAGCTGGCCGGATCGAGTCTTAATTCATCCGATCCGCGTGCGATCTGGCGCAAGTGCGCCAGGGTGAGATGGCCGGGGGTCAATTCGATCATGACAAGTCCTGTCTATACAAGTTGCGGCCCAGTCTAAACAAACAAAGGCCCCAAAACAAGGCCGGAAAACACCTAAATTGGCTCAACCGGTATCGGCGTGTCGATTTTTCGGCCCAGTTGTCTATACAGCGATCGACCGTTTCTCCATCCGAGAGTTTGTTAGCCGCTGACCACGCAATGCCACGGCTTGCGAGCGGACGACCTTGAACCCGTGCGCATCGAAGGATGGCTGAATCAGCGGGTTGTTCAGCGCGTCAGCGAGACCGTCGCGATGCCCAGGATGGTCATCACGACCGACGCGGTCACGTGAATTGCAATTTCGCCTGCGGCCCAGCCATAGCGCCCTTGCTGCAGATGCGCGACGACTTCGGCCGAGAACGTCGAGAAGGTGGACAGGCCGCCCATCAAGCCGGTAATGACGAACAGCCGCCATTCCATCGATACCCCAGGGAAGCGCGCGAACCACGCCACCGCCACGCCGATCACATAACCCGCTATGACGTTCGCCGCGAGTGTTCCGAGCGGGAGGTTGGGAAACAGCGCGTTCAGACGCAGGCCGAGCACCCATCGAAACAGGGAACCGAGCGCGCCGCCAATACCTACAGCCAGAATCGACAGATACATGAGCGAAGGGAAAAGATCAGGAAGAAATCAGGGACAAACGAGCGCAAGGCGCGCGAAGGATGCACAAGGGCGTAATGATAATGGAGCGCACCACGCAGTAGCCGATACAGAAAGCGCCGCGCCGCCATTCATGCACAATACGGGTCGCATCTCGTTCGCCCCGCGTTCGCCCTCTTACGCCTCACATTGTCCGCATGAATCTAGACAACCTCGTAGACAACGTAACCGACACGCTGCAGCAGCACTACCCCACCCATCACTGGGCGCAGTTCGCGCTCGGCCTGCTGACGCTCGTGCTGGCCGCGCTGTTCGCGCAGTGGGTGGTCGCGCGCATTGTGCTGTATTTCGCGCACCGGCTGCTCGTGCTGACCGAACGCGAAGCGTGGGACAAGGCGCTCGCCCGGCATCGCGCGTATCACCAGCTTTGGTACGCGGTGCCGTTCGCGGCGGTGGCGATCGGTATCGGCGATGTGCCGCATATTGGTCACGCGGCGCAGTTGATCGAGCGGCTCGCGCACGCCGGCGCATGGGTCTGCGTCTTCTTCGCCATGGGCGGCGCGCTCAGCGCATGGCAAGACGTGTACGCGGCAAGCATGGAGGCGCAGACACGCTCCATCAAGGGCTACATCCAGATCGGCAAGCTCGCGCTCGCGTTGATATGCGGCGTGCTGGTGTTGTCGATCGTGATCGACCGCTCGCCGCTGTGGATGCTGTCCGGCCTCGGCGCGCTGTCCGCGGTGCTGCTGCTCGTGTTCAAGGACACGTTGCTGTCGCTGGTGGCAAGCACGCAGCTCACATCGAACGATATGCTGCGCATAGGCGACTGGATCGAGATGCCGCAATCCAACGCCGATGGCTTCGTCAAAGACATCGCGCTGCATACCGTGAAGGTGCAGAACTGGGACAACACGGTGACCACCGTGCCCACGTATAAGCTCTTTTCTGAGAGTTATCGAAATTATCGGCAGATGTTTGAATCGGGCGGGCGGCGTATCAAGCGGACGTTGCGAATAGATGCAACGTGCGTGCGCTTTCTCACCGATGAAGAAACCGCGCGCCTCAAGCAGTTCCGCTTGTTGCACGACTATCTGGAAGAAAAGCAGCTCGAAGTCGACCAGGCGAACAAGAACCTCGGTGAGCTTGCGAGCGAGCCGGCCAACCGGCGGCGGCTGACGAATATCGGCACCTTCCGCGCCTATGGGCTCGCGTATCTGCAACGGCATCCCGAGATCAGGCAGGACATGTCGATGATGGTGCGCATGATGGAACCGCAGTCGGAAGGTATTCCCGTCGAGGTCTATTGTTTCACCGCCGTCACCGCATGGACACAATACGAACGCATTCAGGGCGACGTGTTCGACCATCTGCTGTCGATCCTGCCGGAGATGGGACTGCGGCTGTATCAAGCGCCGTCCGGTGCTGACATGAGCGGACTGGTGAGCGGGCGGATCGGCGGCGTGAGCAGTGTGGGCAGCGCAGTCGCCATTGGCGGTGCGCAAAGCGGACGCTTACGCGGCGAGTTGCCCACGATCTAGCTGGAGAAGCAGGCAAGAATCCGCGACTTTTATGTATTCACGCGAAGCTTTCTGATCCTTAAAGTGTGAACCTTGCCGGCATTCCTTCTGCATCACCCGAAGGTGCTCGCCGGTCATCGCATTCATCGCTTCTACAGGAAAACTCCCGTGACCGATCGCGTTCATGCCATGCGTGTTTTCATCCGTGTCGTCGATACCAACAGCTTCTCGCGCGCAGCCGAATCCCTCGGCATGCCGCGTGCAAGCGTCTCGACGACCATTCAACAACTCGAGGCGCTGCTCGGCGTGCAACTGCTCGCACGCACCACGCGGCGTCTCAATCTCACGGCCGAAGGGGCCGAGTGTTACGAACGCTGCGTGCGGATTCTCGCGGATATCGACGACCTCGAAGCCGGCTTTCACGGGCACGACGAGCGTCTGCGCGGCCGTCTGCGCATCGAGCTGCCCGATACCGTCGCGACCGCGCTGGTCGTGCCTGCGCTGCCCGATTTCCATGCGCGTTATCCGCATATCGAGTTGTCGATCGGCATCAGCAACCGTGCCGTCGATCTCGTCGGCGAAGGGGTGGATTGCAGCGTGCAACTCGGCGAATTGCCCGATTCCGGGCTGATCGCACGCCGACTCGGCAGCTTCGAGCACGTGACATGTGCCACGCCTGCGTATCTGGAAGCGCACGGCACGCCGAAAACGCTCGACGAACTCTCGCAGCACTTCGCGGTGAATTGCGTGTCCGACCGCACCGGCCGGCCGTGTGATTTCGATTTCGAAGTCGATGGCGAAGCGGTGACCGTGAAAATGGCGGGGTTTGTACAAGTCACCGACGAACACGCGTATCTCGCCTGCGGACTGCAAGGGCTCGGGCTGATTCAGCCGCCGCGCATTGCCGCGTTGCCGTATCTGCGTTCCGGGCAATTGCGCGAAGTACTGCCGCAATGGAAGTCAATGCCGATGAATGTCTCGGTGGCGTTCGTCAAGAGCCGGCAAGCCGCGCCACGGGTGAGTGCGTTCGTGGACTGGCTGGCGGAATTGTTCGAGCGCACGCAGGAAATGGACGATACGCTCACACGCCTGTTCCGCACGGCACGCCGCCCGGCTTCTGCTCCGATCAAGGCCGCAGCACCGGTGCGTGTGATTCGTACGCCGCGCGACGAGGACGCGGACGCGCACGAGGAAACCGCCAGCTAGTCACGACGCCGGCCTGACCGGCTGCGCCGCCCCGTCGCCCGCCACCGTATTCCACTTGCGCACCTCCCAGCGCGTGACCAACCCCTCGGTCACATACGGATCGGCCCGCGCGAACGCCTCCACTACCCCGGGCGAATCCGCCTCGAAGAGCAGCATCGCCCGGTCGACGGGCGCTTCCAGCGCCCCGCCCAGCAACAACTCGCCGCGTTCCGCCGATTGCCACGCGAGCGTCAGATGGCGGTCGCGGAACGCCGCACGGCGGTCCAGGTAGTCAGCGCTCAATTCGTAGATCAATAAAAAGTGCATCAGCCTGTCTCCGGTTCCGGGTAACGGGACGCGCTCGTTGCGCTTACACCCCCAGCCTCATCCTATTACGCCCGCCTATTACACCCATTACGCCCGTTACGCCCGTTACGCTCGGTACGCTCGGTACGCTCGGTACGCAAAAGTGCATACGCACAAAGTGTCAGAAACTGTATGTCGCGTGCCGTGTGTGCGATCATGGCGGTACTTTCGACGCATTCCTTCCGCGCGCCCGTGAATTCCCGGCGGCGGCAGGGGTCAGGCGGTGCCTGAAGCTAGCCGGAACGCGCCCATTTGGCTGCCCGTCCGGCTCCTTTTCGCCTCCTTTCCCGGCGATTTCCGCCGCGCTTGCTTCGCCGTTACTCCTCTTCGACATCCGGCTCCAGCCAATCGTCGAAGTTCATATTCACCCGGCGTTCGTCATACGTATTTCGCCGCCCGTTTCAAGGGGCAAGTTTGAACAACATCGGTTTCGCGCTGGTCGTAGCACTGCTCCGCGCACTCGCTCACCTGCCCTACGGCCTCGTCGCGCGGTTCGGCAGCGGACTTGGCGCGCTGCTTTATCTCATTCCGAGCCGTCGAAAGCATATTGTGCAGGTCAATCTGCAATTGTGCTTTCCTGGCAAGACCGCCGCCGAATACGAATTGCTCGGACGCTCGCATTTCCGCCACGTCGTGCGCAGTTACGTGGAGCGCGGCGTGCAGTGGTTTGGTTCGGCCAGTGCCATCGAAAAACTGGTGCAGCTGGAAAGCCGCATCGACCTCGACGATGAAAACGCACCGCCCACCATTTTCATGGGCTTCCACTTCGTTGCCATTGAAGTGGGCTGCATGCTGTACTCCATGAAGCTGCCTATTACGGCGCTCTATACGCCGATGTCCAGCAAACGGCTCAACACGCTCGCCGTCGAACAGCGCGGCCGTTTCGGCGCCGACATGGTGATGCGTGCCGACAGCGGCCGCCGCATTCTCAAGCTCCTGCGCAACGGCGGCTCCGTCATGCTGGCCGCCGACATGGATCACGGCATCGAAAACTCGGTATTCGTGCCGTTCTTCGGCGTGCCGGCCTGCACGCTCACGTCCGTGTCGCGGTTGGCGCGCCTCGGGCACGCGCGCGTGGTGCCGTTCGTCACGGAAGTGCTGCCGGATTACAAGGGCTACAAGATGACGATCTTCGAGCCGCTCGCCGACTTTCCCTCAGAAAGCGACGAAATCGATGCACGCCGCATGAACGAGTTTCTCGAATCGCAAGTGGTGCGTTTTCCGGAACAATACTACTGGGTGCATCGCCGCTTTAAACACCGGCCGGAAGGTGTACCGGCGGTTTATTGAGCGCGTTCAGTATCAGTCGGGCTTGCGGAAGTCGTTGTCCACCCAGGCCTGCGCGCTGGTCTTGCTCAGCTTGAATCCCGCCGATACCCGCACCTGGGCAAGCAGCGCACCGAACGAGTCGAGCGCCTTCAGGTCCGCGTAGGGATCGTCCTCGTCGGGCACTATATCCAGCGTCACTGTCACATCTTCGCCATCTGCGCGAACCGTAAAATCCTTGTGAAGCATCGCGTGGCGCTGTTGCTCGTGACGGCGCAATACTTCGGACGCCGTCTTGACCAGCGTGCGGAACGCGTTCGGATCGAGCGGCTTGGGGTTCTTCTTGTCGCGGCCCATGGTCCACGGGCCGGTGAGCGCCGGCTCGGCTTCGCCGTCCTTGATCATCTCGACCGCCCAGCCGTCGTCATCCTCGTTCTTGATCACCCGCGCGGTCCAGCCGTCGTCGCGCCAGAGGCGGTCTTCGTGGAGCGTGGTGTCTTCGTCGGCATGGAGAGCGGGATCTGAATCGGTCATGGGAATAGGTGGTTCGCGTTGCATGAAACAGGTTGGGAGCACGTCAGTGTTGCGCCGTGCACAAGCGACGAATTTTAACCTGCAAGAAGCCTCGGCATCGTCGAAAATGCCCACACGCTGGCCGATCGGTCTACTCGACGGACACATCGCGCGCCGCTCGACTTTTTGTTGCAGGAGTGTTGCGCGCGAATGTGCGCCGGCGCGGCCCGGATATCCCGGGCCACTCGCCAACACTACGGAGGAATCAACATGCTTTCACTAATCGGCACCATTATTGTCGGCGGCATCATCGGCTTGATTGCGCGGGCAATCAAGCCGGGCGACAACAGCATCGGCTGGATCATGACGATCGTGCTGGGCATTGCCGGCTCGCTCGTCGCAGGTTACGCCGGCCGCGCGCTGGGCTGGTATCACGAGGGGCAGGCAGCCGGGTGGATTGCCTCGGTGGTCGGCGCTATCGTCCTGCTGTTCGTCTGGGGGCTGGTTGTGCGCCGCCGGGCTTGAAACACGTGAGGCTCGATTCGCGCGAGTGAGGTTTCTGGTGAATCTAAAAAGGCTGTTCCAATTTTCGTTGGGACAGCCTTTTGCTTTTGGTCCGACAAGCGGCGTCATTCTCGACTGGCCGCAAACGCCACAAGGTCTGGCAGAAGAACGAGCGAAGCCGAAACCGCAACTAAAAGCCCGATATCACGCGCTTAGACCCGACTTCAGGAACAACACATGCCGGGGTGCAAAGTGCGCATACAACGGCAAGATTGCGCCGCCCATGGCCCGGGCATCGGCGCCGATCTCTCCTTCGACCAGTCGAGGGCGCAACATCCCCTGCCACTCGAAGGCGTCGAGCGCGGTATCAGTACGACTTAATACTTCCCGCAACAACTGGCGGTCCAGTTCCCCATCAATCACGATCCCGTCGAGGTCGACCAGCGCCGCTGCTGTCGCAATCGCCGCGGCCAAGGCCGGACAAGCGGCATCGAGCCAGGCCTCGCATAAGGGCCACAATTGGGCCGACAGCGCGCGTTGATCGTGCGCCGCGGCGGCTGGAAAACCAGCATCGGTGAAGCGCTTTTCCAGCACATAGACGGACGCCACGTTAAGCAACTGCGGCATGCCTTCGCTCATCAAGGGAAACGAGCCGACCGCGCCGGCGTTCCCCTTGGGACCGGCATGCAGCCGTCCATCGATGACCAGCCCGCCGCCAATGAACGTCCCGATAAACACGTAAAGAAAGTCTCGCAATCCGCGCCCTTGCCCCATCAGCAATTCGGCGGCGCACGCAGCGGTCGTGTCCTTTGCGAACTCCACCGGCAACGCGGTCAGCGCCTGGACCCGCGCGCGGATATCGATCTCGTTCCAGGCGGCGAATACCTCAGGCGGGGTATCGAAGAAATTGCGCCAGCCGCCAAGCCACAACGGCGCGGCAACGCCTATACCGACCACCTTGGCGGCGTCATCGCCGAGCGCGGCCATCATGTGGTCGAGTTTCGCGGCGAGCAAAGAGAACACTGTGCGCGGATCGGGATACGCATACTCGATCACATCACGCGCGTGCACCTGGCCCGCGAAATCCATGGTCAGCACGTCGAGACTCCGGCGCCCGACTTTCACGCCGATGGAAAACGCCCCATCCGCGCGCAGCGAGATCGGCACCGACGGCTGCCCCATGCGCCCCTGCACGCGTGTCCTGGCTTCCCGGGCGAGCAAACCGTCGTCTATCAGACGATCCACGATCAGCGACGTGGTCTGCGTGCTCAGATGCGTCAGGCGCGCGATCTCGGACTTGGGCAGCGGACCGTGGACACGCACCGCCTGCAGCACGATGCGCTCGTTCATCTGCCGCATGCCGGCCGGCTTCGGCGTTGCCGTGCTTACGGACATTGAAGGCGTCATCGCTTATCAGGCGATCGCCTGTACGTCGGCCTGCTTCGCACCGGTCATGATTGCCACGGCTTCCGACATGTGAATGTCTTTCGTATTGACGAGCGCCGCGCGCCGGCCTAGCCGCTGGATGTGAATGCGGTCCGCAATCTCAAACACGTGCGGCATATTGTGGCTGATGAGAATCACGGGCAGTCCGCGGTCGCGCACGCGCCGGATCAACTCCAGCACCATGTTCGATTCCTTCACGCCGAGCGCGGCAGTCGGTTCATCGAGGATCACCACATGCCGCGCAAACGCCGCGCTGCGCGCCACCGCCACGCCCTGCCGCTGACCGCCGGAAAGCGTCTCGACGGCCTGCTTCATCGAGCGGATGCCGATCTGCAAACCTTCCATATGCGCGATGGCTTCCTGCAACATGCGCCGCTTGTCGATCATCTGGAACACGGAACCAAGGATGCCGGGACGCCGCAACTCGCGCCCGAGAAAAAGATTCTCCGCGATGCTCATTGCCGGCGCGACCGCAAGGTCCTGGTAGACGGTTTCGATACCTTGCGAGCGCGCATCGAGTGGACTGCGAAAATGCACCGTTTTTCCGTCCAGGAGAATCTCGCCTTCGTCGGGCACGAGCGCGCCGGAAAGCGCCTTGATCAGCGACGATTTACCTGCCCCGTTATCGCCAATCACCGCCATGATCTCGCCGGGCAACAGCTCGAAATCAACGCCGTCGAGTGCGGTCACGGAGCCATAGCGCTTGATGACGCCGCGTGCTTCCAGAACGGGTTTGAGTGTGTCGTTCATGAGCTTGGCTCCTCAGGCGCGGGGACGCGCGAGTTTATCGGCGGCGACCGCGAGAATCACCAGAATGCCGGTGATCAGAATCTGATAAACGGACGACACGCCGATCAGCGTCAGGCCATTGCGAAACACGCCGACAATCAACGCGCCCAGCAAGGTCCCGACAATCGTGCCGCGTCCGCCGAACAGACTCGTGCCGCCGAGGACCACGGCCGTGATGCTGTCGAGGTTCTCAGTCTGGCCCGCCTGCGGATCGCCGACGCCGGTTCGCGACACCGACAACAGCGCCGCGATGCCGTAGAAAAAACCCGCGAGGGTGTATACGGTAATCAGGATTTTCTGCGACGAAAGTCCCATCAGCCGCGCGGCTTCCGCGTTGTTGCCGAGTGCGTAGAGATGGCGGCCGGGAACCGTATCGCGCAGTACGAACCACACCGCGAGATACATCAGCAGAGTCAGCACGGTGCCGTACGTGACCTCTGCGCCGCCGAGATGGAAGGTATTGCCNAAGAACATCATGGCGTCCGGCAGGTTCGAGACGCTCTCGGCGTTCGAGTACACCTGCGTGAGCGCGAACGCTATGTTCAGCGTCCCCAGCGTCACGATGAACGCCGGCAATTTGATCTTCGTGATGAGCGTACCGTTCAGTAATCCAAACAACGTGCTCGCGGCCACACCACACGCGATGGCGATCACGGGCGGCACGCCCATCGTGACAGCGAACTTCGTCATGACGATGGAACCGAATGCCATCACCATGCCGCACGACAAATCGATTCCGCCGGTCAGCACGATCAGCGTCTGGCCGATCGCGATCACCGCCACGACCATGGTCTGCTGAAGGATCAGCGAGAGATTTTGTATCGATAGAAACCGGTCGCTTTGCCAGATGAAGAAAGCGCATGCGATGACGAGCGCCGCAAGCGGACCGATATCGGCAAGCGACGGCAGACGGTCGGAGAACGCCGCGCGGCCGGCCGTGGGAGAGGTGGATTGCGTCATGACTCTGGACCTCGACAGCAACATCGAAAAAATACGCCGCACGCAGAGCTCGGGCCTGAAACGTCTTGATGCTATAGGCCCGGGCTGTACGTTCAAACGAGGCGCGACGGCTTACTTATTGCCCCAGCAGTTGTCCAGCCCGAACTTCGTGTCCTTGGCGGCGACGCCGGGCACGGGTTTGTCGGTGATAAGCGTGACGCCGGTGTCGTGATAGCCGGTCGCCTTCTTGCCGGTCTTCGCGTACTCGATGCCCGCCTGCACGCCTTGCTGCGCCATCAGGAGCGGGTACTGCTGCGAGGTGGCGGCGAAGCTGCCGGCCTTCACGTTGCGCACGCCTTCACAGCCGCCGTCGATGGACACGATCATCACGTCCTTGTCCTTGCCCGCCGCTTTGAGCGCGCGATACGCGCCGGCCGCTGCGGGTTCGTTGATCGTATAAACGAGGTTGATGCCCGGCTCCTTCTGCAGGCAGTTTTCCATTGCTGTCTGGCCCTTCGACTGGTCCCCGCGGGTGTCCTGGCTGCACACCACGGACGGGTCGCCCTCTTTCACGCCGAAGCCCTGCAGGAAGCCGTTATGACGCAGGACACCGACGGTCACGCCGGGCGCGAGGTCGAGCGTGGCGATCTTCGCCGGCTTGCCGCCGAACGCGGCTTTTGCGTATTCGCCGATCAGCACGCCGGCCTTGAAGTTGTCGGTGGCGAAGAGCGCGTCGGTGGCATCTTGCGGATCGGTCGGCGTGTCAAGTGCGATCACGAGAACGCCCGCCGCACGCGCTTTCTTGAGCGTCGGAACAATGGCCTTGGTGTCGCTCGGCGTGATGAGGATGGCTTTCACACCAGCAGTCATCATGTTTTCGACCGCGGTCACCTGGGTTGCATTGTCGCCGTCGAACTTGCCGGCTGCCGTGATGAGTTTCACGCCGCCTTTCGCAGCGGCTTCTTCGGCGCCCTGTTTCATCTTGACGAAGAACGGGTTGGTATCGGTCTTGGTGATCAGGCCGATAGCAATCTGGTCAGCAGCCAGGGCCGCGCCCGAGCTGGCCAGCGATGCAACTGCAAGTCCGAGGAAGGACGCACGTGCGACAGCACGCCGAAGATTTTTCATGTCTCGCTCCATAGGTTTTTATCCGCCCGCGGCTTCGAAAAGAAGCGCGCCGGACGCGTTCACCGACTAAATCAATTGACTTTATTTAGTACAGCAGCGCCGCGGAGACAAGTCAAGAAAATGAAGTGAAACCCAAACGATGCGGTGCAACATTGGAACGATCAGATCGCGGATCTCGCCAATGAGGACAATGCGCACGGAGATTGTTGCGCTGCGTCTACGTAAAAACACTGACAGACGAAACTGGGCCTAAAAAAGCGCTGAATTAAATTGTTTTCCGGTTTTTTATCGGGTTATGGTTTACCAGCAGTTTTACCAACCTACCATCCGGGTCTCCCGCACCATGAGCGCACTCGAAGCCCTTCACGCGATCGTCACCGACGAAGATTCGCCCCAGATCATCCGCGACCACATTGTGGATTCGCTGCAGTTTGCGTTGCGTAACCAACCCGGCTTTTTCACGACAAAGGAAGTGCAATGGCTCGCGCAATGGGATGACACGCGCATTCCGATTGCAGCGACGAAGATCCTGAACGAGATGAAAACGACCTGAAAACCGGAGCGCCTGGTGGCGCATCGGGAAGTACGGCGTGATGGATTGTCGTGGACAAATAACGGGCGGATGCGGTCTGGCTTCACGCGCATCCGTCGGGTCGATATTACTTTCGCGCCAGAAGTTGAATAGGGCAATAGCGCGATAACGGCGGTTATCGGCCGTGGGATAAAGGTGCTTTCTCTGGATTAAGCGAATTAAGCGAACCTCCGCGACCGAAAGCAACAACCCGCGCGCAAGCAGACCTCTCAGTGCAAACCGGCTTTAGCCGGGACATCGTAAGTAAACGCCAGCGTTGTATCCGGCACGACAATACTGTCGATAAACTGCACTACTTCTAAATCCTTCACAAAACTGGCCGCCGACGTAGCGGCAAGAATCGCACTGCTTTCCTGCGGCTTGGCAATGAGATACCCCTGCACGTAATCAACGCCGATTTCCTTCAGCGCGCGTAGCGTATCCACATCTTCAACCCACTCGGCTACGCTGCGCATTCCAAGGTTGCGAGCCAGCGCGACAATAGCTTCGACAATGGCTATATCAGCCGGATGGGCGCACATCGTGCGAATAAACTCGCCGTCGATCTTGAGTGCATCGGCGGAAAGATCCTTGAGATATTTAAACGACGTGTACCCCGCGCCGAAATCGTCGAGTGCGATCTTGCCGCCCATCTCATGAACCCGCGCGATAAAGCGCTGCGTATTGCCAAGATCATGCAACGCGACGCTCTCGGTAATCTCGAGACAAAGATACGGCACGATATGCCGAAAGCGGGCGAACAACGCAAAGACATCTTCCATGAACTGTTCGTCATTCAGCGAACCGCCACTGAGATTGACGCAAATGAATCGGGTATTCCTGAGCGACGCCTGATGTTTCTCGACCCATTCGAGCAGCGTTGTAATCACCCATTTATCGATGGCCGCGATATTGCCCGACTCCTCCGCCGCCACGATCACCTTGCCGGCAGGCAGCGTTGCGCCATCGGGCGCGCGCATGCGCAGCAGCACCTCGAAATTGAGCGACTCGGTGGGCGCAGTCAGCGACATGATCGGCTGCATCACGAGGAAAAGACCGGGAGGCAATCGATTGCGTCCCAGCGTTTCAACTAGCTTCAATTCTTCTGCACGCTCCTCGAACGCGGCCGCTCCCTTGCGATACGTCACCATCCGCGTATTCGAACTTTTCTTGGCCTCGCGGCACGCGCGATCCGCGTGCGAGAGCGCGTCCTGCACGCGCACGCCATGCGAGCACTCCACCAGTCCAACCGACGCCTTGACCTGGAACGCGCGGTTGCCGACCTGATAGGGCGTGTCGCTCAGCGCGCTGATCAGGTGATGACAGCAGTCGATGGCTTCGTCTATCGACATGCCGCTCATCACGCAGACGAACTCATCGCCGCCTATCCGCCCGAACGGAAAGCCAGCCGAAAACAACGCTCGCGTGCGCGTGGCGACCTGCTTCAGGACTTCATCGCCCGCGCGATGGCCGAACAAATCATTGACAAGTTTGAAGCGGTCCAGATCCACATAAGCAAGCGCCCAGGCCGCCCGTTCCTCGCTCTGTGCAGCGATGGCCTTTTCCACGCCGCGCCGGTTGAGCGACCCCGTGAGCGGATCGTGTTCGGCCAGGAAACGCAATCGTTCGATGGCCTTCGAGCGTTCTGTCACGTCCTGCAGCGAGCCTTCGATCCAGCTGTTCGAACGCGTAGCCTTCAGCAGGAAGCGCCGCTCGCCGTTGCCGCGCGCTGCCGCCCCGCCCATTTCCAGTTCGCCTTCACTTCCCTTCGATGCCAGCGCCTGCAACGCGCCCCACGCGCCCGATTCGAAATAGTCGTTCCAGTGCCGCACCTTGTACTCGGTCTTCTGCAGCGAGAGCATGGATCGCAACGCCGGATTCGCGCGCACGAAGTGACCGGCACTGTCGAGCGTGAAGAGACCGATGGGCGTGACGTCATAGGTGTTGCGCAGTTCCGTTTGCGCCTGCCGCCGATGCTCGCGCTCGGCGCGCATTTGCTCGGCGATCGCGAAGGCCGCCATCATGCTCGACGACAACGCGGCCATCACCGTATTGACGCCACCGACTAGCAACTTGATGCCGAACGCCGCGCCCATGACTTCGGAAAAAGTCGCAAACAATACGATTGCCAGCGAGCCGACATACCACATCACCGTGCGCGAGCGTGTGATCCAGAGGAGCCGCGCCAGCAGGAAAATCAGCACGAACACGCCGAATCCGGTGATGACCCAGAGCGTCGGAATAAAACGCGCATACGGCAACACAATTGCCGCGCCAAGCAGCACGAGGCCGACGTAATGCACGATTCTCAGCAGCCATGCATAGCCGACAACCTTCAGTTCGCGCCGGAACAACGAGGTGAACAGTGCGGCCGTCAACAGGTAATACGCAGCGAACGTCAGTTGCCGGATGATCTGCAGGTATTCCGGAGGAATCACACGGCCGAGCCACTCCATGTCCCAGCCCATGGCGTTCGCGCACAGGCGCAGATTGCCGACGAGCCAGACGGCGAAAATTACATAGGTCCATTCGCGGTTGATCATTGCCGTGACGAACACGAAGACGGCAAGCGTCAGCAGGCCACCCGCGATCAACCCAGAACTCTCCTGGAAGTCGAGTGCGGCTTTGCGTAGCTTCGGACCGGTCCAGCCGAGCGCGGTAATTTGTGCCGGTCCCGAGAAAGTGCCGCGGCACAGCACATTGACCGGCTGGGCGAGATGGCCCATAAGCAGCGCAAAACCCGCCTTGATGGGGGTGAACTCGTTGCTGGTGTTCAGGCGGTCGGCGCTGCCGAGCGGCTGCATCGTCGATGCAATCCAGCACGAAAGTGTTTGCGCATGACGCGAGGGCAGTTCCGCGTACGTCGACTGGTCCTGGCTCATGTTGGGCACGGCGAATTCGAACCAGAACGGCGATTCGGATAGTTGGGTGTTGAAACGATTCGACAGGACCGCTCCTGGCATCCGCGCAAGCGCGGTGGCGGGATCAAGCGTTCCGGACGGGTCTTTCAGGACGCGCAGGGGCAGTGCGAGTCCGCCCTTCGAATCGAATTGCGGCGTTCCCCACACCAGCATGGCGAGGGTGCTGAGAGCAATCAGTGTCGGGACGATATAAACGGCGAACGCGTACAGAAACCGGTCCATATTCGACCCGGTATATCTGGACTTGGCCCGCGAAAATAAGGCAACCGACGCCATACCTGTTATTCCCCCGTGTTGCACGACAGACGTCGTGCCGGCGGTGGCGAAACGACATTGAGTCACCACCGCCTCTCTTTGTGGCCTCGGTCAATGAACGGCCGGGCTATCTTCTATCACCTGCCGTAAGCAATTTGCGGTGCCTCCGGGCATCGTACCGGTTCCTGCCGGAAAGATAAATCCGACATCCGTAAATCGAGATCCGGATGATACGTATGGACCATGAACTGAAATAACGGATGCTTCGCTTCCTTCCAGCGGCGCCGTGCCGCCATCACATCTTTAGCGAGTACCCGATGTGGCAATCCGCCGACATGCGACATCGGCAGGAATTCTCTTTCACCGAATACATCTTCGAACAACATGCCTTCATATTCCTTGTCCAGCGGCGAACGCGCGGTAATAACCATATAGTCGACCAGTTGCTGCTCGCAATAAAGCCACAAAGCCTTGCAAAGCATCACCTTGACGACACGGCCAACACCGCCGCCCGCCACGCCCAGCCGGGTCGCTTCGGCCAGGCGGCTGCCCGCGAGCCAGTCTGGCAGACGCACCGATTGTTCCACCGCAAGCGGCGCGTATTCATTGGTTTGAATACGCATGGTGCCCAAAGGCTCGCCATCCAGTTTCGATTCGGCCAGAAGCACGGCTACTCCCGGATCCCTATCACATTCCTCAATGCCCAGTTTCTGGGCAAAAGCCGGCAAATGCCGGCCATAGGCCATGCGCCGGATCTCAACGACTTTTTCAAGATCTGCGTTTTCGCGAACAATACGGATAGTGAACGGCAAGGATTCGCGCTTCCCCTGAGCGTGTACAACCGCCCGCTCAAGCCGCTCCGCACGTTCATCGTGTTCAATACGTTCGCTGTGAAAAACACTGTTTTGACCTGCTTTATTAAGCTGTTCCATTTTTGCTACCCCATTTTTGGCGAGAAGGAGGATGTCGTGGAACGTTCGACTTCACGCAAACGACACACACGACAGATTTAGTCTCGCCCAAAGGCAATTGATGGGGTGCGCGTTACCAAATAAATCTTTATAGAAACTTCAAAAAATTCTGTATTTTCAGTGCTTTTCGTGTCCGACGACCCGAATCATCGCCCCGAATTTCGTATTATGAAAAATTTCCGGCGAGTAAGCGGATGTCGAATACGTGAAACGGGATTTCTTTTTCCATTAATAAGGGTAGCAATATTCCAAAGTCATGCTTTCCCTTACGCTGTCTCCGGGACTGCACCGTTACTGTGCTCATGCATATATAACGGATTTTTTATCGGCGACTTTATATCTCGGGCAATTAGCGTGCAGGCGAAGCGGCTCGCCGGCAGCGGAAAAAATGACTCGCTCGCAGAGAGTGCCGGCTATTAAACCGACGAATACAGGCCAATGCAAATAAGCCCTTATTTCAGTATGGAATTTCGCTTTGAAAACCAGACGCAATTCGGCTACTTATTGTGTTACCGGGTAAGAAATCGGAAGAGAATTCCGGCTGAGCGAGGAGTCAGTGGCGAGTTTTGCCGGATAAAGAAGATCAGGAGGGCGGATGCATGGCGCATCCGCCTGGATTGTGTAGATTAAGGCTGCGGGCCTTTCCTCAGTCTTCGTCGTCGAGCCAGGGAATGTCCACGTCGGTGATGAACGCCACCATGGCAAGCGGGCGTCCTTCCTGGCGGCCTATCTTGCCGTCGGCGCGTTGCCATTCGCATCGAAACACGGTTGCCGGCGTGTCGGCCATCAAGGTCACCGTGCGCAGTTCGTCCGGGTCCGCGTCTTCCACCGGGCCGTCGAGCGACACCAGCAGTTGTTGCGGCCACATGCCGTCGGCGGGATCGTAGATCTTGTCGCCGTCGTGAATCACGACAAACGCTTCCACGCCGATGGTCGCCGAAGCCTCCACAATCATCTTGCCAAGCGCGCGCAGAACGGCCGTCGCGCGGCCGGAGTTGGCCTGGCGGATCGCGAGATCGCCGCGCGTCAGCGCCTGCTCCAGCTTCGGATTGGTTTTCTGTTGGGCCATCGGTTCGCCTCCATATCTTGATTCACTATTCGACGAGCATCGCCCGCCGGCTTGCAAGGCGCGATCGTACCATTCCTGTCCCGAATTTACCGTTCGGCCGCCCTGCCCTGAAATTTTTTGGCCTGCCGCAAACGCCCGCCCATCAAAGCAACCGCCGTTCGGGCGAGCCGTGGCATGATGACCCCGCACTCAAGTCAGCCGCGCTTTGTTCCGATATTATGTTGACCGGCCTCAAGCGTTGCCGAGCCTCGTCCCACTCACGCGCAGACCAACATCATGTTCGAACTGTTTTTGGCTCGCGATCTTCCAGCCAACCTGACCGGGCAGATCCGCCGCCATTGCGTGGCGGGGCGGGAATCGCTGCCCGCGCGGCTCATGAGGTCCATCCTGCTCGCGTTTTCGATGTTCGTCGCGGAACGTATTGCATCAGGGGCACCAGCGGCAATAGCCACGCCGCCCGGCAACACCGCTCTCCACTGTCCGGCTTTCTGATGCGGCGCGCACTCGGGAAAGCTGCGCCGCAGACTGCGTTCGACGGCATCGTGCTCTGCTCGCTCTTCCAGCCGATCTACAGCTTGCCGCACCAGCGCCAGGTCGGTTATGAGGCGCTGTTGCGCGGCGTCCCTTCAGCCGGAGCTTTACTGGCGCCGTTCGAACTCTTCGCCAAGGCGATTGTGGAGAGCTCGACCAGCACGCTTGACCGCCTGAGTCATGTCACCCATCTGCACAACGCCGCCAAATGGCTACCTGGCCAGACCTGGCTGTTCCTGAACGTGACGCCGGCAAGTTTCATCGATCCCGGCTATGCGCAGCAACTCGCCGAAGCGGCGCGGGAATCGGGCATACCGCCGGAAGCAATCGTGATCGAACTGCTCGAATCGGGCGGCAGCGATGTCTGCGCATTCGCCCAGGCCACCCAGGCGTTCCGGTCGCACGGCTTTCTGGTGGCAGTCGATGACTTCGGCGCCGGGCACTCGAATCTGGATCGGTTGCTGACCTTGCGGCCGGACATCGTGAAACTGGATCGCAGTCTCATCCATGCGCATCAGCCGGACTTGCGCGAGTCGGTGATGCCGAAGCTGGTGAGCTTGCTGCACGAGGCCGGCATGCTGGTGGTTGCCGAAGGGATCGAGACCGAGGAAGACTTGCTGCTGGCGGCGCGCTCGGGCGTGGACTTCGTGCAGGGTTTCCTGTTTGGCCAGCCGGGTCCCGGGTATTCGCCCGAGGACGAGGCAACGCAGCAGATTGAAACCGTCTTCGACACCCTCGCCCACACGCGCAAGACCGGTCAGCTCGCCATCGATTTGCTGCTGATGCCGTATCGCACGCTCTTCGCGGAGGCAGCCGAACGAATGTGGGCCGGAGCGTTGCCCGAAAAGGCCTGCGAGGATCTGCGGGCGCTGCCGTGTACGGTAAGCTGCTTTTTCCTCGATCAGGGCGGCCGCGAATGCATCCCCATGATTGCGGGCGCCGGCGCGGCCGCGATCGCTTCCCGTCTCGCGCCGCTGAGCAAACTGTCTATCGGCCGCTGGGACAACCGGCCGTATTTCGTCGATGCCCTCGCGCAACCGCAGCGGCTGACGGTGAGCGCGCCGTATTTGTCGGCGACCGGCGCCGGGCTTTGCGTGACGCTCTCCATCTTCATCAGCTATCGCGGCGAGCCGCTCGTGTTTGGCGCGGATCTCAACTGGGAGCGCCTCGCCGCGCCGGCGGCCGGGTTGCTGCCGCCTTCAGGCTAACGTTGGCGTTGGCGTTGGCGTCGACGTTGGCGTGAGCGCTTGCGCCAGATATTCGCCACCGGCTTTCAACGCGGTCACGTTGCCGGGTTCGAAAGTCCAGTGGCCCGCGGCATCGACAATGGACAGCTGCGCACCCGGCCAGACATCGGCGAGAGCGAGCACCTGATCGGCTGGACACACCATGTCGAAGCGGCCATGCACGAGCACGCACGGCAGATGCGCGATCCTGCCGATACGCGGCAACAGCGGCTCCGGCGGCAACTCGTGCGCCATGTAGTGATGCTCCAGCAGCGACATCGAAATCGCGGCGGCGTTGGCCTCGCGGGTTGCCTCGGGGGTGGATGGGTCAGCTGGAGTTGCATCGGCCTGGGCCGCTTCGGGTGGCGTGGCTGTGGCTTGGGCGGCCATGACCGGAGCTTCGCCTTTTGGATCCTCCTTACGCGCTTGCTCATCGCCCTTCTTCGGCGCAGGTTTATTCACCACCGACAACGTCGCTTCGAAGCCGGACCACGCGCGTGCGAGCTTGATGCCGGCGTCGTCGAAACGGGCGAGTGGCTCGCCGGTCAGCGCGAGGATCTCGGCGGCATTGCCCGGACGCTTACCGCTCGCTATCTCGATGGCATCCAGGAACGTCCGGTGCGCGTCCGGAAACACGCGCTGCACGTCCCACAGGAACCAATCGATATCCTCCCTGCGCGCCAGGAAAATCCCGCGCAGCAGAAAGCCGAGGCAGCGTTCCGGATGCGTCACGCCGTAGCTGAGCGCGAGTGTGGTGCCCCATGAACCGCCGAACAGCGCCCACTTTTCGATACCGAGCGCGACCCGCAGCTTCTCCATATCGCCGATGAGATCGCTCGTGCCGTTGTGCTCGAGCTTGCCGAACGGCGTGGATTTGCCGCAGCCGCGCTGATCGAAGAAGACCATGCGCCACTTCGACGCGTCGAGCACATCCCCCCACTTGAGATTCATCGCGCCGCCCGGTCCGCCGTGGACGATCAGCATCACGGGCGCATCCTTCGGCCCTTGGGCGCGCCAGTAAACGGCGTGACCATCGCCGACGTCCAGCATGCCGTCCTCGAATGCAACGGCCGTCTCGCCGGCTGGTTTAGCTGATACCTCATCCGTCAAACCGGCTTTCACTTCGCTGTTTGCTTCGTCCGTCATTGGAACTCCGTTAAAGAGAGACCTGTGCCTCTCTGACTGTCATCGGCCGCGCGTGCGGGACATGAACCAGGGACGCAAACCGGGACATGGACCGCCGCACACGCTATCCTTCGGGTTTCGCACGCCGGGCTGGACCGTCGGGCCGGTCACCGTACCGCAAGACGCCTCGCAACCCGCCGCACCACTTTGACCACACTTTTACCACTGCCCATTTCTTAATGCATCGAACCTTAGTCAAGTGGCTGTTCGCCACCTACCTGCTTGGCAGCGGCACGGTGTGGTCGATCCTGATTCTGCCTTTGTTTCCGTTCGTCGGCCGCGGCGGTCGTTATTGGCTCGCCAAACAATGGTGCCGCGCGATGGTCAAGATGATGCGCGTGATCACCGGCGTATCGTGTTCGGTCGAGGGGCTGGAGAACCTGCCGAACGAACCTTTCATCATGCTGTGCCGGCACGAATCGACGTGGGAAACACTCGCGTTCATGGCGCTGTTTCCGCGCCGCATCAGCTTCGTGTTCAAGAGCGATCTCAAGCGCATCCCGTTCTTCGGCTGGGTACTGAAAGGTCTCGATATGGTAAGCCTGGATCGCGGTTCGCCGCGTCAGGCGCATCAGGCCGTCACGCGTGAATGCGCGGAAAAGCTCGCACTGGGTGACGTGGTGGTGATCTTTCCGGAAGGCACGCGGGTTGCACACGATGCGCCGCTCAAGCTCGCCTCAGGCGGCGTGCGGCTTGCGTGTTCCACACAGGTCCCCGCGGTGCCGGTCGTGCATAACGCCGGGAAATACTGGCCGGCGAAAGGCTGGCCCGATCAGCCCGGCCATATCCGCGTGATCGTGCTGCCACCCTTGCCCGCCGATTGTGTGGTGCCGCAAGAGCTGAACCGGCTTGCGCAAGACCGGATGGAGAAGGAACTGGCGCGGCTCGCCTGAGCCTCGCACTGCAATGTGCAGTAACGCGAGGTAAGCAGCGGCCCAGTGCGCTTAGAAAGGCCGGCGGTGCTTCGCAGCGCACAGCCGGTCCACCGCCGACAACAACGCTTCCGTCTCCACGGGCTTCTGTAAATAGCCATCGTAGTGAACAAAAGCCGGTGGATGCGGATGGCCCGAGATCATCAGGAAGGGAATGTGCGCAAAGGCCGAGTTGGTCTTCATCGTCTGGCATAACAGCGCGCCGCCGAGGCCCGGCATCTTCCAGTCCGACACCACGATATCCACGCTGTGTTCGCCCAACAATGCAAGCGCGCCGTTGCCGTCGAACGCGGACAGCACCTTGCAGTCCTGCGACTGCATGCACAGAGTCCAGGCTTCGATGGTGGCGGGGTCGTCGTCGACGAGCAATACGGTTTTCATCTTGCTGGCGGCTTTGATGGGCGTCCCGGTGATGGAAGAGTCGCGGAGTCAGACATCAGAAAGCAAGCTTTGGTTGCACGCAAATTCTGTTGCGCTTGCTTACAGAACGGTTGTTTGCAGCCCTCACGGTCTTCACGCATCGTCCACGTGAACGTGTTTGCGCCACCGCTTTGGGCAACTTATATAGCTTTTATCGCACGTATGCTAATGGGGTTTTGCCGATGCCGCATTTGCGGTAACAAGTGCCTGAAGCAAGCGCGCATCCGGCTATTTCATACCGATACGAACCGCTTCTCGCTGCCTGCCCGCCTCACGGATCGCATCGATAAGACTATCCAGCGCGGGCGATCTGACGCGGTCGTGCCGCAGGATCAGGCCGATGGGTTCATCGGCGCCGGCGAAAGGCATCGGCAAGCGAGCCAGCAGCTTCAACGCAATATCATGTTCCACCACGCTCGATGGAACAAACCACACTGCGTCGTTGTGCAGTGCAAGAGCGCGCCCAAGAGACACCGACAAAGTTTCGATCAGCGAACTCAGCGCCTGCGCGCCGAAAGCCGTCAGCACGCTTTCCGCGGACTGGCGAATCAGCGTGCCGAACGGCGGCACCACCACGGGAAAGCGCGCGAGCACCGACGCCGTGATATTGCTTTCGTGCACGAGCGCATGGTCGTGGCGCACGACAACCGTCAACGGCTCGCGATACAACTGCTCGAAGGTCATCCCCACCATGCCTTCGGGTTCGGACAGACGACCGATGACCAGATCGGTATCGGCGGATTTGAGGCGTTCGAGCAACTGCGAATTCGACCCGGTCCATACCCGCACCGACACATCAGGCCAATGCGCCCGAAACGCGGCGAGCGTGGGTGGCAGCAACGCGGGCGCAACCGTTGGCAGGACGCCCAGCGCGACCGTGCCGGGCACGTCGATGCCATGCCGCGACAACTCATCCACGCCTTCGCGCAACGCCCCTACACAGGCCGCGGCGTGCGGCGCGAACAGTCTTCCCTCGCGCGTCGGCGCGGCGCCCCGGCGTCCCCGTTCGAACAGCCGGACGCCTAATATGGATTCAAGCTCGCCAATCGTCTTCGATACCGCCGGTTGCGTGATCGAGAGGCTATCGGCGGCGCGCTGCACGCTGCCGAACTGCATGACTGCGAGAAAGCACTGCAGGTGGCGGAATTTGATCCGGCCGCTCGTCAAATTGGCGATGGGCGCAACCGACGGCGTAATGTCGTTATCCATGACGATCAGTTATGTCTGAATGCATAAAACGTCATTTTCCATAACTTCATCGCTTCGATAAAGTGTTGATTCACATTTTAAAATGTCGGAGACACAAAAAATGGATTCCCCCTCTCTCATCCTGACGCCGCGCGACTGGGATTCGCATCCGCCCTATTGTCATTCGGGCTACAAGTCGTCGGTATTACGCAGCCCGTCGCTGCCGCTGATTCCGCTGAAAGAGAAGCTCAAGGATCGCCGGGTGCCGGTTTATGGCGCCGACGATCTCGGCAAGCTGGACCACGACCTCACGCGCAACGCCGCGAAAAATGGCGAGCCGCTGGGCGAACGCATTATCGTGACGGGCCGTGTGCTCGACGAAGGCGGCCGGCCGGTGCGCAATACGCTCGTCGAGATATGGCAAGCGAATGCAGCCGGGCGTTATGTTCACAAGGCCGATCAGCATGCGGCTCCGCTCGATCCGAATTTTCTCGGCGCGGGCCGTTGCCTGACCGACAACGAAGGCCGTTATCGCTTTCTCACGATCAAGCCGGGCGCGTACCCGTGGGGCAATCATTCGAACGCGTGGCGTCCGAATCACATTCACTTCTCGCTGTTCGGCGACTACTTCGGCTCGCGTCTCGTGACGCAGATGTATTTCCCCGGCGACCCGCTGCTGGACCTCGATCCGATCTTCCAGGGCACGCCGGAACACGCGCGCAACCGGCTGATCTCGCGTTTTTCCATCGATACGACCGAGGAAGGTTATGCGCTCGGTTATGAGTTCGACATCGTGCTGCGCGGCGCGAACCAGACCCCGACGGAGGCTTGAGCATGACTACGTATAAACAGACGCCGTCGCAAACGGTCGGACCGTACTTCGCTTATGGCCTGTGCCCCGAGCAATACAACTTCGATCTGAAGAGCTTGTTCACGCCGTCGATCGCGGACCGGGAATCAGTGGGGCAGCACATCAGCATCGTGGGGCAGGTGTTCGACGGTGAAGAAAAAGTGATCGGCGACGCCGTGATCGAGATGGTTCAAGCCGATTCCAACGGCCGTTATGTGACCACGCGGGACGAGACGCGCAAGTCAGGTTTTCGCGGCTTCGCGCGCGTGGGCACGGGTACGGACCCGGAACTTCGCTATGTAGTCGATACGGTCAAGCCGGGCAGTACAGGGGGTGATTCGGCGCCGCATATCGATGTGATCGTGTTGATGCGCGGCATGCTGCTGCACGCCTACACGCGCATCTATTTCGACGATGAAACCGAAGCCAACGCACGTGACGACGTGCTTGCTCTGGTTCCTGCAGAGCGGCGCGGCACGCTGATCGCCAAACGCGAAGCGGGCACGTCGAATGCGATCTATCGCTTCGATATTCATCTGCAAGGGCCGAAGGAAACGGTTTTCTTCGATCTTTGAGGAGTAGCTCTGGGCGTCCGGCGTGATGGTTTATGATGTCGGACGCTCGAACCTGCCTGCTATTCCTCTATGAAAGACGCTCTGTCCCCTAGTCCGCTGTATCTCAAACTTCTCGCCGAAACCGCGCAGATCGAATGGTCTGAACTTCAGCGTTTTTTCGCGCGCGGCGTGTTGTTGAAAGTGGCGCGCGATATCGATTTGGTGAGCGTGGCCGAAGCCGTTGCCGGCGACAATACGAAGCAAGTCACCGAGTGGCTGTCGGCGGGATTGCTCGAGCGCACGACGCCTGAGACCGCAACCGATCTCGCGACACGCAATCCCGAGTTGTGGGCCGTGGTGGTATCGCCGTGGGTTTGCGTGCAGGAGCGTGGGTAGATTGCCCTAGCGCTCGCGCTAGCAACGGCGGCGGCCCTCTCACCGCGCAGCCAGCTTCCGCCATAGCGTGGTTTTGCTGATACCAAGCGCCTTCGACGTCCTGTCGCGGTCCCCACCGAACGAATCCAGCATCGCGCGAATCTCGTCGGCCTCAAGCTTGCGGCTACGTTCCTTCAAGGTTTCCTGACCTGAGCCGGAGGTATCTTCCTCAAGCTCGGGCGCAATCGACTTCAGCAACGCTGGCGTAACCTGCACCGTCGGCATCTCGTCCAGCTCAACCGCAATCCGTTCAATCACGTTCTGCAATTCGCGGACGTTCCCCGGCCATCGATACTTCATCAACAACGGCAACGCCGGTTCAAGCACGACATGCGCCGCATTGGTGGACTCAACGCGTCCCGTCTGCCACAGCAAGTGCGCAGCAAGCCCGGCTATATCCGATAACCGCTCGCGCAACGGCGGCAAAGCAAGATTCAAGATGTTCAGCCGATAATAAAGGTCCGCGCGAAACTGCCCCGCGCTCACGCGTTCACTCAACCCGCGATGCGTCGCCGCGACGATCCGCACGTCAACCTGCAACGGTTCCGTAGACCCCAGGCGTACCACTTCGCGTTCCTGCAGCACGCGCAGCAAACGGCTTTGTAACGGCATCGGCATCTCGCCGATTTCATCGAGAAAGAGCGTGCCGCGATGCGCCGATTCAATCAGCCCCGCTTTGCCTCCGCGTCGCGCACCGGTGAACGCTCCTTCCTCATAGCCGAATAATTCGCTTTCCAGCAAGGTCTCCGGGAAAGCACCGCAGTTCAGTGCGACGAACGCGAACTCACGCCGCGCGCTCTCGGTGTGGATGCCTTGGGCGACCAGCTCTTTGCCGGTGCCGCTTTCGCCTCTTATCAATACGGTGGCATCAGAACGTGCATAACGCCGGACTCGCTGGCGCACTTGTTCTATCGCTTCGCTCGTTCCGGTCAGATCCGCGATCCTGTATCGCGCGACAAGTTGCGGCGCTCGTTGCCGGGCTCGCACGGAGCGGTCCATGCGCTGCAACGCCACCGACTCCTGGAAGGTGATGATGGACCCGGAAGCCCCCGCCGATGTATCTCCCCAAGCACTGCGATGCACGACATAACTCGCCCCGCGCACCGTTTCGAGCGACTCGCCCGGCTCCTTTGGCACAGCGCCGGCCACCTCGGACGCAAGGTCGCGCAGCCGCTTGCCCACCGCTTGCGACGGCGCGAGCCGCAACATGTCGGCCATCTTGCCGCTTAACGCTTCAATGCGGCCATCGGCGTTCAACGCGATCACGCCGTCGCGCAGATGCTGCAGGACCTGATCCAGCCGGCGGCGCCGCTGCGTTTCCCCCAGCGTGGCGCGTGCGACTTCCAGCGCGGTTTCAAAGGCGCCTTGAACGGACGCGCGCGAGTATAAAAACACCGACTTCATGCCCGCCTTCTCGGCCAGCTCAGTAACGAGCCCCGGTCCGACGATAGCCTGCACACCCCGGTCGCGCAGATCGAGCACACACGCCTCCGCGTCTTCGGCCGACAAATACGAAGCGCATTCCACCGCCACGTCGAATGCCCGGAAAAACCGTTTGAGCTCGGACGGGGTCTCGCCGTGCATCACGAGGCCAACCGAATCGCCTTCGCGACGCGCTCGCGCCAACGCATGCATCACGTCGAAGCCTGTAGGGCTCACGAGCACGACCGGCACGCTGATCCGGGCCTTCAAATAACTCCCGTTCGATCCTGCCGACACAACCACGTCCGGACGCGCATCGCCCGCGTTCTCGACCTCCTGCACCGCGCCCTCGTACCCCAGCGGGACGATGCGCAGATCGGCGACGCCGTCATAGTCCGCCGCGATGTCGCGATACAAGTCGCGCAGCTTGCTGATGCCGACTGCCCAGATGCGAGGAGGTGGATTCATGGCTTGAACGTATATCAGCTGTGAGCGGGATTTCGAAGTTTAACGCCATTTTTGCAATCTATGATTTCATTTATGCAATTTTACGGCGCGACTGGGAGCGGCCAATCTCTTAGAAATCAAAAGCTTGGGTATCTGGCAAACAACTTGCCCTTTATCACCCGGTCAACGGAGACACATCTATGAGTTCAATTGCAACACTTAGCGCCGGCGCGAAGTTCCGCGCGGCGGTCGCGGCTGAAAAGCCCTTGCAACTCGTCGGCGCGATCAATGCCAACCACGCGCTGCTCGCCAAACATGCGGGCTTCAAGGCGATTTATCTGTCGGGCGGCGGCGTGTCCGCAGGCTCGCTCGGCTTGCCGGACCTCGGCATTTCCACACTCGATGACGTCCTCACCGATGTCCGCCGCATCACCGATGTCTGCGATCTGCCGCTGATGGTCGACGTCGATACCGGCTTCGGTCCGAGCGCCTTCAACATTGCTCGCACGGTGAAGTCGCTGATCAAGGCGGGCGCGGGCGCGATGCATATCGAAGATCAGGTGGGCGCCAAGCGCTGTGGTCATCGGCCGGGGAAGGCGATCGTCTCGCAGCAGGAAATGGCAGATCGCGTGAAGGCGGCCGTCGATGCGCGTACCGATGAGAATTTCGTCGTCATGGCGCGTACCGATGCGCTGGCGGTGGAGGGTCTGGAAGCGGCTATCGAACGGGCGCGTGCTTGCGTCGAGGCAGGCGCGGACATGATTTTCCCCGAAGCAATGACGGACCTGAAGATGTACAAGCAATTCGTCGATGCCGTGAAGGTGCCAGTTTTGGCGAATATTACGGAGTTCGGATCGACGCCGCTCTTCACGGTAGAAGAACTGCGCAGCGTGGATGTATCGATCGTGCTGTATCCGCTTTCAGCGTTCCGCGCGATGAACAAGGCTGCAGAGAATGTGTATCGCGCTATCCGCACCGATGGCACGCAAAGCAACGTGCTCGACACCATGCAGACGCGCGAGGAACTGTACGCGAGCATCGGTTATCACGAGTTCGAAGACAAGCTCGACGCCCTGTTCAATCAAGTGAAGTAACGCGTCAACCCTATCAGGAGACTGAGACAAATGAGCGATACGTTAGAGAAAGAAGCGCCCGCCACCGGCGGCTTCAAACCGAAGAAATCCGTCGCGCTGTCGGGTGTGACGGCGGGTAATACCGCGCTGTGCA
>JGI12635J15846_10000259_pt1 | contig 42101 bp, 32 predicted proteins | sample BlaSpr_A8_OM2_M2_FD_15846 | JGI IMG/M metagenome (IMG submission 15846)
TGAAGGATTTAGAGAAAGGAGACCTGGATGATATTCCCGATGCTTCTGTTTAGCGCAATCTGTGTGGGATTGGTCTGGGTGGGTCTCCACAACCTGCCGAAGCGGCACGCAACAACCTCTGGGCGCAACAAGAAGGCAGCAGTTTAAATAAATCCTGTCAAGTCGGTTCGTAACTTAAGAAGGCTCAACTTATCCAGTTGAGTTTTTTTACTTTCTGACGTCGAAAGCAGTACCGCGTCTATTTCCTGAGCTTTGGCGATAACCACGCGATCTGGAGACTCCACCGGCAGCAACTTTCTCAGACGCACTACCTCATGGCCCCCATCGCGGAGGGCCCGAAGAGACCCAAGACCCAGGGATGTCCAAGAGTGCACAGATGTCTATTTACAGCAACGGTTAACATACATGTCGGTATTGGAGCCTCGAGGTTCGACCCCGACGATGACGATGCCGAGATATCCAGCCAAGGAGCTTTGAAATGAAAAAACTTATGTTGGTTATTTGCATATTGAGCGTGGGCAGGCTGGGCTGGGCGCAGTCGGCGCCGCCACTGGGTTCCGCACAGAGCTTCGCAGTTCTGGGCGGCTCAACGGTGACTAATACGGGCCCGACGGTTGTCAACGGAGATTTGGGTGTGAGCCCAGGTACAGCTGTCACCGGCTTTCCTCCGGGGAGCGTGACCGGAGGAACAATCCACGCGGGCGATGCCACCGCTACGGCGGCTCAGGCCGGTGCGCACAAGGCATATCAAGATCTGGTAGCCGAGCCCTGCGGGACCAACTTGACCGGGAAGACTCTAGGCACCAGTCCCGGCGCGGTCACACTCTCGCCTGGCGTCTATTGTTTTGATTCTTCGGCGCAGTTGACCGGAACGCTCACCCTCAACGGCAACGGTGTCTACGTTTTCAAGATAGGGAGCACGTTTACGACAGCGAGCAAGTCCTCTGTTGTCCTGGCCAAGGGAGCGACGGCAGGAAACGTGTTCTGGCAGGTCACCAGCTCCGCCACTCTTGGCACGACCACCGCTTTTGAAGGAAGCATTCTCGCGTTAATCAGCGACACTGTCACAACCGGCGCCAGCGTCAGCGGCCGAGTTTTTGCATTGACGGGTTCTGTGACGCTGAGCGGGAACCGAATTCGCGCAGCATCAAAATAAACTGGCAGGCTGGGACGCACCAAGTGAATGGGAACGACGACTCGGCGGGGTGCCGGGCGCCCCAAGATCTCGGATTTTGGCATCCGAGTCATGGAGTTTCCCCTCCGCGGGCGGCCCGGCTTCAACCGCCGTTAATCAAGAGTGTTCACTTTCACACAGTCTTGCAGAAATCTTTTTGATAGGGTTGCATATGGACCAAAAGACGCAAATAGATGTCCCTCAAGAGCAAGTCCTTGAAGCAAAGCTCAAGAAAGCGTTCGACGAGGTTTCCTATTCTTTCGAGAAAATACTTGGGGAGGTTCGCGGCGACTCGAACCTTGTGCTTGCCAAGCAGGCGATCAATCAACTGCAAATCTCGCTCAACCAGTTTGAGAACCTCTTGAAGGAGGGCGGATTCACCGTAGGCTCCTGCGACTCGATTAAATATCTCTATCAGGAAATCGAACACCCGCTTAGCGAACTGAGAAGATATTTCATGAAAGAACCGTCTGAAATCCTGACGGACAAGGCCGGAGTAGTCTACGTTAATGCCTTGAAAGCCTCTTTTCGCAGGTTGATGGATATCGCGGACGAAATGGACGAAGGGCATTCGTCCATTCCTAAGTCTGCATTGTGAGAAACTCCCGCTAAATCGTTAATCAGGCACTGAGAACGTCTCCGGTGCGGCAGGTGCCCGTGGACGATTGACGCTCTCTTCGAGAGTTGCTATTTGGGTTGATATAAACTATTCTGTAAATATGCCTGTCAGCAAGATAAGAAAATATCTGGACGATCTTAAAATTCAAGCCGACGCTGCCCTCCGACGAGGTAGCGACATCTCCGGAGTTCCGATGACACGAGAGCCGATATTGCCGGTATTACTGACCGAGCTGGAGTGGAAGGATAAACGCACGGGGCTGACAGCCAAACGGCACGGGCTTTCCGAGCAGTTTGAAGCTACGCCGGACAATATTCGGCTGGGACAAGAGATTAAAGGACTTGACGATCAGATTGCTGAGTGCACGGAGCACATGAGGTTAGAGTATTGACGGATTCGAAGCGAAGGAATTTCGATCCTTCTTCGACAAAGTAAACGCATTTCTGCCAGGTGCCGCACGCTTGCGGTTTTCACGAGTGCGGGTTTTGAATTTTTCCTTTCCCCGCATTTAGGGCCTAGCTTAGGCAAGTGGCCCGCGTTCGACATGGAACCCTGGTTTTGAGGTTTCCCCTCCGCGCTCGCCGCTCGCCATTTTCGATTTTCCAATTTCCCATATCTCTCCAATCCGGCGGGCGCCCGGGTTCGGCGTGGAACCCGGAACTTGGAGTATCCCCTCCGCGCTCCCTGCTTACGGATCGCTGCTAGTTGATCCATTTAGGCTGTCCATCGGCCTCTAGAACCGCCCGTGTGGCTTTGCCCGCCGAGTCCGAGAAGAACACGTTGATCGGCAACTGGTCCCACAACGCAGAAATGCCGTCCGGTATGTATTCACAGAGACGCGTAGAGTGGAGGTCACCGCCGCTCCCACCGGGTATGCGCTCGTCCGATCCCGGACCAGGGTGGCCCTGATCGTAGCGGAGCGCAGTCACCTGCCCATTAACACTTACCAAAACCATGTAGAGCGGAAGAGAAAGCCCGTTGGCGATAGCGTGTTCGATCATTGATAAAAGCCTGCGCGCCAGGTTCTTATGTTCCAAGTCTTCGTTCATCGCTAACCCCATTTCAGACTGTTCTGCTGACTTTCACTCACGTAGAACTTGAAAACGCCGCGCCCGCTGCCTGTTCCGGTGCGTCGAATCTTACCAGCGGAAAGCGATTCGCCTATCGCGATCACCTCGGCTCATATCAAATAGCTCTGGCTCGTTCTCATCGTCCGTCTCCCTGTATTAGAAAATGTTCCCAATTGAGCAGACTTCCAAGGGTTTGTTGTCGCATCTTGTCCGAATGAAAATCAAGGAACTGACGCGCAAACAATTATCCTCCGTCCCCTGCCCCACGTGCGGTGCACCAGTTGGAAAGCGTTGCCTACTCCTATCAGGTGCCCCGCGCTCAGCCCCCCACATGGAGCGGAAGCTTTCCGCGGCTGAGACCGTTGAAAAGGAAAGAGTCAAGGGCGCCGCTGTTCGAGGCGGGTAGACTGCAACTCCAGCCGCCGCCAACGCCCCATCCAAGCTGGCAATCTCAGTCATTCCCTCAACTCCAAATCCACCCTTTGACCCGCGCCACTTTTACCCCTTCGACCCCAGCCTCCGCCGCGGCTCCCAAGACCCAGACCGCACCATTCCTCCCCCCGACGAAGCCGAATGCCGCCGCCTAGCCGCCCGCCGCGGCCTGGACTTGAAGCGCCGTCGTCCCACATATCCAGGAGCGCACCGATGAGCACCAACAGGCACTGCTCGGATGAAAGTTCGCCCACAACTTGTAGCACAGGCCTTCCAGGCCCGAGGGTTTTCTTAGCAATTACGCGGTGTTTCCGGCGGAGTGGAAACCCTCACCCGTTGACGGGGTGAGCTACAGGAATGGAACGCGATGCACCCGGCCGAGATTTCGTTCTGCGGGAATTTGTCAAAATGTTTTCGTGGGGAGGTTGTCCTTAACTGACGAATTTATAACTTCCAGCTGACAACTCCATTTCCCGTTTCTCGTAACCTGCCAATGGAACTTCACTGGAGGTAATGCAATGCATTACAAACGCTTTTTCTGGTCATTGGCCGCGATACTATTCGCTACGTTTTTTTTGTTAGAAAGTGCGTCGGCGCAAACCAACTCTTTCAAGCAGACGAATCTCACTTCCGACACACCCGGCATGGCCGCCAATACGGATCCGGAGCTGGTTAATCCCTGGGGGATTGCATTTTTCCCAGGCCAAACCTTCTGGATTGCCGACAACAACTCGGGCTTCTCTACGCTGTACAACCCGCAGGGAGTAAATGCGGGCAGCTTTCAGGTACCCGCGCCCGCGGGAGGTGCGAACCCTGCTACCCCGACGGGTATTGTCGCCAACGTTGCGGCTACCGGTTTCAACGTGAACGGCAAGCCAGCCCTGTTCATCTTCGACGCGGAGGACGGAACCATATCCGCCTGGAACGGCAGCGACCCCATCACCACAGTGGTGGATAACTCGAAAGCGGGGGCGGTTTACAAAGGACTAGCCCTCGTCAATCTCGGCCAAACAGGCACCTTCTTGCTGGCGGCAAATTTTAACTCGGGCAATGTGGATGTTTTCGATACCTCTTTCAACCCAGCCCATCTCACCGGAACTCTCGTTGATCCGCAACTTCCGGCCGGCTACGCGCCTTTTGGCATCCACGTACTCAATCAGGAACTCTTCATCACCTACGCGCTGCAGGATCAAGCCAAACACGATCCCGTTCACCAGGCTGGTGCAGGCTATGTGGACATATTCAATCTCAATGGCGGATTTAGCCAACGTCTGGTGTCGCAGGGCAATCTGAATGCACCGTGGGGGGTTGTAATTCCGCCCAGCGGTTTCGGACCCTTTGGGGGCAAAGTGCTCGTCGGTGAATTCGGCAACGGCGTCATCGATGTATACGACATGGCCACGGGGAGCTTGATCGATCAAATGAAGGACGCCACTGGCGCCGTGATTACCAATGCCTCCATGTGGGACATGGTGTTTGGAGGCGGGGGATCATCCGGCGACCCGAACACCCTGTACATCACCGCAGGTCTGGCAAACGAACAACACGGTTTGTTCTCTGCCATTACGGCGAACGCGACGGCGCCGCCGCCGAATGCCGATTTCAGCATTTCCGCTTCGCCGACGACCGCGACGGTCGCTATTGGACAAACCACGACGATTCAAGTAACAGTCAGCGGATTAAATGGCTTCAACTCCGCAGTGCAATTTGCCTGCTCAGGAGAACCCGCCAATTCACAATGTACGTTCTCTCCGAGCACGGTTACACCCGCGAGCGGCGGGACGGCCACAACCAATCTCACACTTGCCACAAGAATGCCGGGGGGGAGCTACGGGCAAGGATTCAAGCTTCCCGGCCATCCTCTCAACAGAATCGGTGGAGCCTCGGTACTCGCGGTGATGTGTCTGGGAGTGTGGGTGATTCTGATTTATTCGCGGGGTGCGCAGTTCTCCGCGAGGAAATCAACCCGGTTCGCGTTACTCAGCGCGGCGAGTCTCCTTCTCCTCGGTAGTGTGCTGATTGGCGTGAGCGGTTGCGGCGGGGGCTCCAACTCGGCCTCCAACACCGGCACACAGCCAGGCACGACGACGCTGGTCGTGACGGCTACTTCTGGACAAATCAGTCATTCAACAAATGTAGCGCTCACAGTCCACTAATCACGGCGATCTCGGCCCAGGGCGGGTAGGCGGCGATTGCGTCGCCTACCCGCCATTTCCAAACACCAACGATTTCATTGTGAACGAGGCGGGTGACGCGGACGGAAATTGTTTTTGTGGTTTTGGAGAGCCTATCGCTGGTTAGCGTACCACTTCTGTATTCCACTGGGGAGCAGAATGGGGCAGAAGTGCGGATGCCCCATCCTCGCGTTAAGAGGGTGGGGAACCCGACTTCCTCTTTCCTGATATGCGTCCGGGGCACCCGCGCGCCACAATCAGAAATACGATTCGCGTCTGGGTCACCTGCCACGGTCCAGCCGGTACGGCGAAAACGCTCGATCCGGCGAGATCGTCGCCATTCAGGGAGTTGGCGGACTCGGCCACCTTGGAATTCAGTTTGCACGGCGCATGGGTTTTCAATTGGCAGCCATCGCTCGCGGGCCAGAAAAGGAAAGTCTCGCGAAGAAACTCGGCGCACATCATTACATTGACAGCAACGCTCAGGATCCAGTTGCCGCACTTCAAGCCCTTGGCGGCGCCCGAATGATCCTCGCCACTGCCGCAAACAATAAAGCCATGTCTCCGCTTCTCGGAGGACTTGCTCCACTCGGCCAGCTCATTGTGGCCGGAGCCGGAGGAGATGGGCCAATCGAGGTAAACCCGTTCCACTTCTTTTTGGTATGCGCACGGTTGCGGGAACAATGACCGGATCTTCGATCGATGCCGAGGACACGCTTTCCTTCAGCTCCCTGCAAAAAATCCGCGCCATGATCGAAACCGTTCCGCTTGCAAAGGCCCCCGAAGCTTATGGACGCATGATGCGGAACGAAGCTCGCTTTAGAACAGTGCTGGTTACCGGGCAATAACCGGCCCAAACACCTTTTTGCCCTGCTTCTGTCGGCCACCCGCCACCGGCGAAACGATTCGAGGGATTGACCAGGGATGAGGTGGAGACAATTCATGCGGCGGCTCAAATTATGGCGCGTCTTTGAAGCGGTAGGAGCGCCATTCGGGAGAATGGCGCTCCCGGGGGTTGACGCCGCGGGTTAGTGGGAAGCGGGTTTTAGGACGGCGGTGTTGCGCTCGTCGCCGGCGATGATGCGGTAGAGGGTTTTCAGGTCGTTGAGCTTGCTGGTGGGAACGCTGAGCTCCTTGATTTCGTAGGTGCGCTTATAGCGCAGGACGTTGCCCTCCACTTCGGTCTTGCTGTGATAGCTGGCGAAGCTGTAGTCGGCATCGGAGGGAGGGGGAAGTTCGTCGACCTCATAACCTGCCGGAAGCGTGATTTCGTAGACGTCGATGTCTTTTTGCGGCCCGTCGAATTCCACGGGATATTTGCGGGGTTCCTTGCGCTCGAGGATGTCGCTGGACTTGTTGCCGAGGACGCGCGGGCGAACGATGAGAAGAGTTCCGGCGGGCTTGGCGTAGCGCTCGGCGGTGAAGGAATAGTTGTAGACGAACGGCTGATCCTGCGCGTGCAGATTGCCGATGGAGGCCTTGGTGATCTGAAAGCTGGCGAGGGAATGCGAGAGCGAGGTTTCAATGGGCTTGATGCGGTCTTTATCCTGAGCGGTGGCGCGAAGAACATAGCGCTGGTAGGCGCCCGTATCGCCGAAACGAAGCTCCTGGATTTCCCCGCTGAGCGTTCCGTTCGCACTGAGGGCAAGTTTTCCTGAGCGGCGAACGCCACTGGTTTCGGGCGAAAGCTGCGGCAACTGGAGAAGCTCGCCGCCATCAGCCGTGACCAGAAGACCGTAATTCGCCTGAAGCGAGCCGCTGAGCTGGCCGAAGGGAGTCATCTCATCGGTGGGATCGAAGATCAGGAGGCGGCCGAGCTTTGGCGGCGTGACGATTGCCGCGAGCGAAGGGTCCTTGAGATCGTCGGGGAGACGAATCGCTAGGATTTCGTGATTGAACCAGCCGATTTGCGCGGGCGAAGCGGCATTCACGCTCCCGCGCCGGGAATTCACGGTGAAGAGGTAGGAGTCGACGCCGATTTCCTTGAGCATTGCGCTGAGCAGCGTGGCCTTGTCCTTACAATCGCCATAGCGGTGCGTATAAATATCTCTTGCAGCGTGGGGCTGCAAACCGCCAATGCCGAGTTCGATGGCCACATAGCGAATGTCGTGCTGAGCGAAGGCGGCGAGGACCTGCATTTTGGCGAGCGTGGTTGGGGCCCTGGAGGTGAGTTCGGCGACCTTCTGCTTGATTTCCGGTGAGGGGTCTCGGCGGCCTTGGGCGAGGTCCGCTTCCCACTTGCCCATTTCCGCCCAGCTGAGGAATCCCTTTTTTTGCGAGTCGCCCGGAGGAAGAAGAGAAAGGAGCATCTCGCCGGCAACGCCTTTCCACGGAGGCATATCGTCTTCGGCGCGAATGGCCTTGACGTCGGAGACGACCCACTGCCACTGATTGGGAGAAGGGGAAGCGGGCTTGGCTTCGGGATAGTTGATCCAGGCGGCTTTGTACTCCCAGCCGGCGGGGAGATTCAAGGTGAAGCGGGCTTCGCGCGTAGGAAGGGCGGTTTGAAACATCCACTCGTCCTGAAGGATGAACAGGCGCTCTTCCTGTTCGATCTCGTAGCCGACGATGTTGCCGGGATCGGAGGCGGGAATCTGGAGGACTTTGGCGCGGAGATCGCTGACGAGTTCGCCATTGGAAACGCCTGGCAAGGAAGATTCGATGGCGTCCTTCTCTTTGACTTCGTAGTCCTTGCCCTGAGCGGGAATGCACCAGCCGTGCATGTTGAGAATTTTGGTTTCGGAATCGACGTAGGCGACAGCGGTGCCGGTGTCTTTGCCCCCGACACGGAGGATTTTGTAGACGCGACGCTTGAGATGCTTGATCTTGCCGTTGCCCTGGACGGTGAGAATGTCTTCGGAGTAGAGGAGGACGGCGTCGGTTTTGTCGTCGTGGTCGGGAAGCGGAGCGTTGGTGAGCGAGTGCATCCACGGGGGAGCGTCGCCCGCCCTGGAGACGGGAGTCACGATGGCTGCAAGACAGAGAAAGAGAGCCGCGAGTTGAGAAGCGGGCAGGCAAGTCTGGAGCAAAGGAAAGTTACGCCCCCGGCTGCACAACGATTTGCTGTTCATCACCGCTTTTCACTCCCTGATAGAAGTTGCGAAGCGCGCCGTAGTATTTGACATCCAGGCCGAGCAGGTCGAGTTTGAGAAGGCGGGTAATATGCTCGGTGCCCTTCTGGTCTTCCACCTTCAGGGTGTAGACGATGACTTTGGAGTTCTGGTTTTGCTCGGGCGGAAGGCTTTTGACGAGCCAATTCAGAGGCATGTCGATCGTGATGTCATCCTGCACTTCGGAAGGATATTCGAAATAAATCGGGTGGACGCGGTTGGAATGCTCGAAGAGATGCTTTTCCGGCGCGCCAAAAAGGCCGACGGGGATCAGAGCGTGGTGTCCGGCGGGGGAAGCCCAGCCCTCCGTCTTAAAATTGAAAACAGCGACCAGTGAGTTTGAAGAGGTCTTCCAATCGGGCTGGCTGGTCAGGTCCACTTCAGCGACGACGGGGACGCAGTCTTTGATTCCGTCTTCGAGAAATTTCTTTTTGTCGGCTTCATCGTCATTGCGCTCTTCGAGGCGGCGGCGAAGGGCTTCCAGGCCGCTGAAGGTGACAGTAAGTTTTCCCTGAAGGCTGCCGTGCTCGTCCATTCGAAGTTCGGCTACGCGGGTGATTCGCGAAGCGGAGCTTTCGGGGAGCGGCGTCTGGACCCAGGTGCCGCCGTCTTTATCGAGCTTGAGGCCTTTCACGGAAGTTTCCGCCCAGGGAAGCAGGCCGAATGGGGTGAACTCGGTGCCGGGGTCGAGATAAAACTCCTTGCCATCGGCCTTGACGAGGACGACATTGTCGTTTAACTGGCCGGGATTCATCATGGCGGGTTCGAAGAAATAATAGTCACGGCGCGAGACGAGCACGGAATAGGCCTCGAAACCCGCAGCACGGCAAAGTGCGATGAAAAGATAGTTGATTTGCGAGCCGCCTGCGTAGCCCGCCTTCCAGACATCTTCCACATTATTTGGATCCTTCTGCTTCTCGCGCTGCTTTTCCTTTTCGGATTTTTCCTGTTCGAAGGAGAGATTGCGGACTTGCTGGACGCGGGCGTAGATCTTGTGAAGCTTCATGTCGGCCGAGTCCGAGGGGGAAACGATGGTGGCAACGGCCTGCTCCATGGGCTTCTTTTTGTTCAAAAAAGAGTCCACGCGCTCAAAGCGTTTCTTGCCTTCCTTTTTCCAAAACTTCTCAGGCTCCTTTTCGTCGTTGTCCTGGTTGTAAACGAAATTGACGCGGGCTTTCAGCTCGTCCTGGGGAGGCATGTAATCTTCCACCTGAAAAGCGGCGATGTCGGCGATATCGAGGTGGATGGAGGAATGTTCGTTGACGGGTTGCGGGGAGCCCGGGGGCAGGTTGTGCCAGCTCCATCGGAGAGCAAAATTGGTATAGGGTTTGAGAGAAAACCTGGCGCGCTTGGTATAGAGGTCGCTGCTGATGATCCAGTGCGAATCATAGATCAGCTCGTTGGACCAGGAGTCGATGTATTTGTACTCGATGATGCTGCCAACCTGGACGTCGGGGAGGGTGAACGTTTTGGCGAGGTATTTGACGCCGCGGGCTTTCACGATGGTTTTTTCGTAGACCTTGCCATCGAAATTGGCGATGGAGCCGTCCGGGCGGATGGTGCGCGCCTTGATGTTGTTGACCTGCTCGACCCCCTTGAGAAAAGGGATTTCGACGTTGGCCTGTTTGCGGCCCTCTTCGGTGAAGATCTTGATGCGGTAATACTGCGTTTCGCGGCCGCTCTGGTCATCGCGGTCGACCTGGCGGTAGAGATAGATGGCGGGGGCGCCGGGGGCTTTGGGCTCGCTGGTCATTTTGAGATCGGCGGGATCGATGGGCTGCCAGTCGTCGCCCGAGGTGGTGGGGAGGAAGGGCCGGAACAGCAAAGCGGCGGAAACCAGAATCAGAAGAAAAGCTGGGCGGCAGAGTTTCACGCGAGGCTCCTAATGGGAGACATGAGTGCCGGTGGATACGGAGTGGGACAGTCCCGATTCAGAACGAGGTGAATCCAGGTCTGGAAATGGGAAACCCACAAATTCCGCACGGACGGACCTTGCTACCGATTGCAGGTGACAATACTGACCAGTGAAGGGGATGTCAAGAGAACCCGGAGGATCTGCACGTTCGTGGCGGGCGGCGGAAGGGAACGCCATTCGGGAGAATCATCCCGCATGACCCGCGGGATGGAGCAAAGTTGGCATTCCCGGGGAGAGGAAGCGCTTTGCGGCGGGGCCGGGGTGCGGCATAATCCGGGCACACGGATTCAAACGAATATTCGGGAAGATTGGGAGGAAACGGTGAGCGACCGTCCATGGAGTTCCACGGCACCAGTGGGGGAGTTTCAGCCGTATGTGCCGGCAGCGCAGCGCCTGACGGAGTTTTCGTTGCGGGCGGTGCTGCTCGGCGGGCTGTTCGGGCTGCTGTTTGGCGCGGTGACAGTATACGTGGGACTGCGGGCGGGGCTGACGGTTTCGGCGTCGATTCCGATTTCGGTGCTGTCGATCAGCATTCTGCGGGCGTTTGGTCGCTCAACCATTCTGGAAAACAACATTGTGCAGACGACGGGGTCGGCGGGGGAATCGCTGGCCGCGGGAGTGATGTTCACGCTGCCGGCGCTGATCTTCCTGGGATTCGGGTCGGAGTTTACCTTCTGGCGGATTTTCCCGATGGCGTTGCTGGGCGGGTGGCTGGGCGTGCTGTTCATGATTCCGCTGCGGCGGCAACTGATTGTGAAGGAGCACGGCAACCTGACGTTTCCGGAAGGCACGGCGTGCGCGGACGTATTGGTGGCGGGCGAGCGAGGCGGATCGTTCGCGGGACGGGTGTTTTGGGGATTGGGGCTGGGGGGCGTGTACACGTTTCTGATGAACACGGTGCAGGCGTGGACGGGGCAGCCGGAGGCGCGGCCTGGCTGGTTTCCGGGCGCATCGTTTCGTGCGGCGGTGACTTCGGAATACCTGGGGGTGGGGTACATCATCGGGCCGCGGGTATCGGGGATTCTGTTCGCGGGCGGCATCGTGTCTTGGCTGGTGATCATGCCGGCGATCAAGTTTTACGGGCAGCTTGCGGGGAACATACCGATTTATCCCTCAACGATTCCCATTCCGCTGATGACGCCGGACGACTTGTGGAGGAGCTACATCCGGCCGATGGGCGCGGGCGCGGTGGCCGCGGCGGGGTTGATCACGCTGCTGCGGACGCTGCCGACGATTATCGCGGCGCTGACGGCGGGGTTGAAGGACGTGCGGGCGGAAGGCGGCAACGGCGACGCGGTTGATAGCCGAACGGAACGCGACGTGCCGATGAAGTGGGTGATCACCGGATCGATCCTGATTGTGGTGATGATGTGGGTGCTGCTGACGTTTCACCCAATGCAGGGGGCGGCGACACGCTGGTATCAGAATTTATTCGCGGGCGTGTTCGTGGTGGTCTTCGGATTTCTGTTTGTGACCGTGGCGAGCCGCATCAGCGGGTTGCTGGGAAATTCTTCCAACCCGATCAGCGGGATGAGCATTGCGACGCTGATGGCGACGTGCGCGATTTTCTTTTTGGCGGGGTGGACGGCGCCAAACTACGCGGTGTTGGCGCTGATGATCGGCGGCGTGGTGTGCATTGCGGCGGCGATTGCGGGCGCAACTTCGCAGGATTTGAAAACGGGATTCCTGGTTGGGGCGACTCCCTTCTGGCAGCAGATGGGCTTGCTGGTGGGCGTGACGATTTCGACGGTCGCGATTGGCGCGACGCTGAACCTCATGAATAAAGGGCTGGAGCGGTACATCCCGACGCAGATTCCGGTAACGCTGCAGACGCTGCCGTCGGGCGTGAAGGTGGAGCGCGACCAATTTGTGTACCAGGGGAAAAATTATGTGCTGATCAATGTGCTGGGTTCGCACGAAATTCCGGATGGTGAGTATCTGTATGACAGCGGCACCAGCCGGATCGAATACCAGTGGGCGCAGGGGATCGGCAGCGACAAGGCTCCGGCGCCGCAAGCGCGGCTGATGGCAACGGTGATCAGCGGGATTCTGAACCAGCGGCTGCCATGGCGGCTGGTGTTGATGGGCGTGGCGCTGGTGATTGCGGTGGAGATTCTGGGTGTGAGGTCGCTGGCGTTTGCGACGGGAATGTACATTTCGATTGCGACGACTGCGGCGATGTTCATCGGCGGGCTGGTGCGCTGGGCGGTGGAAGCAAGCATGAAGGAAAAGAGCGGCACGGACAGCGAGGCTAGCCCCGGGGCGCTTTATTCGAGCGGGTTGATTGCGGCGGGGGGAATTTTCGGGCTGCTGGGGATCATTATTAATCTGCTGCAGGACCCGGAGATTTCGAACCGGGTGCCGCAGTGGGTTTCGTCGGTGCTGCGATTGCCGTGGCGGCCAGATTTGTTTGCGATTGGGCCGAAGATACTTGGTGGGCTGGCGACGAATAATCTGTTTGGGGCGTTTATGTTTGTGGTGCTGGCGGGGTCGTTGTTTTATTTTGCCAGGAAGAAGCTGGATTGAGGGAGAGGCGGAAGAGGCAGGGAAAGAAAGATTCCACCGTGCAAAACCGGCACGTTGGGCGCCCGGCGAGAATAAGAACGAGAAAGTCAGGAGGGCTGGCCGGGCTGAAGCCCGGCGCCTAGAGGAAAGACCCTTTTGACGAGGTGGCTGGGGCCGCCGTACACTGCAAATATGAGCTCGACCTTCGCGCCGCGGGTGGGATTTGATTGGCGCGGGTTTATCACGCCTGCGGTAAAACTCCTGGTTTTGATCTGCGCGGGTGTCTTCCTAGTGCAGACGCTGGTCGAGATTCTTTTCCCGCCGTATGCGACGGCGTGGCTGAATCACTGGTTCGGACTGGTTCCCCTGGGACCGATTCCCGGGCTGCGGCTATGGCAGCCAGTCACGTACATTTTTCTCCATGGCGGGCTGGGGCATCTGCTGATCAATATGCTGATGCTGTGGATGTTCGGGCGCGAGCTGGAACTGGTATGGGGAAAGAAGAGGTTTCTCAACTACTTTTTCATCTGCGGAGTCGGCGCAGGGATCATCACGGTGCTGGTGAAAGTGACGCCGATGATCTGGGGCCATCGGCCGTATGACATTCCGACGATTGGGGCGTCGGGGGCGATATTCGGAATTCTGATCGCGAACGCCATTCTGTTTCCCGATCGCCGGATCTGGCTATTTCCCCTGCCGCTGACGATTCCAATGCGGCCGTTCGTGGCGGTGATGGGCGCTGTTGAATTCTTCGGGACACTGGGATCGGGCGGCGACGGCGTGAGTCACTTTTGCCACCTCGGCGGGATGCTGATCGGCTGGCTGTATTTGAGACGCGGGTCGTTTTTGTACCGCGTGCGGAATGAAATGGCGGACTGGAAGTACCAGCGGAACCGGAAGAGATTCCAGGTGTACATGAAGAAGACGAAGGACGAGCCGCCTTCGCGGCCGGATAGTTGGGTGAATTGAGAGGACTGGCGCTTTCGGATGCGTTTTTTGAGGGACTTTAGGTTGAGGTTCTTCGCCTATCTCCGGTAAAAATCACCGGAGTCCAAACAGCGGACCTTATCGGATAGGCTCCTACCTGCGGCGGGCAGGCAGGATGACAGGGCTTTCGATAGTTCACCGCTGAAAGAAAGCACCTTCCCACACCCTTTCTACAGACCCCCGATTACGTGAAATTTCATGAAGTTGGTGGTGCCGCGGATGCCCATGGGTGTGCCCGCGACGATGCCGATGACATCGCCTTTTTTGACCAGGCGCTCTTCGAGGAGGCGCTTTTCGGCCAGGTCGGCGAGGCCGTCGATCTTTTTTATGTCGGAGATGTGCCGGGAAGTGACGCCCCAGAGGAGCGACATGCGGCGGCGGGTTGCCGCTTCGGGAGAAAACGCGACGATGGGAACGAGCGGCCGGTAACGGGAGACGAGGCGAGCCGTGAAACCGCTGTGCGTGAAGACAGCGATGAGCTTCATGTGCAATTCGCGGGAGGCGTGGCAGACGAGTTCGGCGACGGTTTCGGCGACCTTGAGCTGTTCCTGCGCAGTGGTAGGCCGGGGAAATTCCTGAATGCTGGCTTCGGCTTCGTGGATGATGCGGGCCATCATGGAGACGGCTTCGATGGGATATTTTCCGGAAGCGGTTTCGGCGGAGAGCATGACCGCGTCGGAGCCGTCGAAGATGGCGTTGGCCACGTCGGAGGCTTCGGCGCGCGTGGGGCGGGGATTGTGAGTCATGGATTCGAGCATCTGGGTGGCGGTGATGACCGGGCGGCGGAATTCGCGGGCGCGGGCGATGATGTTTTTTTGAACGACGGGGACGGTTTCGGGATTCATTTCCACGCCCAGGTCGCCCCGCGCGACCATCACACCGTCCGAGACGCGCAGGATGCCTTCGAGATTTTCGATGGCTTCGGGTTTTTCGAGCTTGGAGATGACAGGAGTGTCTTTTTTGGCGCGGCGGATGAGGGCCTTGGCGAGCAAAACGTCTTCGGGGCGGCGGACGAAGCTGGCGGCGATGAAGTCAACATTGTGATCCAAAGCGAAACGCAGGTCGATCCGGTCTTTTGGGGTTAACGCAGGGACGCGCAACTTCACGCCGGGCAGATTAATGCCCTTGTGCTCGCCGAGCGATCCGCCATTAACGACGCGGCAAATGACTTCCGGGCCATGGACTTTTTCGACGCGGAGTTCGATGAGGCCATCGGAGAGAAGGATGCGGTCACCGCGCTTCACTTCGCGGGGCAGGGGCCGAAAGGTGGTGTTGACTCGCGTGGAATCGCCCAGGATTTTTGCGGTGGTGATGATGAACTGCTGGCCCGAACGCAGGTTGACGGTGCCGCCGCCGGCGAGCGCGCCGGTGCGGATTTTCGGGCCTTGCAGGTCGGCGAGAATGCCGACGGTCTTGCCGAGTTCGGCAGCAGCGGCATGCACCATGGCAATCGACTGCGCGTGGGTTTCATGAGTGCCGTGGGAAAAATTTAGGCGGGCGACGTCCATGCCGGCCTCGAGAAGACGCCGGATCATGCGCGGCGAATTGGTGGCCGGGCCGAGCGTGCAAACGATCTTGGAGTGTCGCGAGTTCATCGATATATAGAGTCCAATTGTAGAACAGTCGGGGGGTTACTTGTTGACGGAAAACTCCGCGATGATGCGGACCATCAGATTCACGCCTTTGGGGAAAGAGGCGAGCGGCAAGCGCTCTTCGTCGCCGTGAACACGGGCGTCGTCAGCTTCGTTGACCGGGAACGGACGGAGGCCATAGGCCTGCACGTTGTGCAGGCGAAGCTGCGCGGAGTCCGTGGCGCCGGTGGACATGAAGGGGATCACAGGCGCGCCGCCAAATTCCTGGGCGCTGACCCTGGTGATGAGGTTAAAGAAATCGTTTTCGAGAGAGGAGTTCGGCGCCGCGAGGCCGCCTTCGGGGGCGATCTCGAAGTGAACTTGCGGATCGTTGACGAGCTTTTTCAAATCGTTGACGAGGACGTCGATGGTGTCTCCCGGGAGGAGACGAATGTTGAGAACGGCGTGCGCCTCCGAGGGAATCACATTGCCGCGGAAGCCGGCTTGCAGGATGGTGGGGGCGATGGTGTCTCGCATCATGGAATTCCACATCGGATTGGCTTCAGCGAGGAAGCGCTGAGCGTGTTCGCCACGATCGGGAGTATCGATCACACGCATCCACTTGCTGGTTTCCTCGTCTTCCAGGGGGGCCAGGGCTTCGAAATAACGGCGGACGATGGAAGTGAGACGCACGGGCGTGTTGTAGTTGCCGATTTTCTCGACAGCAGCGGCGAGATGGACGACGGGATTGTCCTTAGTCGGCATGGAGGCATGTCCGCCTTTGCCGGTGACGGTGAGGCCGACGTTCACGGAAACTTTTTCGCCGGCCTGCAAAGCGACGTATTGCACCTTGCCATCTTTGAGGACGACTTTGCCGCCTTCATTCAACGCAAAACCCGCGGCGACCTTGTCCCAATACTTCGCGATGATTATCTTGATGCTGGCGTCGCCGAACTGCTCTTCGTCGGCGGTGCCCAGAAAAATGACGTCGCGATTGATGTGAACGTTGCCGCGCTTGAGGGCGATGAAAGCGGCGAGATTCGCGGCGAGCATGCTTTTATCGTCGAGGGAGCCGCGGCCCCAGATGTAGCCGTCTTTGATCACGCCGCCGAAGGGATCCACGGACCACTTGCTGCGGTCGACGCCGACAACATCCATGTGGGCGACGAGAAGAAGCGCTTTGGAGGGATCGGCGACGGCGCTGCTGCGCAGGCGGGCGACGACGGCGCTGCGGCCGGGCGCGAGGTCGAGAAGTTCCGCGGTGATGCCTTCCTTGGCAAGGATGCCGGCGATGTATTTGGCGGCAGCTTGCTCGTTGCCCGGGGGATTGGTGGTGTTGATTTTGATAAGTTCGACGAGCCAGTTCTGCGCCTCCAGTGCAAGGGCAACTGTGTCGCCGACCAGCGGAGGAGTTTGTGGGATGCCCAGGGCGGGAGGCTTCTGCGAGACCTGCGCGTTCAAATTGACGCTCAACAATCCGGACAGCAACAACAGGCTTAGAATTGAAAGAGAAATGTGCTTGCGCGGCACCTAAACACCCCCTAGATGTGAATGCGTTTTGCCACAAATAAATTCCATACTAACATGCAGTGTCTCTGGGGCCGGAATTGGCGGCGAGCGGCGTTACATAATTCACACGGGATGCGTCCAACCTGCATACGACACAGAGCGGGAATTCGGCATCTAAGCGGATGCCGGGGAACTTAGGGGAAAATCGGATGAAAGCAATTTATTGGCAGGCGGTGGTGCGGGTGGGAATGCTGGCCGGAGTGTTGGCCGGCGGAAGCACGGCGATTTGGGCGCAGGCTCCCGCAGGGCCACAGCCGACCTCGCCCGCACAAGATAAGCCCGCGATCACGCAAAAACCCACAGCGCCACAACAACAGAAGCCGCAAGAGGGTGGGGTGACCATTTCCGTCGAAGTGCCGGTGGTGACGCTGGACGTGGTGGCCGCCACGCAAAATGGCGATATTATCCCGGGACTTAAAAAGGAAAATTTCCGGGTTCTGGAGGACGGCCAGCCGCAGACCATCACGAACTTTGGACCGACGGATGCGCCGATCACGATGGTGGTGCTGATGGAATTCAGCGCGAGGTTTTACGGGTGGTTCGGTTACCAGGCGAAGTATTGGGCGGGGGCGCTGTTTCCCAACTTGAACCAGAAGGATTGGGTGGCGCTGGTCACGTTTGACATGAGGCCCAGAACGGAAGTGGACTTCACGCAGAACAAGAATGAAGTGGAGGCCGCAATTTATCATTTGTATTATCCGGGATTCAGCGAATCGAATCTCTTCGATGCCCTGCTGGATACGACTGAGCGGCTGAAGGACGTAAAGGGGAAAAAAGCGATTCTGGTGCTGGCCTCCGGAGTGGATACGTTTTCTAAACACACCCTGGATCAGACGATGAAGCAGCTTCGCGGGACGGACACCACTATTTTTTCGGTGGGGCTGGACAAGCCGCTGAGCAATTATCTGGAATTACACCGGAGTTTGGGCACGATGAACCGGATGGATTTTCTGCAGGCGGAGAATCAGTTGAAAACTTTTTCGGCAATGACCGGTGGCTTCGCGTGGTTCCCGCAATTTGACGGTGAGATTCCAGGGATCATGCGCGAGGTGGCGGCGTTTTTGAGGCACCAGTACAGCCTTTCGTATACGCCTTCGAATCAGAATCAGGATGGAAAGTTCCGGAAAATCAAGGTGGAACTGGTGGCGCCGGACGGCGGGCCGCTGGTGGTTAACGATCAAAAAGGAAAGAAGCAGAAGATTGTGGTGTATACGCGGGAAGGCTACCAGTCGGTGAAGGGCGGGGTGGGAGATTAGGAACCGGCTGAATGCCGACTTTTTTGAGTGCGGTGGCGGAGCCGCCGCTTTTGAGAATTATTGCGTGGGGTTAGTTTTGGTTTTGGAGATTTTGTTTACGCCGCAAAAGCGGGAGCTTCGCTCCCGCACTCAAAATAGGGCGCACCGGCACATGAGTGGGGTGACTTTCGCTAGTAGCCGCGGTGAAGATCGACTTGATTGAAGAGATCGCGGCCGTCGAACCAACGTTCCAGTAAATCCAGAAGCAAGGCGGTTTGCCGCGGCCAGAGGCGGTCGCTGATGGCACTGGTGTGCGGGGTGATGAGCAGGTTGGGCGCTTTCCAGAGCGGGTCGGCAGCGGGAAGGGGCTCGGGGTCGGTGACGTCGAGCGCGGCACCGGCGATTTTTTTCTGATGAAGAGCGGCGAGCAGCGCGGATTGATCGAGCAGGGAGCCTCGCGCGACATTGATGAGGCGGGCCGAGGTTTTCATGCGGGCAAGCTCTGGCGCGCCGATGAGGTGCGTCGTCTCGCGGGTTTCGGGCGCGCTGACGGCCACGAAGTCTGCGTGAGGCAAGACATTGTGGAGTTGGGTGATGGGGACGATTTTTTCGGCGAGCGCCGAATCGCCCTTGCCGGAACGCGAGACGCCCCAGACGCGCATGTCGAATGCTTTCGCGCGGCGAGCCAGTTCGTGGCCGATGGAGCCGTAGCCCACGATGAGAAGGACCTGGCCGTTAAGTTCGGTGAGGTGCTGCGGGTGGTCCCAGAGTTCTTGCTGCGCCCAGCGCGATTGGTCCTGATAGCGCACGGAATCCGCGAAATTGCGCGCCATGGCAATCAGCAGGCCCAAGGCGTGTTCGGCCATTGGCACGGAAAAGATGCCGCTGGGATTGGTGACCAGGATGCCGGAATCGCGCAATTCCGGGTACATGAGTTGCGCGACGCCCGCCGCGGTGGAATGAATCCATCTTAATTTTTTGGCTTCGACGAGTTGCTTCGCTCGCAGCGAGTAGCCGACAATGATGTCCGTGTCGGGGAGTTCCTGCGGAAGGTGATCGTAGTCCGGAAGATGCACTACGCGCATGGTGGGCCAGCGCTTGCGAATCGCTTCGGCAAGCGAAGCGGGTGGACGCCATTCGGTGAACGGATGCCAAACGCAGATGGTGAGCTTGGTGTTTTCTGGTGTGGTGCGGTTCATTTAAATTTTTGACTTTAGGCGGAGGTCGCGGCCGGTCATGTTGGAGGGTGCGGGCTCGCCGAGGATGCCGAGCATGGTGGGGGCGATGTCGCGGAGGGCGCCGCCGGGGGCGAGTTGGAGGGCGTCGTTTTCGGTGACGCAGATGAAGGGGACGGGATTCGTGGTGTGGTAGGTGTGCGGGCCGCCTGTGGTGGGGTCGATCATGGTTTCGGCGTTGCCGTGATCGGCGGTGATGATCCACGCGCCGCCACGCGGCTTGAGCGCCTGATAGATGCGGCCCAGGCCCGCGTCCACTGCTTCGACGGCTTTGATGGCGGCTTCGAGTTTGCCGGAGTGGCCGACCATGTCGGCGTTGGCGTAATTCATGATGATGGCGTCGAACTCGCCCTTTTCGATGGCTTTTGCGACCGTGTCGGTGATTCCCTCGGCGGACATTTCGGGCTTCAGATCATAGGTGGCGACTTTCGGAGAGGGCACGAGGATGCGTTCCTCGCCCGCGAACGGTTTTTCGACGCCGCCGTTGAAGAAATAGGTGACGTGCGCGTATTTTTCGGTTTCCGCGCAGCGGAGATTTTTGTACTGCAGCTCCTGGAAGACCTGCGCGAGGATTTGCTCGAGTTTTTCAGGGGTGATGATGCACTTGAGCCAGGGCCAGTTTTTGTCGTACTTGGTCATACCGACGTAGAAAAGATTTTTCGGGCGCTTGGGGTCGGCGAATTTGTCGAAGTCGGGCGCTTCGAGCGCGTAGGTGATCTGGCGGGCGCGGTCGGCGCGGAAATTGTAGAAGATGACCGCGTCGTCGTCGCGAATCAGGCCCACGGGCGGCGCGGCTGGTCCGGTGCCGCGAGTGACTACGATTGGCTTTACGAATTCATCGGTGACGCCCTGTTCATAGCTCTGCTGCAGCGCGGCGACGGGATCGTTGGATTTGGTTTCCGCTTCGCCGTGGACGAGAGCGCGATAGGCGAGCTCGATGCGCTCCCAGCGGTTGTCGCGGTCCATCGCATAGTAGCGGCCAACGAGGGTGGCGATTTCGCCGACGCCCAGTTCGCGCATTTTCTGCTGGAGTTGGCGGACGAAGTCGCGGCCGCTGTTGGGCGGGGTGTCGCGGCCGTCCATGAAGCAGTGCACGAAAACCTTCTCGACTTTCCACTGCTTGGCCATTTCGAGGAGCGCAAAAAGATGGTTAATGTGGGAGTGCACGCCGCCGTCGCTGAGGAGGCCGATGAAATGCAACTGGCGCTGGCGGCCGCGCTCCATGGCTTGCTGGAAGAGCGGGACCTGGTCGAGTTGTTTGTTGGCGATGAGGAGATCGATGCGGGTGATGTCCATGTGGACGACGCGGCCCGCGCCGATGTTGAGATGGCCGACCTCACTGTTGCCCATCTGGCCTTGGGGCAGGCCGACGGCTGGGCCGGAGGTTTGGATCAGGGTGTTGGGAAATTTGCGGAGGAGTTCGTCGTAGTTCGGTTTGCGGGCGAGGGCGATGGCGTTGCCTTTGGTTTCGGCGCGGAAGCCCCAGCCATCGAGGACGGTGAGTACGAGAGGTTTTGGTCGTTTTGCCATATTTCTCCAACGATAGCAGGTATGAGATTTGTTTTGTCAGGAAGCGTTCGATGAAATTGGTTCCAAACGCGGACGATTCTTGCCGTAGAGGCTGCGTTCCTTAGAAAGGAGTTCTATCTCAAAGAATTTGTGAAGAAATTCATGGTCGACTGTTTGCTCGTATTTCCCGTCGTCATTAACCAGCCAAATGCAGTCCAATCCGTCCTGCCAACTGTAGTAGCCGACTCGAAAGCGTTTACCTATGTTCCCTTCCCACTTTTTAGTTGGGGAATCTTTGACACGCACCACCGTGCCCGGCGGAATCGGAGTCGGAAATGGGTATTTCTTCTTGGGGCGAAGACTGAAAGGAACAAGCGCTCCGTTTTTCAGTTTGCGCCTTTTAATTGAGGGCTTGGATCGAGCCGGCATCAATGGTCCTACCTCGCGGCGAATTCGCGGAGGGCGGCGAGGAGGCGGTCGACTTCCTCGGCAGTGTTGTAGTGCACGAGGCCGATGCGGAGCATGCCGCCTTGGGATTCGACACCGAGGCGTTCGCTGAGATTGAGGGCGTAGTAGTTGCCGTCCCAGGTGAAGATGCCGCGTTCGCCGAGGAACGTGGCGATGGCGGTGGGATGGTGATTGCCGATGCGCAGGGAAAGCGTGGAGCAGCGTTCGGCGGAGCGCTGCGGATCCGTGATTCCGTAAATGTGCACGCCGGGGATGGATTTCAAACCTTCGATGAGGCGCCAGATAATTCCCGCTTCGTGGGCGACCGTTGCATGATAGGCCGCGGCTAGGGCTTCGCGGCGCGTTTTCGCGCTGGCGTCACAGCGGCGGCCGAGTTCGGCGAGATATTCGACAGCGGCGCCGATACCGGCGATTAATTCGTGAATCTGGGTGCCGCTTTCCCAGCGGTCAGGAATCTGATCGGTGCACGGCCGCACTTTGTACGGACGGAAGGACTGCAGGTGCTGGCGCTTGCCGTAGAGCGCGCCCATGTGAGGCCCGAAGAATTTGTACGGCGAGCAGACAAGGAAATCGCAGTCGAGGGTTCTTACATCGATGAGGCCGTGTGGGGCGTAGTGGACCGCATCTACGTAAATCATGGCTCCCGCAGCGTGGGCGAGGCGGGTAATTTCGGCGACCGGGTTGATGGTGCCTACGGAATTGGAAGCGTAGCCCACGGCGATGAGGCGTGTCTTCTCGTTCAGCTTGCTCTTCAGATCGTCGAGGTCGAGCGTGCAATCCGCTTCGCGAATGTCCAACTGGCGAATGACCACGCCTTTTTCCTCGAGCGCCTTCCAGGGGGAATAATTGGCGTCGTGATCGAGCGTGGTGAGCAGGATTTCGTCGCCGGGATTCAGGTCGCGAGCGATGGCGCGGGAGATCGCATAGGTGATGGTGGTCATGTTCTGGCCGAAGACCACTTCGTCCTTTTCACAGTGGAAGAGGTCGGCCATGGCCACGCGGGCGTGGGCGATGATTTCCTCGGTGCGGCGGCTGGTGAGAAACGCGCCGCCGGTGTTGGCGTTGGCCGTCAGCAGGTAGCTTTGGATCGCGTGGATGACTTGGGTGGGCACCTGGGTGCCGGCGGGGCCATCGAGAAACGCGGCGGTGTGGCCGTTGACCTGCGTTTTCAGGGAAGGAAACTGGGAGCGAACCCAGGCGATATCCAAAGCGGGTGTTGCGCGCACGTTCAAACCGGGTGTGGTCATAACTCTTTTCTCGGGCGAAAGTAAAATTGCAATTGTTCAGGGATTAGTTTCTCACACTGATGGGGGCAGTTGTACTGCGAAGCTGGTAGGGGTGATTCGTCTCGTATGCTTCGGACCGCCTCTCACTCTGGACATCGGGACTCGATGGCGCAGGCCCTGGCGGCCTTTTGAGTTGCATCGAACCCTGCCTTTACTTCATCGAATCATCGAACGCCAGGTCTGATTTCGAGTGTTGTGACGGAAACCGACTCGATTCAGAAAGGTAGCTCACATGAGCGAAAGCACAGAGGAAAAGACTGGGCAAAAGACAGAGAATGAGGTACTTACACGCAGGGGATTTATCGGCGTAGGTTCGGCGGCTCTTGCCGCGGCCGGCATCCTCACTGGAAGTGCAGCAACGGGGCAGGAGCCGGGAAATTCCAAACAGGACCGAAGTAAGAGCGATCCGGGCCCGAAGAATGCGCCGCTGGACGCCCAGAATCCGGATTCCACGTGGCCACCCGCGACCGATTCCAAGAGCCTGGTTCAAACGTTCAAATATCCATTCTCTTTTGCGAACAAGCGGACTTACGAAGGAGGATGGTCACGCGAGGTGACCGTTCGGGAATTAGCCGTCTCGAAGACCCTGGCCGGCGTAAACATGAGACTCACAGCTGGAGGTGTTCGTGAACTGCACTGGCATACGGCGGACGAATGGGCGATCGTGCTTTACGGGAGTGCGCGGATCACGGCCATTGATAAAGACGGCAAAAGCTTTGTTGCCGATGTGAAGAAAAACGATCTGTGGTATTTCCCCAGCGGGATTCCCCATTCGATTCAAGGCCTCGATCCGGACGGCACGGAATTCATGCTGGTATTCGACGATGGAGATTTTTCGGAGTCAGAGACGGTTCTGCTGAGCGACACGATGTCGCACCTGCCGCGCGAGGTGCTGTCAAAGAACTTCGGGGTTGCTGAAGCAGCTTTGAAAAATCTCCCCCAGCAAGAGCTATTCATTTTCCAGACTGCTGTTCCCGGAGCACTGGAGAAGGACCAAAGAGCAGCAGGTGGGGCGCTTGGGAAGTCGCCCACCGATTTCGCTTTTCGTACGATGGAAATGCCGCCGACGAAGCGCACGAAAGGCGGAGAGGTGCGCATCGTCGATTCGAGCACGTTCAAGGTCTCAACCAACGTTGCGATGGCAATGGTCACGGTTCACCCGGGAGGGCTACGGGAACTGCACTGGCACCCCAACGCCGACGAATGGCAGTATTACATTGCGGGCAAGGGAAGAATGACTGTGGTGTCGACGGGGAACAAGGCTCGCACCCTGGACTTTCAGGAGGGAGATGTCGGGTACGTGCAAAAAACCCTGTTGCATTACATCGAGAATACGGGGGATACAGACCTGATCTTCCTGGAGATGTTCAAGAGCAGCTACTATCAGGATCTTTCGCTCTCGGAATGGCTCACTCACACGCCACCAGAGCTCGTGATGGCTCATTTGAATGTGGATAAGGCGACTCTGGACGCGATTCAAAAAGACAAAGCGGTCGTCCTGCCCGAGTAAGCGGCAACTTCAGATGCCTCGGATCCGGGCGGCACAAGCTTCTGCGCCGCCCGGATCACTCACCTTCGAATTACCTAGAATTCAAATCACTATTCCCTACCCCATGGCCGTTCTTTCTCGACGCTGCAACGCTGCTCGAGCCGCGTGATACCATCGAATCAGTTGTAATCCACTCATGCCGCGATGGCGCCGGCTATCAACTCCGCGCCGTGTTTCATTCCGAGGTCTTCCATGCCTGATTCGTTTGCCGTGAGCGACCGCACGCGGGTTGTGCGCGAAGCCAACCGCGCCGTGTACGATCGCGAGGCTATTTATAAGATTCTGGACGAGGGATTCGTCTGCCACGTCGGATTTTCGGCGGAGGGCCAGCCGTTTGTGATTCCCACCATGTTTGCGCGCGTGGGTGATGCGATTTATTTTCACGGTTCGGCGGCCAGCCGGATGCTGCGCGGGGCGGGCGGCGGTTTGCCAGTGTGCATCACGGTGACGCTGGTGGACGGGTTGGTGCTGGCGCGGTCGGTGTTCAATCATTCGATGAATTACCGGTCGGTGGTGGCGCTGGGCACGGCCACGCTGATCAGCGAGCCAACGGAAAAACTGGCGGCGTTGCGGGCGTTTACGGAGAAGCTGATTCCCGGGCGGTGGGAACATGCGCGGCAGCCCAATGAACAGGAGTTGAAAGCAACGAGCATCCTGAAGCTGCCGCTGACGGAAGTTTCCGCAAAGGTGCGCACGGGCGGCGTGGAGGATGACGCGGCGGATTACGCGCTTTCCGTGTGGGCGGGCATCATTCCGCTGCGGCTGGTGGCGGACGCGGCAATTCGCGATGAACGGTGCGATGCTTCGATTCCCACGCCGGCCTATGCGGCGCATTTTCGCAGGTGAGCCATGAGCGAATTTAGACCGGCACCCATCAAGCCCATAGTGGCGATTGCGGGGTTGGAAGCGCTGGACATTCGAGTTGGCACGATCCAGAAGGTGGAAGAAGTGCCTCGCTCGGGGAAGCTGATGAAGTTGACGGTCAGCTTCGGCGATCACACGCGGTCGATTTTGGCGGGGATCAGGAAGGAAAGAGAAAACCCGCGGGAGATTGAGGGCAAGCAGGCGCTGTTTGTGGTGAATCTGGAGCCGCGGAAGATGGCGGGCGAAATTTCGGAGGGAATGCTTTTTGATATCGGATACGCGGACGGTGTTACGCCGGTGCTGGCAATGCCGGAGAAGCCGGTGCCGGATGGAACGCGCGCGGGTTGACGCTCAGGACTTTGCGGCGCGGAGAAAATCGGCGAGCAGGCCGTAGCCGGTGGCTTCGATGCCGGGATTGTGTTCCACCAGCGAAATGCTCATCACGTCGAGATCGAAGCGAATGGCGGAACTGGTGCCTTCGAGCCCGGCCATGGGATCGGTCATGAGTAGGAGTTCCGGGCCGACGCGGCACTCAACGCCATCGCCGCGGCGCTCAGCGCGGCAGATGAGTTTGTAGCGCATCCCGGCTGAACGCACGGAACGAATTTTTTCCTCACTGAGTTCGCGGATGCCGATGCGCTGCACCTGTTCGATGCGCAGGGGCACACCCATCAGAACATTGACGATGGCGGAGACCTTGACCGTGGCGTCCCAGCCATCCAGATCATGGGACGGATCGGTTTCGGCAATGCCGATGGCCTGCGCGCGCTTCACGGCTTCGTCGAGCGAGCGGCCCTTTTCCATTTCGGTGAGGACGACGTTGGTGGTGGAGTTCAGAACGCCGGCGAAGCCACGCAATTCCGTTGCAGGGAGACCGAGTGGAAAGAGCGAGAAGATGGGCGCGCCATCCATGACCGTGGACTCGAACAGAAATTGCTTGCCCCTTGCTTTGGCGAGAGCCGCAAGGCGCTGATAATCGTGGACGAGCGGCCCTTTGTTGGCGCTGATGGCGTGAGCGCCCGCTTCGAGCGCGGCGACTATATGATCGATGGCGGGCTGGCCAGAATGCGTGTTTAGCGAACTGGCCTCAAAAAGTACGTCGGCTTTGGAGCGTTCGAGCCACTCGCGGAGGTTGCGCGGCGGATTGGCAAGCTGCGGAAAATGGCTGCTCAGCGCCGCGATCGGGTTGAGGCCTTCGGGCTCGGCGATCCAGCCGTAGCGGCGCGTGGCGATGCCGGTGAGCCGCCAGCGAACGTCGTATTTGCGGCGCAACTCGCTTTCCTTGGAGATGAGCAGGCGCAAGAGGGCGCGCCCCACGTGCCCGAAGCCGACGATGGCGAGATTATAGGAAGGAATGAGAGATCTCCTTGAGAGCGAATCCCGCGGAAATTATAGCGGATTTTTAGACAGCCTTTTTTGGAGTGCGGCGGCTTGCCTGCGCCTGCCTGCGGCAAGCAGGGCAGGCAGGCTCTGCCGCCGCTTTCGAGGGTTAAGGTCAGCCTCCAGAATTGATTTGGGAGACAGCGCTTACACCGTAAAAGCGAGAGCTTCGCTCTCGCACTCAAAAAAAGGCGGCTTTAGTGGAGCGCGGACAATTTTGCAGCGGCTTCGTTGATCAACGCGACTTCCTGCTGCAGCGTTTTGGCGGCGACACCGACCTGTTCCTCGGCTTCCTTCCAGCGCTTGAGTTCAAGTGCTTCGCGGACGCCGGGAATGGTTTTTGCTTCATAACCCGTGTATTGGCCGGGAGCGTAAATTTCGTGCTTGAACCAGGGACGCCCGGGAAGTCCGTCGGGATTGGTCAGGCGGCGTTCGCTTTCCATTAGGAGATGGTTCAGCTCTTGGGCTGAAGCCGAAGCCTTCGCCAGGTCGCCGCGAGCACCGGCTTCGTCGTAGGCTTTCTTGTACGCTTCGGCGGCTTTCCCAAGCTCGGTGATAACGTTGTCGAGAGGCGCGAAATTGATGAACGGGGCGACCTCTTCGCGTTTGGGCGCGACTGTGGGATGCCTGGGATCATTGGTGGCCTGGAAAACGCCTTCTTCAATTTCCTTGTTGCGCTCGCGAATCTCGTCCTGCTTCTGCTGCAGGAGGGTCTTGAGTTCCTTCACGTAGGTCTGCATGGTATCCGCGAAATCGGTGAATTCGAAGGGCAGGATATCCGCGTCGGCGAGGCGGATGACGGCGGTGGCGGAGGTTTGCGCGAGGGCGCGGCCGTAGACAAATTCGGTATCGCTAAAGTGAGTGAACCAGTAGAAATCATCGTAGATAGAGTGGTAGATTCCGCCGCCGTCCTCGCCGCCGTAACCGATGTTGAGGGACGCGATGCCGTCGTGCTGCACAAACGCGCCATAATCGGAGCCGGAGCCGAGCGCGCCGATGCGGAGATCGGCGCGGTTGCGGGCTTCCGCGCGGTCGTCGGCGCTGTTGGCGGAGGAGATGGTCTGAAGCTGCGCACGTTTCCAGACGGAGAGCTTGGTTTCAGGATCCTGCACGTCGCGCACAACATCGTTGATGAATTTTTCGAGCGTGTGTGAACCCTCGGCGCCAAAATAACCGCGTCCGTTGGTGTCGGAGTTGATGTAGACGACGGCGTGCTTCATCAACTCGTCGCCGTGGTCTTCCACCCATTCGGTCGAGCCGATCAGGCCGGGTTCTTCGCCATCCCACGCGCAATAAATGATGGTGCGCTTGGGCTTCCAGCCGGACTTCAAAAGTTCGCCGAAGGCCCGGGCCTCTTCGAGTTCCGCAACCAGGCCGGAGATGGGATCTTCCGCGCCGTTGACCCACGCGTCGTGATGATTGCCGCGGATGATCCACTGGTCGGGATTCGTGCTGCCGGGAATTCTGGCGATGACGTCGTAGATGGGCTTTAGATCCCAGTTCGATTTTATTTTCAGGTGAACTTTAAGCGTGCTGGGGCCAACGTGATAGGTGAGGGGAAGAGTTCCGCGCCACTCGCTGGGAGCGACGGGGCCAGTGAGTGCGGCGAGCAGCGGCTGCGCGTCACCATAGGAAATGGGCAGCACGGGAATCTTGGTGATGACGGGAGAATCCTCCACCTTCAGGCGCTTGGCATCTTTTTTCGCGGCCACGCCGGGAGTGAGCGGGTCGCCGGGGAAGATGGGATCATCGGCGACGCTGCCGCGCTGCACGCCATCGCTTGGCCGGAAGCCGCCTTTGGGAAAAGTCTCACCGGGAGAGTAGCCGTCGCCTTCGGGATCGGAATAGATGATGCAGCCGACAGCGCCGTGTTCCCCGGCAACCTTGGGCTTGATGCCGCGCCAAGAGTGGCCGTAACGGGCGATGGCGATCGCGCCTTTGACGGAAACGCCGAGGCGTTCCAGGCGCTCATAGTCTTCGGGGATGCCGTAGTTGACGTAGACGAGCGGCGCGACGACATCGCCATCTTTCGAGAAGGCATTGTAGGTGGGCAATTGCTCGGATTTCTGGCCGGACGTGGGATCGACGGCGAGGGTGGGTTCTTCGAGTTTCGCGGTGAATTTCACGGAGCAGTCGGTGATGGATGCGCTCTTGCAGTCGAGAAGTTCGAGTTGGCGTTCTTTGGGCGTGGGAAAGAGGACGTCGTAAGATTCAATTTGAACGTCGAAGCCGAATTCCTTGAATTTTGCGGCGAGCCAGTCGGCGTTGTCCTTGTCGTAGGGCGAGCCGACGTGGTGCGGACGGGCAGAGAGGCGCTGCATGTACGTACGCATATTTTCGGGGCTGGGAACGGCGCGCAGCTTTTCTTCCCACTGGCGTTCGGCGCGGGAGGATTCGGCGGAGTAGCCGTAGAGCGGGGACTCATCCGCCGCGACACGCGAATGAAGCGCGAGAGTGCCGATAGCGATGAGGCAGGCGGCGAACAGGGTGAGGCGAGTTAATCTGGTCAAGAAAAGCTCCTGAAGTGCAAGAGAGCGATTATTTCGTGATTGAAGAGAATCTGCAAGGAGCCACGTTGTGCAGCAGTCGCAGAGGAGCAGATTGCCGGCTTTAATTTGACCGCCGCGGACCGCGATCAAGGAATAGGACGATGAGGCCGGCGAGGGTGAGCAAGGCGGCGACGCTCAACAAACCGGCACGAAACGAGCCAGTCGTGTCGCGAAGGTGGCCGATCCAGTAGGGGCCGAAGCCGCTCCCGAGATTGCCGATGGCGTTGATCAGAGCGATGGAGCGCGCCGCGGCGGCAGCCGTGAAGGAGCCGGAGGCCATGGCCCAGAACGGTCCGGCCATCGAGGAAGAAGCGGACAGAGCGATGGCAAAACAAAAAACGCTGATGGCGATGCCCGGCGAAAAGCCGCTGACTGCGAGGGCGATGCCACCCGCAAACGCGGAAAACGCGATGTGCCAGCGGCGCTCTCCGGTGCGGTCCGAGTGCGCGCCGATCAGGACCATGAGGATCGCTGCCGCAAGATAGGGGACTGTGGATAAGAGTCCGAGGAGAAAATTGGAAAGACCGGTGAGCGAGTACAGGGCGGTTGGCAGCCAGAGGCTGATCCCGTAAGTGCAAGTGTTCAAGCCGAAATAGACGAGAGCAAATCCCCAGAGACGCGCGTTCAAGAACCACAAACCCGGATGATTGATTAAAGTTGCCGATGCGGGGCTTGCTTCGCCGTCCGGAGTCTGCAGCAGCCAGGATTTTTCTGCTGGAGAAAGCCAGGGCGCGCGGCCGGGATTGTCCGCAAGAAAAAACCAGGTCGCGAAACCGAGCAGGATGGCAGGAATGGCTTCGAGAAGAAACATCCACTGCCAGCCGGCGAGGCCTCCGCGATGATTCCAACCCAGCAGCAAGCCGGAAATCGGGCCGCCAATCACGCCCGAGACGGGGCCGGCGGTCATGAACAGCGCGACAACTCCGGCCCGGGCGCCGGCGGGGAACCAGGAGCGCAAGTAAAAAATTACACCGGGAAAGAATCCGGCTTCGGCGGCACCGAGAAGAAACCGCAGCGAATAAAAAGAAGCGACGGAGTGAACAGAGAACATACAGCCGGAGATTATGCCCCAGCAGATCATCAAAGCGGAGATCCAGCGGCGGGCGCCGACGCGCTCCAGCGCCAGGTTTGCCGGAACCTGAAACAGAAAATAGCCGAGGAAGAAAATTCCCGCGCCGAGGCCGTAGACCCCGTCGCTGAAACCGAGTTGCCCCTTCATTTGCAGGGCGGCAAAGCCGACGTTGATGCGGTCGAGATAGGCGACCACGTACAAGAGGAAGAGAAACGGAAGCAGGCGCCAGCGGAGTTTCTTCAGGAGCGAAGGCGCATCGAAGGAGGTTTTTGGTGCGAGAGAAAAATGTTGGAGAATTTTGCGCACTATTTCTTCGGGGGGCAATTCCACGGGAAGAGTGAAGGCTTCGCGCGGCTCCTCGAGGTCGGCAAACTGTCCCGCGAGAATGGATGCCCCGGCAAAATGGTTGCGGCGTTCGCGCAGGCGTTTGCCGATAAAAGCCGGCGAGCCCTTCAGGTAGACAAGTTCGATGGGCAGATTTTTCGCGATCCGCTGCCGATAGCTTCGCTTGAGCGCCGAGCAGGCGAGGACAATATCTTTCCCTTCCGCGTGCAGCGCCACGAGCTTGGCATGGATCGCATCGAGCCATGGCAGGCGGTCGGCGTCTGTCAACGGAATGCCGTTGTGCATTTTGGCGATGTTTTCGGGTGAATGAAACTCATCGGCTTCCAGAAACACCCAGGCCAGCCGCTCGGCCACAAGTTTGCCGATGGTGGTTTTTCCAGAGCCGGTGACTCCCATGATGAGAAGTATCATTCGTGGGGCTCGAAAACCGGGCGTGAGGCTCGAAAATCGGGCGCGCCGAGTGTCGCGCACTCCGCGGGGCAAGTCCAGCAATCGTTCGCGAAGTGGAGTACACTTCGTGCGCTTGCGGCAGGCTGCGAGATAGAACTGTGTGGGGAGACTTCCAGCAAACCTTGAGCATAGCCAAAACGACAGCAAGAAAAGCGGGACTGCTCTATTTCGTGTTCGTGATGTTTGCCTACACCACGGGCGGCCCGTTTGGCATGGAAGAGATGGTGACGACGAGCGGGCCGGGCGTGACGCTGCTGTATTTGCTAGTGATTCCGCTGTTCTGGTGCATTCCGGTGTCGCTGGTGGCGGCGGAATTGACGACGGCGATTCCCGTGGAAGGCGGATTTTACCGCTGGGTGCGCGCGGGCTACGGGAATTTCTGGGGATTTCTGGCCGGGTGGTGGAACTGGAGCGCTTCGTGGCTGCTGGGCGGGAGCTACGCGGTGCTGTTCAGCGATTATCTGGGGGGCTTTTTTCCGTTGCTGGTGGGGTGGAAGCATTATCTGGTTTCGGTGGCGCTGATTGCGCTGCTGGCGTATGTGAACATCCGCGGGATTCAGATGGTGGGGATCGTGTCCACTGTGCTGGAGCTTTCCGTGCTTGTGCCTGTGCTGGTGCTTTGCGCGATCGCCGCGACGAAATGGCATTTCAATCCGTTTCATCCGTTTGTGCCACCGCATGTGCCGCCGTTTCAGGTGTTCGGCGTGGGGCTGGCGCTAGGGTTGTGGCTATATTCGGGGTACGAGCAGTGTTCGAGCGTGGCGGAGGAAATTGAAAATCCGCAGAGGAATTTTCCGATTGCGCTGGCGATTGTGGTGCCGCTTTCGATCGCCACGTATTTTCTGCCGGCACTGTTCTCGCTGGCGGCGCTGGGAAATTGGGACAAATGGAACACGGCTTATTTGCCGACGGCGGGGTTGCTCATCGGCGGAAGCCTGCTTGGAATTGCGCTGACGGTTGCCGCGATGCTGGGGAATGTTTCGCTGCTGAACGCTACAGTGTTGACGAGCACGCGCATGCCGTCTTCCATGGCCGAGGACGGCTATCTGCCGCCGGTGTTTGCCGCGAAGCATCCGAAATACGGCACACCGTGGGTCGCGATCCTGATTTCGTCGGCGATTTATGCCCTGTTGGCGTTTCACACGCTGGCGCAGTTGTTGACCGTGTATATCTGGCTGCGGAGCCTGGTGACCGTGCTTACCGTGATGGCTGCTTGGAAATTGCGGAAAACGCAGCCGGAGACGCCGCGGCCGTTCCGGATTCCGTGGGGCAACGTGGGGCTGGCATACGTGGTGATCGCGCCGATCCTGATGACCATCGTGGCGCTGGTGGGCAGCGACAAGTTTGCGTTGAAGTGGGGGCCGGTGCCGGTGGCACTGGGCGTGGTGGCGTACTTTGTGTTTCCGCAGATTAAAAAGCTGATCGCGGGCTAGCTCACGCTTTTTGCTTGTCGCAACTACCTGTTTTCCAAACACGAAAAATAAATTGTCATCCTAAGGGGCGCGCCGTTTGCGACCCGAAGGACTTCAACTTAAACGCTTTGCACAATGTCTGCGTTGAGATCCTTCGGCTATCCTTATCGGATCGCCTCAGGATGACAAGTTTGCTTTTGGGTGAATTAAGAATGAAACCGCGTTCCAAACACAATCGCGGTGAGAGAGATCGCGGGCTAGTTTAGGTCAGCCAGTCAAGGATTTTGTAGTAGGCGCCGGCGAGGGGGAGGGCCCAGGTGTTGCCGCTGCGGAGGCCAGGGGGCGCGCCGGGAAACGCGATGCGGGAAAAGGGATTGTCGTCGGGGTCGCCGCAGATGACGCCGGCAAGTTTTGCGCCCATCCAGGTGGCGGCCGCTACGCCGTGGCCCGCGAAGCCTACCGCGAAATACATGCCGTCGATTTTTCCAGAGTGCGGCATCACATCCATCGCGAAATCGAGCGTGCCGCCCCAGACGTATTCGACTTTTGTGTCGCGCAACTGGGGGTAAACTTCGATCATTCCCTTCTGCAGGAGTTCGGCGCTTTCGCGCACGGTGCTTTCGGACTCCGGGAAAAACGCGGCGCGCCCGCCGAAGAGCATGCGATTGTCTGGCGTCAGCCGGTAGTAATAGAGGAAATGCTTGGAGTCGTAGATCATGCGGTTGCGCGGGCTGACTTCGGCGGCGAGGGCGTCGGGAAGAATTTCTGTAGCGATGATGTAGGAGCCGATGGGAATGATTTTCTTGCGCAAGGAAGGCGTGGCTTCCGATGTGTAAGCGCCACTGGCCAGCAGGACCTCCTTCGCGGTGAGCGTGCCGCGTGTGGTTTCGACGCGGAAACTGCCGCTGGCGCCGTTCGGCTGCGAGGAAATGCCTGTGACGCGGGTGTGATCGAAGAGGCAGGCACCGTGGCGCTGGGCGGCTTTCGCCAGGCCTTGCACGTAGCGGGCGGGATTCACGCCACCGCTGGTTTCATCCACCATGCCGCCAAAATAAATTTGCGAGCCGATTTCGCTTTGCAGCGCGTTCTTCGGGACGATGCGCAACTCGTGATTGAACTCGCTCTTGATGCGCACTGCGGCCGCGGCGTAATCATCGAAATGGGCTTGCTTGCAGGCGACTTCGAGGTGGCCGCAGCGCGAAAAAGCGCAGTCGATTCCCTCTTCCTTGACGATCTGCTCGACGAGGTCGATGGATTCTAGCGAAGCCGCGTACATGCGCTGCACGGCTTCGCGGCCATAGCGCTTGATCAGCGTGGGCACGGGCAGCTTCATGCCGGTCAGCACCATGCCGCCGTTGCGGCAGCTTGCGCCCCAGCCCAGCGTTTCGGCTTCGAGCAGCGCCACGCGCATGCCGCGCTGCGCCAGCACCCGCGCCGCCGACAGGCCGCAGAATCCTCCGCCAACTACGGCGACGTCCACCTTATCGGGCAAGGTGCCGGTCGCGCCCGTGGCAGGCTCCGCCACCGTCTCCAACCAGTAGTTCTTCTCTTTAATGTTCATGGAATGACCGAGGAGATTCTAGCATCCGTGGCGAAAACTGGAAACGCAGATGGAAAACCGGCCGCGGCAAATAAAGAAAGTTGATATTTTGCGTCGTTCCCGTGCGTATATGCTTGTAGCCATTGCGAGGGGCGGCGTATGCACCCAGATACCCAGCGGGTTGGGCCGGTCAGCCTCTCCGAGCGCATCGTGTTCATCGATGTTCTGCGGGGTATGGCGCTGTTCGGAATTCTCGCGGCGAACATGCGCGCATTCTTCGCGCCGCTCGATTGCTACGACAACATCGGGGTCCTCTTTCACAGCCGCAGCGACGTCCTCGCCCAGGTCTTCATCGACGGATTTATCCAAGGGAAATTTATCTCCATTTTTTCATTCCTATTCGGGATGGGCTTTGCCATCCAGATGAGCCGGGCAGAGGCTCGCGGCGTGCGCTTCCTGAGCTTCTATCCGTGGCGCCTGCTGGCGCTGGCACTGTTCGGGCTAATCCATGGACTACTGATCTGGGCGGGCGATGTCCTGCTCACCTATGCATTTTCGGGCGCCATTTTGCTGCTCTTCCGCAAACGCCAGCAGAAGACCTTACTTTGGTGGGCTGGAAGTCTGTTCGCACTTCCTATCGTGGCCAGCACAGTTTTTTTGGCCCTGTATTTCAGCCGCTTCCATCGGCCCTGGATGGATCCCAAACCGCCGGACGTTCAAAAGCTTTACACAGTCATCAACATCTACGCGCATGGGACGGTCCGGCAGATCCTTGCGCAGAACTGGGTGGAATGGAAGAACGAGTTACCGCTCACGCTCTTCGCAATCTATGCGACGGGTCTATTTTTGCTGGGGATGTGGGTGTGGCGGGCCGGCATCGTGCAACGGCTTGATGAATACAGGCCAGTGCTGAAACGCGTTTGCGGATGGTGCATGCCGGTAGGGTTGATCGTCAGTATTTTCGTGGCGATCGTGAAAGCAGTAGTTCCGCCCGGCACTGTTTCGGTGTGGGCCTGGCTGGGCGGAGTTCTCTGGCTGCCTGGATCCCACATCCTGGCTGCTGGTTATGCTTCGGGGTTGTCGCTTATCTTTTTGCACAAGGAGTGGCGACGCATCTTGCTCCCCTTTGCCGCGGTTGGGCGGATGGCGTTGACCAACTACTTGATGCAATCCGTGCTGTGCACCTTGTTCTTCTATCACTACACGACGGGTCTCTATGGCCGAATCGGACCAGCGGTCGGGTTGATTCCCACGGTCATTCTCTATGGTGCGCAGGTTGTCATCAGCAACTGGTGGTTGCAGCGCTATCGATTTGGCCCAATGGAGTGGTTGTGGCGCGGGATGACCTACGGCAAGTTCCCGTCGATGAGCAAAGACGAACTTTCGCCGACAGACGAAGCTCCTCCGGTTCCATCGCCAAACACACTGTCCGCGGTTGAGGGAGAGCCCATCACGACCACGGCCACGCCCGGCAAGACTGCTGACTGAGCTTCACAACCGGAAACTGAGTCAATTCAGAACGAGTCCAACAACTGAATTTGGCTGCGTGAGAACCGCGGTGTTAGACGCGGCGGAGGACGATGTGGGTGATTTCGGGCAAGGCGCCGGTCGCACCCGCGGCAGGCTCCACCCTGTATCCAGCCAGTAGTTTCGTTCTTTTATGGTCATGGATTTCCCGCTGCAATCTTAGCATCCGCGTTGCAAACAATAAACGCACAGAGAAAGGCAGTAGCGCGTCAGATTCTGATTACGACTTTTATCAGATGACTGAAACACAGCCTCGCGCAGACGAGCCACTACTGCTCTTTCCCCTCGTCCTGTGGCACACCTCAAGGGCCTTCAGGCGTGTGCTTTATGAAACATCAATCAACCGTAGCTAGCTGCACACTAAAGGAAGCCGCGTTTCATCAGGCGGACATCCCGAATTTGGAGGAGTACAATATGCATATTTCACATCGTTACCTCGCCCCGTTTTTTCTGGCCGCTGCTCTCGTGGCGCCCGTGGCAATTGTGGCTATCCCTGTGCCTCAAGAAGCCAAGGTTCAGGTCCGAGTTTACGATAAGAACCACAAGGACTATCACGATTGGAATGACAAGGAAAATCACGCCTGGGGGCAGTACCAAACGGAAAACCACCAGAAAAGCTACGAGTTTTCCAGGGCGAACAACAAGCAACAGTCGCAATACTGGAATTGGCGCCATAGCCATCCAGATAAGGACTAGCCAAGTCGGCACAACGGACGAGGCAACACCCGGAAAGAAAAGCGATGTGCCGCTTCCGCAACGTTACCGGCGCAGTGCGGAGGCAGCGCACGTTTGTCTGCATCCAAGCGCACCGCTTCCCTGTTTTGAATTCACTGCCATATAAACTGGATAATGGAAACTTACCCGCTTCCAGAAAGGCGTGACGTTTGACTCAAGGATTAAGGGAGAGGCCGGCCTAGACGCGCCGGAGAACGATGTGGGTGATTTCCGGCGGGGCGCCGAGGCGGACTGGCGCGCCGACAGTGCCGAGGCCGCGGTTCACGTAGAGTGCGGCGAGGCCGTTGGGAGCATTGGGCATGAGCTTGATGGTTTCGCCCATGCGCTTTGGCTGATCGGGCATGAGCAGCGGCCGGTGATAGAGGCCGGCGATGTAATCGGTGATGAAGCGCGCGGGGCTGAGGCTGACGTCCAGAATTTCGACCTGCACTTGGCCGCCGTGGGTGTGCCCGGCAAGTGAGAGTTCAATGCCAAGTTCCGCGGCGCGATTAAAAGTGTTCGGATTGTGCGACAGCAGAATGTTGGGCATGTCGCGGCGCACCAGCGGCTCGAGATTCGCGAGCATCTGCTGCTTGCGGCCGCTGGGACCGCGCTCGCGCTGATAGTCCACGCCGATTAAATTCAGTTGCCCGCCCTTATAGTTGATGATGGCGTTTTCGCGGCGCAGCAGCTTCATGCCAGCTTGCCGGTAAAGCCGCTCGGCCAGATCTTCCGCGCGGGCGTAAATTTCGTGATTGCCGTTGCAGCCATAGACGCCGAGCGGCGCGCGCAACTGGCGCACTTCCTCAACGCAGTCCGCCATGGAGTCATGCATGCCGGTGATCAGATCGCCGGTGACCACGGCCAGGTCGGCGCCAACCTCGTTGGCCATATCCACGGCGCGGCGGACCGACTCGCGAGTCATATAGGCGCTCAGGTGGATGTCGCTGATCTGAACGATCTGCATGCCGTCGAGTTCCGCCGGCAGGTTGTTCAGGGGAATTTCAATCCGTCGAACCTCATAGCGCAGGCGCTCCGCGGCAAATCCATACATCACGCCGAGAAACGGCGCGGCACCCGCCACAACGCTGGCGGTGCGGAAAAAGGTGCGGCGCGAGGGATCGGGAACAATGTCCTCAAGTTCGATGCGGTGCGCCGGAAGCTTGGAAGCGTCTTGCGGCACGGGTTTGCGGGAACGATGCCAGAGCCACTCTACGCCATGAACGACTTTGATGGCCAAATATCCAAACAGCGCGCAGGCGAACCACAAGCCCGCGAAGGTGGTAACCGGGGACTGATTGGGCAGGAGCCGGCCATGATCCTGGCGGATGTTATCGGCAATGGTGGTGATGATCAGCAGCAGGCCCGCGAGGTAAAGCACACGGACGCCCACGCGCAGGGTGGTACGGCCCCAGTGTCCGGTGACGCGCCACAAGGCCCGGTACCAGAAACGCTGGGACAAAAACAGGACCGTCACGATGGACAGCCCGATCAGGACCCGCAGTAAAAACCAACTCCAAACCAATGTTTGACTCCCTCGACTACTTTCTATCAGAGTAACACGCGGGGCGTTAGCCTTTTGTATGGTCTTTTGTCCCCGTAGCCAGAAGTAAACCTCCCCTTTTCTGCACCTTCCCGCGACTTCCGCGGGTCTATTAAGTATGATGGCTGGCGGCCAGGGCCGGTTGGCCTGCCTTTTTCCCGCCAAAGTGAAACATCCGGAGAGGTGATACGTCTGAAAGGGCATAGAAAGCCCTTCGCCTCAACACTCAAAGGAGAGAAGCTATGAAACGTTTTTCCAGGTTTGCGTTGGTATGGTTTGCGGTGTGTTTTGCGTTGGTTCCCCTGCGGGCGCAGGAAGCCAAAAAAGCGGAGCCGAAGCCGGCCCCGACTCCGTCGGAAGCCGTTTTGGAACAGTGGAACGACATCGGACGGAAGCTGATTGCGATGGCGGGGGACTTTCCCGAAGACAAGTATCAATTCAAACCGCAGGCGGAGTCGAGGACTTTTGTCGCAAACCTCGTGCATGCATCGGCGTCCATGTACTTCTTCACGGATACCGCTGCGGGGAAGAAACCGCGCTACGCCGATGATCCCAAGGACGTGAGCGTGAAGACCAGGGGGGAGCTGGTGGCGTTTGTGAAGAAGTGCGTGGAAGACGGAGCCGCGGTGATCAAGGCGAAGGGCGACAAAGGCCTGACGGAAGCGGTCAACGATGGCAGTCCGCATCTGGACCGGCTGTATGATCTGGCGTACGGGTTGATCGAGCATTCGGGGGAACATTACGGGCAGTTGGTAGTGTACTACCGGATAAACGGCCTGATACCGCCGGAATCGCGGCCGAAGAAGTAGGGAAAGTAAGGAAGTAAAGGAAGGTAATGACGTAGAGGAATTCGGAAACCTAACTCGAATTGAGGGCACGGTGCGAGTGCATCGTGCCTTTTTTTGGGGAAGGCTACCCTTTGAGTGCGGAGGCGAAGCCTCCGCTTTTGCGGGCTACGGTCAGCCTACAAAATTAATTTGGGAGACAGCGCTTACACCGTAAAAGCAGGAGGTTCGCTCTCGCACTCAAAGGACGGAGCGCCCGCCTCAGAAGGCGGCCGCTACAACTGCAAACGCTCTAACCGGCGGCGGTGCCGGCGATTCCCTTTTGGAGGAGGCGTTTCAGTTCTTCGGGGTCGCTGGTGGGTGGGAGGCAGGTGTTGCCGGAGCAGACGAGGGCGGTGGGTTTGTCTTTGGGGAGATGCGGCAGCGTCTGGCGCAGGGCGACGGGAAGATATTCGAGCGAGGTGGACGCCGTTACGCGCAAAACGGCTTTGCCAAAGCGAAAAACATCGTTGGCGGCGCGTTCGAGTTTATCCGCGGCTGCGTCACCTTCCGCGCCTGTAACGACCACCTGCGTTGGGTGCTCCGCGAAGAGAAGGGCTGCCAGGCCATAGGTGGTGGCGAAGAGGCCGTATTGCGGGGCGATCCCGGCGAAGGCTTCAAGAGTTTTCTTGGCCCAGTTGAAATACTTGGCATCGTCCGTGTAAGCGTGCATCCGCGTAAGCGCCATCGCGGCGACGGAATTCGCGCTGGGCGTGGGGGAATCCTGAAACGGCTTGCGGCGAACTTCGAGGCCACCCATTGCCGGAGCATCGGAGGCGCGGTCGAAGAAGCCGCCGTTTTCCGCGTCGCCGTATTTTTCGATGGTGAGGTCCATGGTGCGCTGCGCCACGCGGAAATATTTTGCATCGAGCGTGGCCTCGTATGCATCGAGCAAGGCCAACACGCCGAAGACCTGATCATCCAGCGAGCCGCGCAACGCCGGCCCACCGATGCGATGCGCAAAACCGTTTTCCTCGTTCCACACTTCCTTCAACATGCGATCCATCGTTTTCAGGGCAAAGGCGCCGGAATTTGCGGCGAGTTTGCCTTCCAAAACGCGGGCTGCCTTAAAGTAAGTGGAAACAAACATCGCGTTCCAGCTTACGTACATGGTCTTGTCGATGAACGGCGTGGGCCGAGGTATACGCGCGGCAAGCAGTTTGCGTTTGGCGTTGGCGATGGTCAGGCGGACGGTGGATTCGTCGAGGCCGAGCGACTTGGCGATCTCCGCCGCGCCGCGAGCGACCCAGAACACATTTTTCTCGGGGTTGTGGTGCATCTCGCCGTCCGCTTCGACGTCGTAATACAACTCCATGACGCGCGCTTCTTCGGGCGACAATGCCGCGCGCAACTCGTTGAGCGTCCAGGTAAAGTAGTCGCCGTCGTCGTCGAGGGAATAGTCAGCGTCCTGGCTGGCGTAAAATCCACCGCTCGCCTGATCGGACAGCTCCAGGTTCACCCAACCGATAATACTCTCGGCGGTTTCTTTCAGAAACAGATTGCGAGTCATCTGCCAGCCGTGGAGATAGTTCCGCAGCAATTCGGAGTTGTCGTAAGACATCTTTTCAAAGTGAGGGACGAGCCAGCGCTCGTCGACGGAGTAGCGGTGAAAGCCGCCGGCAAGTTGGTCGTAGAAGCCGCCTTTGGCCATTTTTTCGAGTGTGGTTTCCGCCATCGCGAGCAGATGCTTTTCGCCGGTCTGGCGGTAGCGCTCAAAGAGCAGATCGACGGCCGAGGCGTGCGGAAATTTGGGCGCTTTGCCAAAGCCGCCATTCCGCAGGTCGAAAAGTTGCGTGAGTGAACTGATTTGCGAATCGATCACGCCGAGATCGAATTCGCCCTTTGCCCCGGCGAACGCTTCCGCCTTGGCAACTGCTTCGGCGAGCGCTTCGGAAGTTTTCAGCAAGTCGTCGCGCTTGTTCTGGTATGCATCGGCAACGGCGAGAAGGATGCGGCGAAAGCCGGGCCGTCCGCCCTGATCCTCGGGCGGAAAATACGTGCCGCCGAAAAACGGTTTGCCATCGGGCATCAGAAAGCCCGTGAGCGGCCAGCCGCCCTGCCCGCTTATGGCGCTGATGGCGGACTGGTAGCGGGAATCGACGTCGGGGCGCTCGTCGCGGTCCACCTTCACGGGAACGAAATGCTCGTTGATGATTTTGGCGATGGCGGGATTTTCGTAGCTTTCGCGGTCGATGACGTGGCACCAGTGGCACCAGACCGCGCCGATGTCGAGCAGGATGGGCTTGTCCTGGCTTTTGGCAAGGCCGAAGGCGTCTTCGCCCCATTCATACCAGTTGATGGGCTGGTGCGCCGCCGAACGCAGGTAGGGGCTGGTGGAATCTTTCAATCGGTTTTCGGTCATGGCGGTGTGTGGCTCCCGTTGCGGCGTTTTGCGGATGGGATATAAGGTGCTGGCTTTATTGCAACTGCGTGCCGGGGCCGAGGTCACGCGGGTCCAGCGGCTTGCGTCCGGAGTAGCCTTCATCCTGCCGGTGGTAATACCGGATGCGGTCTTCGCCGAGCTTCCAGCACAAATAAACTTCCTGGTTGTCCACGATGGCGGGAAAATCCAGCAGGCCGACGTCGAGATCCTTGATGAGGCAACCGGTGGAGAGAATTTTTTCCAGGTTGCTCTTCATTACTTCCGCGAGATTCTGCTGCTCCATGCGCTTTTCCGCGAGCTTCGCGTAGGGCACCAGCACGCCGCCCATCATCATGATGCGCGTGGAGACTGCGGTTAAATCCTGCTCGAGCACGGAAAGTTTTTTGCGCGCGCCGATGGCTTCGATCAGAAAGGGTTCAAGCTCCTGGCGGGTGCGCTCCGCCTCGGTGAGAGTGAACAATCGCTGGGGCTGTTCTGGCTGCTCTTCGCGCTCGTCGTCGTGGTCTTCCGGCATACCGTTTCCGTCCGTTCCCGGGACAACCCAGGGCCTATGGCAAGGATAACACGCGATGGAGCGGGAGTCTGGCGAAGTGCAGCGCGCGGAATTGCCTAGCCGCCGATGAAGACCATCGTGCGCGAAGGCGGCTGGAATCCGGGTTCGTTGATGCGATGGCCGGCTTCTTTTTCGGTGACCATGGCGCGAATCCGCTCCTCGATGTCCTGGTCGGAGGCGCCGTTGCGGAGCAGCGCACGGAGATCGTGGTCGTCTTTGCTGAAGAGGCAGGTGCGCACCTTTCCATCCGCGGTCAGGCGAATGCGGGAGCAGTGGCCGCAGAAAGGCTGCGTGACCGGCGCGATCAGGCCGATCTCGCCAGGCGCACCATCGGCAAAGCGATACTTGCGCGCGGTTTCGCTTTTCGCGTGAGGGATCTGCACCAGCGGCCATTGCGCGTGGATGCGGCGGTAGACTTCCTCGGCGGGAACCATCACTTCGCGCGACCAGTGGCGGTCGGCGTCGAGCGGCATGAATTCGATGAAGCGCATGATCACGCCGCGGTCGCGAGCGAAAGCGGCGAAGGCTTCCACTTCG
>JGI12635J15846_10000260_pt1 | contig 42099 bp, 32 predicted proteins | sample BlaSpr_A8_OM2_M2_FD_15846 | JGI IMG/M metagenome (IMG submission 15846)
TACATCGCTTGCCAAATTAACTGTGGTTGTTGACCCAGTCGAGGGCGATTTCAGTATATTGGCTGACCTCGATGAGGTAGCGGTCGGGATCACGCATGTAGCAGCGCCATTCCCAGCCGTGATTGTTTAATGGCTCGGTAAGAAAGAACGCTCCCTTTGTCGCCCATTTGTTTGTAGCAGGCCCAGATGTTGGCGACACGCAAATTAAGGAAGCTACTTACTCGGTTCCGATCCGGCGGTTTTTCGAGAAGGACCTCTGGCCTGTCGGGAGTCGGGCCGCCGCCCGAATTGAGAAGGATCCACGTATTCGCCAGCTTGATGTAGCAGGGGCTGTCTGGCTTGATCACTTTCCCGCCAAGAATTTGGACATAGAAGTCCCTCGATTTGTCCAGGTCGCTCACGGTGAAGAAGTGAGTTGCGAAGAAGCCTTCAGGTGCAATCGGCGCGTCAGGCAGGTTCATGCGCTGCTTCCTGTTGGCGATAAATTACGATGCAGCCAGAAACGCCTACGGTCGAAACGCTTCATCTGCCGGCTCCCCTATAACGGGCATCTAGTGTAAGTCCCGGAAATACGCGAACAAAGTCGGGACTTGGTTTCGAGTCTTAGCGAAGAGTTTCGTGGTGCAAACAGAATGCATTAGGTCCTTCGCTTCGTTCAGGATGACAACTTAGATTAATGCCGCGAACTTACGGGACAGCGGGCCCTAGTTCAGGAGCGATTCCCAGTTGGCTGGCACCCTTCCCGCGGGTCCAGGTGCGGGCTGATTTTTTGGATGCGAATGCGGCGGAAGCAACTCCACACCCTTGATCGTGATCATGCCCTGGTTCTCGTAATCGTAGAACCAATCCTCACCCGGCTCGAAGCTGGCAATGATCGGATGCCCGGTCGCCGCAGCATGCTTTGAGGCATGCTGACTCGGAGAACTATCGCAGCAACCGATGTGCCCACACTCCGCACAGCGACGGAGATGAAACCACCAACCTTTCGTTGACGCCAGGCATTCTACACATCCGTCGCCACTCGGTTTCGAGGCAGGGTTGATTCCGCGCAGACTCTTTTTCATCCCGATTTTCCTTTCGTGTGCTCGGTTCGCAAAATAATGTCAAGCCACCAGCAGGACCTTTCCAATACCACCCTTTTCTGCCGCTGCTTGAGCCTCGGCTGCTTCACTGAGTGGCAGTTTCTGGCTAATCGGGATTACCAGCTTGCCATCTCGCACCGCTTCGGCCATGAACTCCAGTGTTTTCCTATCAGGTGTCGCGTACACCGGCACCACATTTACGGTTGGGTACTTCCCGGCGTTCCCTGGTGCCCCGAGAACCGATGCAAACACTCCTCCCGGCTTGACCTTGGCGATCAGCTTTTCGGCAGTCTTGCCGTTGACGGTATCAGCAACGACATCGAGCATCGGAAGATTCGCAATCGCATTGTCGTCATCGGTTGCGACCAACTGATCCGCGCCGATGGTCTTTTTCGCTGCTTCATCCATCTGGGTCTTTAACACGCCCGCAATCACGGTCGCTCCCCGTTGTTTCGCTGTGAACACCGCTGAACGGCCGACATTTCCTGCGGCACCTGCGACGAGAACCGTCTGGCCCGCTTTGATTCCGGTAGCGGAAATGAGCTGGTTGCCAGTCGTCGTGACGAGCGGCAGCGCCGCCGCCTGGATCAAATCGAGTCCTTTGGGAACCTTCGCCAGAATCGCGGCTTTCACCACGCAAAGTTCGGCGTATGTGTTCGCCGCCATTGCAAAGACCTGGTCGCCTGGGGAAAAGCCTTCCACTCCGGGCCCAACCGTGACGATAGTGCCGGCAATGTCCACTCCCATCAGTCCCGGAAACTTGATGGGATAAAAGTCTTTCGTCAATCCGGCACGTCGTTTGTAGTCGATCGGATTCACACTCGTGGCAGCGACCCGCACCAGGACTTCGCCGGGGCCCGCCACCGGATCAGGGTATTCCTCGAACTTGAGTACATCTGGACCGCCATATTGGTGGACAACGACTGCTTTCATATTTCATCTCCTTTGTAAGGCGCGCAAATATGTAGGGCGCGCAAACCGTCACTAAAACCAATTTAGATGAACGGAGCCGGAAAAGGTCGCCGGGTCGATGGAATTCCGAAACTCGAGACTGAAAGCTGCCTGGATAGGTATGGCGAAACGTTTCTTCTGTCGGCCGACTCTCTGACCCAGCGGATTCTTAGCTCTGCACCCGGCGTTTGCGCGTCACCGCGCCTTTGGCGGCGGCCTCGCCTCTATTCTTTTGAGGATGAATGCCCAGGTCGTGCCATGACGTTTCCGCGAGGTTGACGTCGTAGTAGTTTGCAGCCTTCTCGATGTTCGCGAACGCCAAAGCGCGGTCGGCATCGGAGACGTCGATGACTTGATCGAACCGCGCGACCGCGTTACGCACATGTTGTGCGTCGGTCAGTGGCTCTTTGCGCTGCTTGGGAAACGCGTAGACGCTGTCAGGTAGGTCGCTCTGTATCGTCAACCGTCCATGTTTCTCGTGAGGTTTCCAAGTTGCTTCCGGCATGTGGTTGTCATCCTTGATCTTTAGGCATTTGGCTAGAGGGCTAGCGCAGTGTCGGCCCGCGCTGCATTCAGTTTGAGCGGGAGGGAGGTTCTCCAACCCTCAAATTGCGATGTAGCGCCTTATCAACAACACTCATCGGTTTTCTCCTGACGGGCGACCGGTGCGGCCAAGCCCGTTTTTTAAAGGGTGGCTCTTCCGACCGAATCGGCTGCGATGCGACGATTAGACCCGAGGTGCTACGGCGAATCAATTGGACGATGGTATTGGCGATGCCTTTATCTCGTCAACACCATCGTCCAATTGTTCATCTGCCAAGCTTCTGTTCTGATGACTCGCGTCGACCGAACTCAATCGGAATCCTCACAACTAGGAATAGGAGAAGGAACATGAAAATACTGATGGTGCTCACGTCGCACGACATCCTTGGCAACACTGGGCGCAAAACCGGCTTCTGGCTTGAAGAATTCGCAGCTCCTTAACTTTGTTTTCACTGAACTGGCGGAAGCGTGCGAGGTTCCGGTCAGATGGTCGTGCCGGCCTGGGGTCTGTCATACCTGCATGACTAGTCTGATTGGCGGATCGATTGTTTATAATCCTGAGCCGCTGGAGAGGCCCGCTTCTGGGAACGTGCTCAGATGCTGTTCCCAGCCAAAAGCGGGTGTCACTCTGGATCTCTGAGAGAAAAGACCTTGGAGAGAAACGGGAGGATTCTGAATCATGCGTTCTGATATTGTGCCCGGAGGCATTTTCCCCGACTACGAACTGCCTGATCACACGGGCGAACTGCGCAAGCTCAGCGAACTACAGGGCGACGATCCGCTAATCCTCACGCTCTCGCGCGGCCACTATTGCCCGAAGGAGCACCAGCAGCATTTGGAACTGGCCGCGTTCTACCCGAAGATTGCGGTGGGATACAGTCAGATCGCCACGATTTCCACCGACGACCACCACACACTCCAGGAGTTTCGAGCGTCAATCGGAGCCGTGTGGACCTTCCTTTCGGACCCCGACCGAACGATTCAGAAGGATCTCGACATCCAGGAGTACACCGACCCCGAGCATAATCCGATGATCCCGCATACGCTTGTGCTCAAGCCGGGCCTGGTGATTTACCGCATCTATAACGGCTACTGGTTTTGGGGGCGCCCATCGGTCATCGATCTTTGGCACGACTTGCGCGCTGTGACGCGTGAAATCCGACCAGACTGGGATCTGAGCAAACCCGGACTCCGCGAGGCATGGAATGCGGGTGACTTCTCGCGTTTTCACGGGTGGAATAAGCAGGCCAATAGGGAAGATGCCTCGATTATAGAAAAGAAGAAATAGCAGTGCCGCTAACTTCCATCGACTGCGGTATGGACGAAGCATAAGATACGGGATTCCTGAGTTCGGCTCGAACCTCGGGAACGGTGAGTTGAGAGACAACCGCGGAGAGAAATGAAGCCGACTACTTCCCCAAATCTGTGGCAACCGCTTCGAGTCACGATTTTTCGCAATCTGCTAATCGCGGACGTCATTTCAGACGCCGGCGCTTTCATGCAGAACGTCGGCGCTGCGTGGTTGATGGTCTCACTCGGCGCCGGGCCGATTTATGTTGCGCTGACGCAGACCGCCGCTTCCTTGCCATATTTTCTACTGGCGCTTCCAGCGGGCTCCGCCGGCGATATCGTCGACCGCCGCAAGCTGATCCTTTTCACCGAGTCGTGGATGATGGGCGTCGCGTTGATTCTAGCGATCTTGACCATCGCAGGAGTGATGACGCCATGGATACTCCTGGCGCTCACATTTGCGCTCTCGGCCGGGGATGCGTTCGAAACGCCAGCATGGCGTGCAATCCTCCCTGAACTGGTGCCCAAGGAAGAGCTGGCAGCGGCTTCCGCGCTCAACGGGATTGAATTCAACCTCGCCCGAGCGGTCGGGCCGGCGCTCGCTGGCGCGATCATATCCGCCGCTGGTGTCGCCACAGCCTTCTTCGCAAATTTCGTATCGTTCTTCGGCGTCATTCTTGTTGTTGCCAGGTGGAAAAGGCCTGTCCGCAAGAGGAGCGCGCCGGCGGAATCTTTTTCGGGAGCTACCGTCGCGGCAATTCGATACGTTCGGCACTCTCCCGCAATCCTGACGGTATTGCTCAGAACAGGCGTAGCCATGTTCTTCTCCAGCGCCCTCTTCGCGTTGCTGCCGACGGTTTCTCGGAGCGTGAATCGGAATGCAACCGCATATGGACTCTTGCTTGGCTGCTTTGGTGGTGGTGCAATTATCGGTGCTTTGGTCATGCAGACAGCCCGCGACAGGTGGACGATCGAGTCCATAGTGTCGGCGGGCGTCGTGAGCTTGGGGCTAGTGATTCTGGCGATGAGTGGGTTGCACAGATTGAGCGCGCTGGCTGCAGTGATGTTGGTTGGCGGCGCGGCATGGGTTGTTTTCATTTCCCTTATTAATGCCCTTGTCCAGAACCTGGCGCCTGATTGGGTAAGAGCGCGAGTCCTCGCCATCTTCATTCTGGTTTATCAGGGGAGTTATGCACTCGGGACCGCGGCTTGGGGCGCCGTCGCGCAACGATCAGGCATCAGAACCGCACTCGTCTACGCTGGATTGGGGACAATCGCCAGCGCAGCAATTGCCCTTTTCGCGCAACTTCCCGATTCGCCGGCGGATCTGAGTCCCTGGAACCACTGGCGCATGCCTGTCGTCGTCGGGGAAGTTGGGGGTGATGTTGAGAATGGACCGGTACTGGTTACCGTCGAATACGCCGTCAGTCCAAAACGGACAGCAGAATTTGTGGATGCGATGCATGAATATGGCCGGATACGGCGTCGCGATGGCGCGTATCGGTGGGCAATCTTCCGCGACACTGAAGTCGCCGATCGTTATCTGGAGATATTTCTGGTGAACTCTTGGGCGGAGCATCTGCGTCAGCATGAGAGGCAAACCGAGGCCGACCGTGAGTTGGAAGGGCGAATATACAGCTATCTTTCCGGACAACCGGTGGTGCGTCATTTGATCGATGCCTACGCGACAGAAACCTGATCGGACAAAACCAGGTTCAGCGAGGTTTGAGACTAGATAGAAGATTGCTGGACCGGCGCCTGCGTTCGTTCTACCCTGGGTGGATCGACAGCCAATTTCGCTTCGTCCAGAGTGATGTTTCGCGGCCAACCAGATCGGGGCAGCGAAAAAGTAATTGGGCAACGCAAAAGCCCCGCACGCAAGGATTCTCGTGCGGCCCAAATCAGGCAACGCTCGACTTTTCGCTGACTAACTCGCAGGAATCATGGGCGCGGTTGCGGAAAGTTTAGTCGATCCGCAATATGACGCGCCAGCCAGGATCACGCTTCTACCGAGACATGCGATTGCAATAACTCCGCGCCCGGATCGGAGGCGGGAGCTTGGTACCAGGTGAGAAGGGCGTCGGGCCACTGCGCGATGGACCTACGGATGTCGGGTCAAAACGCGATGGACCCACGGATATCAGGTCAGGACGAGACGGACCAACCGGTGTGGGGTCAGTGCGCGGCGGATCATTGGGCGACGGCGACGGCGACGGTCCCACGGATCTCGGGCCAAAGTCGCCCGGTCAGTTAGCAGGCAGTTGGAACTGAGTGGCGGTACTGCCGCTAATTCCAGAAATCATTGGTGTGCCTCCTTGTAGCACTCTTCGAGAATGCCATTAGCGATTGCAATCCATCTAGGACTCAGAACAGTTCATCGGCCCGGTTGCAGAAAGGTTTAGAGCACTCCCGACTCCATTCCGCGCGGTAGCTTCTGAATTTGATTCCTGTAGTGCTTCGTAGGGCTTGCAAGGAATGGTTTCCAGCCGGGCGCCAAGATGTCTCCTGGCGCGGCAAAGCTTGCCTAGTGTTGCTTGGGCAAGGCTTACCGCCATTCGATTCTTGACCTACTTCAAGCCTAACGTTTAACCACTTCATTGCATCCAAGACTTGCCTAATTTCACGGAGGGGAAGAGAAAGGCATGTGGATCGTCAGGCTAGCTCTGCGGCGACCCTACACCTTTGTCGTTGTTTCGCTGCTGATGCTGTTGTTCGGCGCAGCTACGTGCGTCGAAGCTCCGAAAGACATTTACCCGTATATCAACATTCCCGTGGTCACGATCGTGTGAAGCTACAACGGCCTGCCGCCCCAGGAAATGGAGGGCCGCATCGTCACGGTATGTGAGCGCGCGCTTACCACGACGGTCAACGACATCGAACATACTCAATCGGAAAGCTACGAGGGAGTTGCCGTCATCCGCGTCTTTTTTCAACCCCAGGTGAAAGTGGAACTGGCGATGGCGCAGATCACTGCTGTGGTTCAGACGATTTTGCGCGTGCTGCCTCCGGGAACCTTCCCGCCCAATATTCTGAAATACGACGCGTCGAGTGTACCGATTGTGCAGTTGGGTTTATCAGGCCAGGGACTCACCGAGGAAGATCTTTACGATTTGGGATTGTCGTTCATCCGCCCGCGATTGGCGAATGTCGAAGGTGCATCCATTCCACTGCCCTACGGAGGCAAGGTTCGACAAGTTCAGGTTGATGTCGATCCGAACCTTCTGTATGCAAAACATCTCTCCGCCACTGACATTTCCACGGCGCTCAATCAGCAGAACCTGATTCTGCCAGCGGGCGTCGCCCGCATTGGAGATCGCGAGTTCATCGTCAAGCTGAACTCCTCGCCGACTTTAGTCTCGGCAATGAATGACCTCCCAGTCCGCGCTGCCAACGGAGCGGTTGTGTTGATGAAAGACGTGGCGCAGGTGCGGTTGGGATATGCGCCGCAAGAAAACATTGTGCGTAAGGATGGAGAACGTTCCGCGCTGCTGACGGTGCTGAAGAACGGTGAGACATCGACTCTCGACATCGTGAAACATGTCAAAGCCATGTTGCCGCTGGTGAAGGCTGGGTTGCCGGGCGGGTTATCGAACACCAAGCATCAAATTTCGGCGTGTGAATTGCGTGTTCGGATGGACGCGAGTACGCACTGTGCACCCATTTTCGTACGAGGTGGCCCAGGCGGCTGCCCGCGAAGTGAAAGCGCTTTCGCAAAGGAGGCTTATGGCAAGACGAACGGGAAAAAGATGGGTGTCCAGCGTCAAAACCGATTCCACGCATCCGCCGTCGGGATTATTTACGAAGAGTGCTGCGACCGTTGCCCGCACTCTTGCTTCCAAGAAAGTTTCTCCAAAAGGGCCTGGGTCAGGCCTGCGGATGCTCACGTACTTCATCAACCGCGCGGGACGCGGACTAAGTGCCAAGCGGCGTGCAGAACTGCAAAAAGCCAAGGACCTCCTTTCCGCGCGCATTAAAAGGGGGAAGGAATCGGCCACGAAGAAAGTAGCTTAAGTTTGCTCCTTAACGTTTCTCAGCGAGCAGAACCGGAGCACAACACCACAGAGAGCTGGGAACTTCCGATTGCCCAAAGCGGAGCTCAAGCGCAGTTTTTTGCAACTTTTATTCAGTGTTATACGTTTCTAAGACTACGCTTGTACGGTCGGAGGAATTATTGCAACTCGTCATCGACGGAGTCAGTAAACGCTACAGTGGCGGAAATTGGGCGCTGAAGGGATTCACGCTCGCACTGAAGCCCGGCGTGTTGGGGTTGCTCGGACCGAACGGCGCCGGTAAAACCACGCTGATGAGCATCCTCGCCACGATCACGCGTGCGACCGAGGGTAGAGTCACGTGGAACGGAATCGACGTGGCATCACATCCCGATGAGCTGCGCGCGGTGCTCGGTTTTCTGCCGCAGGATTTTGGCGTTTATCCCAACTTAAATGCAGTGGAATTTTTGGAATACCTGGCGGCGGTGAAGGGTTTGGAGGCGGCGACCTCGCGACGGCGTATCGACGAACTGCTCAATCTGGTCAATCTCGCCGACGTGCGCAAACGCCCGCTGGGCGGCTATTCCGGAGGGATGAAACAACGAGTGGGCATCGCGCAGGCGCTGCTCAACGATCCGCAGTTGCTGATCGTGGATGAACCGACGGCCGGGCTTGATCCGGAAGAGCGGGTTCGCTTTCGCAATTTGCTTTCCGATCTTTCGGGCGAGCGGATTGTGATTCTTTCGACACACATTGTTTCCGATGTTGAAGCTACTGCGACCGACATTGCGCTGATCGCGCAAGGCACTCTGGTGGCGCACGATTCGCCCGAAGAGCTGCTTCGCCGCGTGGAAGGCAAGGTGTGGGAGTGGGTGTTGCCGAGCGCCGAGTTGAACAATGCGAAACAGAAATATCTGATCAGCAACACTTCGCGGCGCAGCGACGGCGTGCATGCGCGTGTGCTGGCGGATGCTCCTCCCGATGGCGCGCAGCCGGTCACGCCAAATCTCGAAGACGCGTATCTATTTTGCCTCTCTCATCATCGCGCCGGAGCGGCGGCATGAATCATGCGCGGGTCCTTTATCACATGGTGCGCGCGGATTTTCTCGAGCGGGTGCGGCGCTACAGCTTTCTGCTTACGCTGGCCTTCGCTGCTTATCTGGCTTGGGGCGCGGCCACAGGGCGAGTTGTTTTGCGTTTGGATGAATATCGCGGGGTGTTCAACTCGGCGTGGGTGGGCAGCATGATGACCGTGGTGGGCACGATGTTCATCTCACTCGTTGGATTTTATATCGTGAAGAACGCGATTCTGCGGGATGAGCAGACACGAGTGGGAAGAATTCTGGCGAGCACTCCGATGAGCCGGCTCTTTTATACGCTGGCCAAGACCCTGAGCAATTTCGCGGTGCTGACGCTGATGATCGCCGTGCTGGCGGCGACGGCGCTCTTCATGCAATTCACGCACGCTGAAGATACGCATTACCACCTGGGAACACTACTCGCTCCCTTTCTGTGGGTGGGGATGCCGGCGATGGCAGTTACGGCGGCGGTGGCGGTGTTGTTTGAGACATTGCCGGTATTGCGTGGCGGGGTTGGCAATGTGATTTATTTTTTCGTTTGGATCAGTGCCTTGGCTGTTAGCGACAAAAAAGGCATCGACGATTATGCCGGCTTCTTTGTGATCGCACACAGCATGCAGGCGGCGCTGAAGAAGGTGGATTCCGCTTACAATAATAATGGTTTCGCGCTCAGCATTGGCGACAGTGCGCTTGTGACCAAGAGATTTGTTTGGACGGGAGTGGATTGGACGGCTGCAATAATTTGGCATCGGATGCTGTGGGTGCTTATCGCGCTCGCCATAGCAGGAGCGGCGTCATTATTTTTTCACCGCTTTGATCCGGCGCGAGCGTGGTCGTTGAGAAGGAAGAAAGCACCTGGGGCCGCGAACATGAATAGAGACACACTGACCGCTGCAGGCCCGAATGTGGAAGGCCGGCCTTCGGTTGGACGTCTCACTCCGATGGTGTCGGAAGCGAGAGAAAGTCGCTTTTGGCAACTGGTGGTATCTGAGCTGCGGCTGATGCTGCAAGGGCAGCGCTGGTGGTGGTATGTGGTCGCGCTTGGATTGTTGATTGCGAGTGTAGCTTCGCCGACCCTCGACGCGCGATCGGGCGTGATCGCCGTGGCGTGGCTGTGGCCAACGCTGGTGTGGTCGCAGATGGGCGCGCGCGAGTCGCGCCACGCGACCGAGTCGCTGATTTTTTCTTCCGCAGGAACTTTGAATCGGCAATTGCCCGCGGTGTGGGTCGCAGGCTTCATGGTCGCCGCGCTCACCGGCGGCGGTTACGCGCTTCGGTTACTGACGAGCGCGGACTGGCACGGATTGTTTGCCTGGTTCGCGGGCGCGCTTTTTATCCCCAGCCTGGCGTTGGGGCTTGGAACATTGAGCGGAACCTCGAAGCCGTTCGAAGCGATCTACACGGTGTGGTGGTATCTGGGGCCGCTAAATCATGCTCCCGGATTTGATTTTGTGGGCAGCGTGCCCGCGACCAGCCGGGCGTTGTTTTGTCTCGTGTTGAGCGGAGTATTAATGACGGCAGCCTATTTCGGCCGCCGAGCGCGGATGGCATACGTTTAGCTCGTCGAGCTTAGGACGGCCCGCTTAACGGCCGATTTGATAAGTGTGCAGCGGCGCTTTTGCCTCCGTCGCTGGAAATGATTGCGATCCCTTGATCATGCTCCAGAGAATTTGATTGAAGGTCGCATCATCGACTCGATCGGGCCCGCTGAAATCTAACTGGCCCGATGCGTGCGCCGCCGGGGTCGCCTCAGGGTTGGTTTCGTTCATGTCGACCTGGGGAACAATCGACGCAAACGGCGAGAGATCGGGCGTGTCAGCAAAGATGTCAGACAAAGATCGGCTGAAATAGTCGAACTCCGAAAGCCGGCCCAATCCGAGAATGTCTTCGATCGCTGCCACGACGTCGGTGGTATTGGCGAAGCGGTGAATCGTGCCTCGGCGGTTGTAGGCCGAGATGGCAAAGAAGCATGAACGATGCGAGTCGATGTGGTCGGAGCCGGACTGCGAATCATCCTCCAGTACGAAAACCACGGTGTCTTTCCAAAATGGAGACTTGCTGAGCGCTTCGACAATCCTGCCGAGGGCGAGATCGTTGTCGGCCATGAAGGCGCGCGGAGTGTGAAAGCCGGCGCGTCCGCCGGCGGTGTGGTCGCTCGGGAGATGCATGATTTCGAGCTTTGGCATGTCTCCGTCGCGGACAAATTTATCCAGCTCGGCGATCCACGCATCGGCGCGGGCCTGGTCGGGAGTCTTCAAATCAAACGCTGGATAAGTCGGGCTGACATAAGGCACTACCTCGCGCTGCGTTACCGGCCAGCCTTCGGGCACTTTGACCATTTCGCCATAATCGCGAAAAGTGATGCCCTTCTTTTTGGCGAGCGTCCAGAGGAAACCGTTGATGGGCTCGTCGATTTCCTCGCCATCGACGCCTTCGCGCTTGTTGGAATAAGCAGATGGGATGGTCTTCTCGCCAAAATCGGTGACGTAGGCGGCGGTCGACCAGATGTGGCCTTGGGAGCTGACTTCAGCGTTGGTGAAGAAGCGGTCGAACAATCCGAAGCGCAAGGCGAGGGCGTGATGATTGGGGGAAATCGCCTGTCCGAAAAAAACCAGCGATGGATCGCCGTCACCTTCTTTCAGGTCGCCGAGCACCTGGTCATACGTGCGATTCTCTTTGATGATGTAAACCACGTGTTGAAATGGCGGATACGGTTTACGAACCCGCTCCGTTTGCCAGTTGTTTGCTGCGGCGACTCTCTGCGAATACTCGGCCAACGAGCTCGAAGAGATTTGATCGGGGAACGATCGCAGGCTCCCGCTGAGTTGGCCCAGCGCATAACCGAGCGGCCGCTTGATGCCTTCTCCGGGGATGGGACCGTCGGGATTCGAATGGCTTCCGCGGCCCTTGCCGTTAAGCACAAGGAGTTGACCGCCAGCATCGAGAAGCGCGGTCGGATACCAATCTGTCGGTATGCGACCGGGCAATGGGGACGCTAACGGATTTTTCTTCGCAGCATTTTTTTCGGAAACGTCTTTTTCGGAAACGTCGAAGACCGCGACCGCGTTGTTGTCAGCCTCGGCCACGTAGAGCAGCGACTGATCGTCGGATAGAGCGAGGGCATTCGGTGTACTTCCTTGTTCAGGGCCGGCGGGCGCGGCATCGCTCAAATAGCGCGAGACCGCCCCTCGCGCAGTATCGATGACGGCGATTTGATCTGTGCCTGCGAGCGCGGCGAACAACCGGGAGCCGGTGCGATTTGAGAGCAGAGCGGAAGGCCGAGGGCCGACCTTCAAGTTGCCGAGAGGAGTGAGGAGACCATCGGGCTTCACTTGAAATTGCGCGACTGTATCGGCGGCCCACGCAGACACATAGACTTTTCCGTTGGGCGCAGCTTCGACCGCGTAGGGATAATGATCAGTGGGAAATCTTTGCACGACTGCCGAGGTCGCGAGATCGACCACGGCCAGACTGTCGGCCACGTTCTCGGCTACATAAAGATAGTTGCCCACTCGCGATACAGCGAGGCCGGCGGGATAGCGCGTGCCCGGCTTATCTGGCGCTTTCTCGGCGAGAACGATCTTCCGTTCCAATGCGGCGACGCCCTCGCGCCACGAGTAACAGAAAATCGTGTCGTCATTTCCGCCAGATGCGAAGAGTTCGCGGCCATCGCGAGAAAAACCAATGCCGAAGAAGGCTGCGGGCTGAGTCAAGGTCTGCATGACCCGGCGCGATTTTAGGTCGACGATCTGCACGCCCTGCTCGCGCCATCCACTAAGGATGACGGCGAGTTTGCCGCCGCCGGGCGCGAGGGCCATCGCTAATGGCATGCTGCCTAGATCGATGGCGTCTCCGATCGGGTCGAGGCGGACTCCAGTGGACAACGGTGTCGTATAGGCCGGAGGCTCGGCGGCGTTGGATTCTGTCGCGGCTGAAATTGTGGCGGCGGACAACAACGCAATCATCAAAATAAATGGAAACGAACGAAGGCAATTCATAAGGGGGCTTTCAAGGAGACATTATTCCAGAAGTTTATGGTTCCAGTATGGTCTGGGAGAACTACAGTGGCTCGTTTTCTTGATGATCGCTGACACAAGGCAACAACCACGAAGGGCCTAAGGATCGCGAAGGCTGCTTGACGCCAGCGTTTTCCTTTTACAGAAGCCTGCCCCTGCGCTCGACCTCAGGATGGCCGCTGGGACCAAAGAAAAACGCGACGAGCTAGGTCAATCCTAACTTCTTCAGCAACGCCGTGTACCTGGGATCGGACCGCAGGCTGTCTATGCTCGGGTCAACCTTGATTTGCGCCAATGGCGGATCGTGTTGCTGGTAGGCTTTTTCGAGCCAGGCAAATGCCCGCTCCTTTTCGCCAATCACGGCATAGCTTGTGCCGAGGTCGGCGGGAGAGATAACGCCATTGCCGGCCTTCCAATTTTGCTGAGAGCGTTCGAGTTCTTCGAGAATCTCGAGCGCTTCGCTGCGATTGCCGGAAAGAGCCAACACTTCCGCTTTCAGCTGCAATCGAACTGGATCTCTGGCGTCGGTGGCTGGTGGGACAATCCGCAGCGATTCTTCATACATCTTCTTTTGGATATAGGAATTCGCCACGACCACCCAGCCTATACTGCGGTCGGGCATGTTGAGCACGGTGGCGATTGCGTCGTCGTACCGCCGCGCATAAAAGAAATTCTCCGCCAGCCCTTCGGTGATCATGAGCGACAGCGGATCGAGAACCTGCGCTTGCCGAAACTCGGAGTCAGCGGCGGCGAACTGACCCATCATCATGTAGTTCAGTCCGGCCCAATGATGGGCCTCCGCATAATTGGGTTGCAGTTCAATCGCTCTACGGAACTCCTGCTCGGCGCCGTGCCAGTCCCACTCGCATTGCGATTCCAATAATCCCAACGTGGCGTGCGCCTGCGGTAAGTTGGGGTCGAGTTTGAGCGCATGTTGCAACGCTGCCGTCGCGCGCGGTATGGCCGTCGCCGGCGCCATTTGCCGGTTGATCGCCATGACTGTATAAGCGTCGGCCACACCGACATAGGCCAATGCATAATTTGGGTCGTCGTTAACAGCGCGCTCGAAGAGGCGGGCGCTCTCCTGCATGTCCGGGAGGTCACGCTTGCTCCAGAGATATCTTCCGTGGAGATAAAGTTCGTGCGCCTCCGCATTCTCAGTGTCGCGTTTCATGACGGGGGCAGTGCTGCTCGCCGGAACGCGCAACACGCGCGCTGTCTCCTGCACGATGTCTTGTTCCGATGCGAGCATGTCCGCGGTTTGCACGTCGTAGGCCTCGGACCACAAGTTGTAGCCATTGCGCGTGTTGACGAGCTGGGCATCGATTCGCAAACCAGTGCCCGAGCGGCGGACGCTGCCTTCGAGTAGGACTTCTGCGTTGAGAACTTGGCCGATTCTGCGTACGTCTTCTGGCTTGCCGCGGAATTGAAATGCCGAGGTCGCGGCCACCACGCGCAGGCCCTTTAATTCGGCCAAGCCGGTTGTGAGTTCTTCGGTGACGCCGTCGCCGAGATAGCCATCGGCTTGGCCGGCATCGAGGTCGAGGAATGGGAGGACGGCGATAGTGGTTGGCGAACCGAAGAGCTGGCGGCGATGGCCAAGATAGTAGGTGATAGCAAGCGCGGCGATTGCCAGGAAAATGAGGACGGCCGTAGCGACGAGAAGGTGTTTTGCCCACGGCGGTTGGCTTGTTTGGTTGCGGGGGCCGAGATCGGTTTTGGCAGGTCGCGGCCGGAAAGTGGGAACATATCCCCCTTTCGGCAGCTCAATGATGACGGGATCATTTGCGCCGGGACCGTTATAGTATTGCGCCAGTTTTTTCCGCAGACGGCCGGCTTCGATCCGCACGATGGGATCGCCCTTGGGATCGTAATCCGGCGGGCGCTCGAAGACCTCAACCCCAATCAGATATTCCTTGATACGGCTTTCGTTGCCGGCTAGCGTGCTCTCCACCACGAAACGGAGGAACTGGCTGGGCCTTCGGGCATTAAGAAAAGGGCTGGAACTGACGATGCGTTCCAGCGCTTGGCGAACGTTGGCGGCAGACACTTCGGCCGGGGATTCGACGTCGTAGCCAATGGCGTGATCGGGCCTCGCGTTCATGGGGAAGCCAGCGGCAGCTTTCAGGGGGGAGTGGTTCGTGGGTCGTCGGTAGCGGGGCGGTCGGCACCGCGCGGGCGGCCTGGCGATCCGTGCAAACACAAGATATCACGGGTTGATACCGTAACAATACCCCTTCTCACTTGTGGGACGGCCCTAAACAGCGCATTCTCCCGCCTGGAGTTTAGATTTTGGCAGTCGCTAATAAAGTCGCTAATACATGGAGGGTCACCTTTTATGAATTTCATTACTGAGAAGCAAAACCTCTGGAAAACCGTAGTGGTTGTTTTTGCGTTATTCGTGACGGCTTCATTGCAGGCCCAGAGCTATCAACAATTGGCAGTTTTCAACGGCACCAACGGCGACGCCCCGCAGGGGTCGGTGATTCAAGGAACGGACGGCAATTTTTATGGAACTACGAAGTCGGGCGGCGTAGGAGACTGCCCAGGTAAGTGCGGCACGATCTTCAAGATGACGCCGCAGGGCAACCTGACCACGCTTTACGATTTCTGCAAAAAAGGCGGGGCTTGCATCGATGGTTATTATCCGGTGGCGGCGTTGCTGCTGGGCAAAGACGGCAATTTTTACGGGACAACTTCTAGCGGCGGCAATATTCCTCAGGGAGATAGCGGGGTGCCGAGCGGCACGGTGTTCAAAATTACGCCCAAAGGCGCACTTCATCAAATTTATAGTTTTTGCAAAACCTGGCCCTGCCCCGACGGAGCCGTACCGGAATCCGCGCTCATCCAGGGAACCGATGGCAATTTCTACGGGACCACCTACGGGGGCGGCGCAAACGGCAATTACGGCACGATCTTTAAGGTGACGCCGACCGGGGCGCTCACCACGCTTTACAGTTTTTGCGCCTTAACCGACTGTCTCGACGGCGAACTCCCCACGGCCGGACTGGTGCAAGGAACCGACGGCAATTTCTATGGAACGGCCCAGAGGGGCGGCACCTGCCTGGAAAATCCCTGCGATCCCTTTGAAAATGCGGGGACAATCTTCAAGATCACGCCGACGGGCGAATTAACCACGCTTCACTACTTCTGCAACCAGACAAATTGCGCGGACGGGGCCGAGCCATCGACCGCACTCATTCAAGGAACGGATGGCAATTTTTATGGAACGACGTTCGGCGGCGGGAGCGACACCTCCGGCACCACCTTCAAGATCACTCCCGCCGGATCGTTCACTTTGCTTGACGGCACGGGCTTCTTCTACCCCAATGGCTTGATTCAGGCGACCGACGGCAACTTCTACGGCACGGAGATAAATGGCGGAGGGGACAATTCTGGCGCGGTCTTCCAGATGACTCCGGCCGGTCATGTAACCATTGAATACAGCTTTTGTAACTGCGGCACTGACGGCGAAAGTCCAGTCGCCGCCGTCTTCCAGGCGACCGACGGCACCTTTTACGGCACAACCGTGGGAGGCTCTGGCACCAGCGCCGATGGCACCGTCTACAGCCTGTCGATGGATCTCGCCCCGTTTGTGCAGGCCGTGCCTAGCGTCGGGAAAGTCGGCAACACAATCAAAATCATTGGAACCGAGTTGGCCGGCGTGCTCGGCGTAACCTTTAACGGACTCTCCACTACCTACACCCAAATCTCCGATACGGAGATCACGGCGAAGGTGCCAAAGAAGGCCGCCACCGGGCCAATCGAAGTGATGGTTCCGAGCGGGACACTTTCGAGCAATGTAGCGTTTCAGGTTATTAAGTAAGTTATTAAGCAAATTGTGAGGGAGTTGTTAAACGATTTAGAGACGTGACGCGATGCTGGCCGGCAACTTCGCGGTTGCCGGCCGGTTCAGTTCATCAACGTTTTTCGCCGTCCGACCTTTATTTTTCCGCAGGCTCATTGCGAATTCGATAAACAAGGTATCCGACCGCCGCGATATTCACAATCAGCAGCAGGTACTTGATCACGCTCGGATGGCGGTATATCTCGTAAATCTCGACGGGAACCAGCGACGTAGTAATGATGACGCTGAACCACTCCCCCCAACGTTTCACCAGCCAAAGGCCGGTTCCCTCGGTCAGAAATAATGCCGCATAAAAAAAACTGACGATTCCGAAGTCTCTTATCTTATCCGGAGTAAGATCGGCGGCTTTCTCGAGCGCTCTCATGACATACCGGTTACCCGGATCCAAGCCGAGCTTTGCAATCCAATGCTCCGATAGGCCGGCGATATTCTTGTGGATCAAATGGAGAGCGCTCATGCCGACCACAATGAGCAGGGCTGACTTTGCGAACTTGAACAGCGCAATCAGCCGAATCAGCTTGTTATTAGAAGATTTCATGTCGCGCGTCTTTGTCAGGGATCATGTTACGGATCGTATGTTACGGATCTATGGCGAGCGAACTGGATTGGTGCCGCGCATCCACGTTCGAGAAGATGAAGTCTATCTCAACCCTTCTACAAGGTAGAGGTCTCCGAGCGTTCGATGGAAACCAAAAGACCAAATGCCCTTTCGAGTCGCTCCATCTTAAGCGCGAGGTGGTTTTCCGTCAACGAAATGCGGAGTCACGCGAATCATCTGGTGTCCACCCTATCTCCACGCCAGGGTGGTCACAGAATTCGTCTTCAATGCAATCGAGGCCGCCATACTCGCGAGGCGGATCTCGACTGTTCTTGCCGGGCCAGGATTGGTCACGACCAGCGCCTGCTGACCGTCAGGATTTTGCACGGCGACGTGCTGCAGATTAGCGACCGCGGTCTGCGAATCGAAGCGGCGAGCTCCGCGGCGAATCGCGCGCGCGTAGTGAGCGAACGCCCAATATTGCCCACTGCGCGTAATGTCTCTGGTCTGCGACTCGATGGTCACCACCCCGCCACAAGGAAACGGCCCGATGTTTGGCCGTCCATGCTCGTCAAGCGCCAAGTTCCACGCGGTGATGGAGCGGCACCAGTTGCCAAGCACCTCGCTGAAAGTTCCCGCCCACTTGCACCAATCGGTCAGATACGTGGGGTCGGTATAGTCCGGGCCACCTTCCGTCCAATGCATCTCGGCCTCGGGATAGGCATCCTGGACCTTGCTCATCATGTCCGCGCCACCATAATAGCCATGCCACGCAACCGCATTGCAATACTGCCGAAGCTTCCTATCCGCGAGCGTGCATATGGCGCGTCCCCATAAATTGTAGTTATGGTCCAACACCCAAATCTTTACTGGTATTCCATTGCTCTCCAAAAGCGGCCCCAGATGGTCGCGGATAAATTCAATCTCGTATTCCTGCGGCCAGATGCACGCCGGCATTTTTCCATCCTGATCGGTGTCAACTTCGTTTTGCGAAGTTAACGCCTGCACCGGAACGCCCTCAGCCGCGTACGCCTGAAGAAACTTCAGATAATACTGCGCGTAAGCCGGAAAAGAGTGTCTGCGCATCGAACCGCCCAGCATGGTGCCGCTAAATTTCATCCATCCCGGCGGGCTCCACGGAGACGAAAAAAGAAATAAGTCGGGATTGGCCTGCCGCGCCTGGCGCAGCATAGGAAGGATGTATTCACGATCGTGTTCGATCGAAAATCGCGACAGGGTGGGATCGGCTTCGCCGTCGTCGAAACTATAAAGTTTTGTCGAATAGTCGCTCGATCCTACGCAAATGCGGCCGACGCTCAGCCCCATTTGTGATGGATGGAACAACTCGTGAAACAACTGTTCGCGAGCCGGAGGTGAGAGTCGATTGAAGGTGTAACATGCGGCGTCAGTGAACGCGCCGCCAAATCCCAGAATCTCCTGGAATTTTAGGTTAGGGTTTAGCCTGAGATGGTTGGTGGAGGGGGCTCCCGATGCAGGCTGCCACGCCGCCGGCGGAGCGGCCACAAATCTTTCGTCGCCTGATGTAACCCAAACAGAAATCGCCGACCCAGTGTCGGGCATTCGGTTTCCGGCGTCAGTGGCCGCATCGGCCGTCCGCACTAGCTCGGGAACGGCTACCCCAGCTAGCCCAAGAGCCGATATACCAAGAAATCTGCGTCGTGACGTTTCGTTTGACATAAGTATCTCCAAGTTCCCTTAGTGTAACTTCGTGATCTTATCTCTTCGTGTACCTTGGTGGCCTTTGTGGTCAGCGATTTCGCATAAACGCAATCATTGGTTCCATCACTCGTCTTGAATCTCGATAACGTCAATTCTTCGGCGGCCCTGGCCTGCTCTTCTCGAACGACACAATTCCTTCGCCTTCTTTAATTTCGTAGGCATGGTCAGCCGGTAGATCGGTTATGGTTTCGACCTTACCCGTTGGCCAGAAGACTTCGATCTTATCAATTCGCGTACCTACACCGAGACCAAAATGAAGCCGCAAATCGTTTTGAGAGAGATAACCGCCTCCGCTGCGCACTTCATCTGTCTGCACGAGATCGCCTGCAGTCATTCTTACCCGCGCGTTCAGAGCCAGCCGGTTGCTTTTTGTGCCCACTAACTCAAAGGCGATCCAATGATTCAAAGGGCCGCCCTCCGATCGTAAAATCGTCGGCTCCCCTTTCAGGTTTTCGATAACTATGTCTAAATGTCCGTCGTTAAACAAATCACCCACTGCCGCTCCGCGACTGACTCGCGGAGTCTGCAGAGCCGGACCAGTAAGTTTACTTATCTCTTCAAACTTACCGTTGTGTTCGTTCAAGAACAGCAATCCGGGTTCTCGGTATCTCGCCCCCGCCTCGCCAGTATCCACTTGCGGATAGACATGGCCGTTGACGATAAAGAGATCGACCCACCCATCGTTGTCAAAGTCGAAGAACGCGTCACCCCACCCAACATAGTGAGTCGTGCTCGAAGCGATTCCGGAAGGATAGGAGACGTCAGAAAAAGTCAGGCCGCCGAGGTTTTGGTATAAGACCGCATATTCGTCGCTAAAGTGGGAGATGACTATCGAGGGCAAACCGGTATGGCGGTAGTCGCCAAGTGCGACACCCATGTTAGCCTGTTCATTTCCATCCTGACTAACGGCTACTCCAGATGTAAGTCCGATTTCGGTGAAGTGCCCACCGTCATCGTTTTTATAGAGATAATTTCTGCCCGCATCATTGGCGAGGAAAAGNTCGAGATGGTCGTCTTTGTCGAAGTGGGCCCACACAGCTGTCAGTCCGAATGAGTCAGGTGAATCAGCGATGCCGCTTTTCTTCGATACATCGGAGAAGGTCCCGTCGCCATTGTTGTGGTAAAGGTTGGACGGAGATCCCTTTAACCCGCGCGGACCGCATTGCACAGCGATACCGCGAAACTTGCAGGTGGGCCTGGAACCGAACTCCGGCAGGTCGTTCAGGTTCACCCTCACGTAGTGCGACACAAACAAGTCCTGCCAACCGTCAGCATCATAGTCACCAAATGCGGCGCCAGAAGCCCAACCCGAATCATTGTTCAGCCCAGCTTGCTTTGTGACATCGGTGAACGTCCCATCGCCATTGTTCCGATAGAGTACAACTCCGCCGAGACAAGTCACCAGCAGATCGGGCCATCCGTCGTTGTTATAGTCGCCCACAATCGCACCCATCGCCCAACAGGGAAAGCCAACTCCTGCTTTATCAGTCACGTCCGTGAAGGTTCCATCGTGATTGTTGTGGTAGAGAGCGCTTCGCGATTTCTTCCCGGCAAGCGCCATCTCCACGCTCTGCGCGTTAGTAAAATAGATATCAGGCCATCCGTCGCGATCGTAATCGATGAGAGCAACGCCTCCGCTCATCGATTCGACGATATATTTCTGCTCGGGGCTCGATAGATGATCGAATTGAATTCCAGTCGATGCTGTAATGTCGACTAACTGGGGCAATGGCATATCTGCTGTCGCTGCAACAGCGTCCGACTTACTCTCCGAAACAGTAGATTTCTGTTGATGGTTCGACGAAAACGAAGAGTCAGTTGGGAGAACAACCAATATGACCAGCGCCGCCCAAAGGGCAGTCCTTACCGATAAGTCTGAATGTACTGCCTGTTGTCGCAACTTAAGGCTCCGCCGGTTTAGCGCCCTCTATTCGTGGTTCGAATGGCATATAGGGAGCTGCGCGCAAGAACGAATAAAGTCCTGCCGTCGCTCCCTCCGAACAGCAATTGTGAAGGGCGCTCGGGAATCTCAATGGTTTCGATCAGATCCCCCGACGGATTGTAGACGAATACCTGACCTGCGGCGATGTACACATTCCCATGATCGTCTACCGTGACGCTTTCTCCGCCGCGCTCTGCAAAGAGTCGCAGATTTGTGACCGCGCCGTCGACGCCGATGCTGCCAACATAGGTCTTTTCTCCGTTTTCATCGGAGACGTAGAAGGGCTGGCCAGCAACGGCCGCCGCCAAGCCGAAAGCACGCAACGCATCGTTGAGCTTCGACCCATAGTACAGTTCGCCGGTCACGAAGTTCTCTCCCGCCGGGAAGAAAGTGCTGCCATCGGGAGTAACGAACTGGAATGGCTTCTTGACAGAAATGGCTTCGAGAAAATCGTTTTCGTTTCTCCAATAGTCGACCGGAAGAACTGGCGTCATTCCCGTGCGCGGCGCGGTAGGCACGGCTTTCAGCAGAGTGACGCCGTCATCCGTGGCGTTCGGCTTGACGCTGTAAACTGTCCCGTCCCCATCGTAAGAAATCACGATCAGATCGCCAGTCCTATCGAAAAACAACTGCACCGGAGCTAAAGGGTTGTCGCGAATCTTTGACAGCTGTCGAGGAGCAGCAGACCATCGATAAACGGTTTGGCGCTGGGCCTCGACGAAATATATATCTCCAGAGCGATCAACCGCTCCGCCTGAAATGTTGAAAAATCCGCCCGCGAGTTTCTCAACACTTGCACCTTCCGCCAGAACCGCCGAAGGCTTCGTGGCATGCTTCTGGGGCGTGCTACCGGCAATTGTCAGCCAAGCGAATTCTCGCTGCCGTATCTGGACGTTACTAGTCTGATCGACAATTGCATTATCGAACGACACCTTGCTGTCGCTATAACAATGTAAGTTGAGAAATCTTATATTACTTGAGTTACTGACTGTGATCGCATTCGGAAATGGCTGATAGCTACTTACAACGCGATACATGTGTAGGTTCGCAAAAGTGATATTGCCCGAGTTGCGAATGTCGAGCGGCAGAGCAAATCCGCTCTCGCCACGCTCCTCTTCCGTTTGCAGCGCATAGATCTCCCAGTTAGACGCATGGTCGAGGATCACCTCGTTGCGAACATGATGTTCGCTCGATAGTTGATAAATCCGTCCCTCGGTGGACGTGTTAGAGATCAGCAAGCCCGCCTGCGCGAATGTGCTTGGCGTCCAGATATCGAGGAAGGTGCCACCACCAGTGATCCAGAGACTTGGATACTGTGAGTCCCATCGCCGCTTCGGATTGGGATCGGCGCTATGAGTGTCGTTATAGACGAGTTTCCAGCCCTTGGCGCTTTCTTCCGCGCTAGCATTCGGATCGACGGTTCCGTGGCCCCCCAGAAAACGCACGTCGTTCATCATAGAATCCTTGCCAGCCGCCCACTTCGCGGCTACTGCGCGCGGATTGATGCCATTGGTGTAGAGACCGATGCCGGTCACGATATTCGTTCCGCCGATGGGAGTTTCGAGCAGCGGCTTTGGATCGCCGACACCTTGGAAGCCAGGAGTCGAATCGGCCAGCAATATCCGTGTGACGCTCGGATGCAGGCCGATCAGTACCGTGTCAGGCCTGAGCGCGATTGTCTCGGTCACGCGATACTGCCCCGATGGAAAGTAAATCGCGCGGTGCTCGGAGATTGCTCTTCGAAGCGCTTCGGTGTCGTCCGTCACACCATCGCCTACAGCGCCGAGAGATCGTATGTTGGCCCAGTTTTCGATCGGCGGCAGATCCCGGATGTCGGACGGAACCGGGTCGGGTAACGCATTCAAGGGCATCGTCGCGAAAATATCTGCAATTGTGGGCTCCTCGCCTATGTCTTTATAGCGAAGACCGTGCGAGAACGTTTGCACCTCGTAAATCTTTGCCGGCCCGACGACACGTCTTCCGCTCTCGCGGTAACCAGCAAAGAGAGGAACGTTCGCGCACGCAATATTCTCCATGTTGATTTCGGTGCGTGCGTTTTTCTCGTTACTGATGATGAAGGCCGGCCCCGTCACATTTTCCATGCGTCCATCTTTGATCCAGAGTTCATCGGAGTATTGAGGATCGATTGAAATCGCCGTGGGAACATTTTTAAACGATGGACGGATCAGGGTGAGTCCGGCTTCGTGCTCTCGAATTGCCGCCTCGCGCTGGCCTTCAAACGTGGCGTCGATCACGGTAAATTGCCAACCCGGAGCCGGTTTACGCGTCCAGATGCCATACTGGCCGCCGTAAAAATGGACGTCTTGCGCGACGTTGCCGCCATCGTGGATGCCCGCCAGCCCCGAGCCAATATGAAAGTCGATATGCGCGAGAAAGCAGTGTTGGGCATAGTGAGCGCGTACAGCTGCCGCGCCCGGATTTCCATCTTGAATTTCGAAGTCGATATTGCTGATGGCGGAGTAGAACGTGCCCGGAGACGCGTCGGGCGGAATCGCACCGTCGCCTTTGTCTTGACTCGGTCGACCTCCCGCGAAGAACACCATATAAGTGGGGCCATGCTGATATCCCGGCGTGCTTGCGGCGAGAACTAGCGTCGGTCGTGTCGCTCCAAAACCAATCAAGCGGATTCCCGGCCAGATGTAGATTGTCCTGGTCACACGGTAACGGCCCGACGGAACGAATAGGATGCCCTGATTCGTTTTCTCCTGAACTTTATCGATGGCGGCCTGCAAGCCGGCGGAATCGTCGGTTACACCATCACCTTTGACTTGAAAACTGTCTGGGGTCAGATAAACGGCTTTAGCGTCGTCGAGGCGCGCTGTGTAATTGGAGGCTGCGAATAATGGATTAGCTGCGAGCAACAGGCCGGCTATGAAAAGCCTCTTCATGTTCATTGCTAACTCTCAAGTTATTACTTAAGAAATTCGTTTTGATGAAGCACATTACTATCTCGTAGGAGCGGCGTTATCGCCTTCGTCTCCCGCTTGATCGCGATGTAAGTCGCGATAGACCTCGCGGAGTTTCTCTTTCATCGCTTTATATTTTTGATATTCCTCTAACTCGTGCTTGGCGTCTTCCGCACGTCCTGTCTGACGATAAATCGTGCTCAGGCGAAAGTGGGCGACGGCGCTGGTCGGATCCAATTGCAGAGCGTGCTGCAGAAGCGATTCAGCTTTTTGCGGTTCATTGAGCGACATCAGAACTTTCGCCAAGCCGATGCTCGCTTCCGGGTCGTCCGGCTGCAGCTGAATTGCCCGGTTGTAATGGTCGGCAGCTACTTGCAGATCATTGTTCCGAAAAGCGATTTCGCCCAGTCTGCATTCCGACTGCTCGTCCCGCGGATTGGCCACCAATGCCGCTCTATACTCGCGCTCCGCTTCTTGCCGGCCTTCATCCGTCCCCAAAATATTGAGCATTTCGGCGAGCTCAAAATGCAGTCCAAGGAGCTGCGGATCGAGCTTCAGCGCGGCTCGATAATTCTCGATTGCCTCCGCCGTATGCCCGCGCTTCGCCAGTTCATGCGCCAGAGCCTGGTGCATGCGGGCAGAATTCGGCTCCACCACAGACAAGCTGAGCAGCGACTCATCGACGAGATTCGAATAGATTCGGTAAGCGGCATAGAGAACAGCTCCATTCGTGGGTTCGAGCTTCCGTAGCACGCTCACCGTGGTTGCGGCTTTCTCCAGATCGCCGGCCGCGGAATAGATTTCGATCAGTTCCATCCCCGTCTCCACTCGAATCTTTTCCTCCGGCACATTGGGAAACGCTTTTTCCAGATCGCGGAGCGCGGCTTCGATGTCGCCCGTGCGCTTTTCGCCGATGCCGAGAAGGGCTTCGGTCTTCCACAGCGCAGGCCGAAGTTTCAGCGCCGCGCGCAGCTCGGGAATAGCGTCCGCGTATGCACCCTGGAAGAAGAGCACCGCGCCGAGATTGCCGTGAGCGTCCACGTTCTTAGGGTCGATGGCGATGATCGCTCTAAATTCGGGAATCGCCAGATCGGGCCTGCTCTCCTTCAAATATTCCGCGGCTTTGCGCGTGTGCGATTCGATTTGCTGCTGGCGCCGGTCGTTCGTTTGAGAGAAGCACGCCAGCGAACTGAGAAACAGAATCCCCCAGGACAAAGCAACGACCACAATGGTTCTCATGTTCAGGATTGTACGGTGGACGAGCCGTGTCGTAGCCGCGTAGTTGAATCCCGATTGAGCTCAGAGCAAAAAGAAGGACGGCAGCGAAGTGCCGTCCTCGACTTTGCGCGGAAAACACGACATATCAGAACGTGATTTTGGCGCTAAGTTGACCGCTGCGAGCGGCAACCGCGACGCCATTGTTCTGGGTTCCCTCGTTGATCTCCCCGAAATTGGCGCCCCCATAGGTCTGACCCGGAACACCGAGGCTCGGGTGGTTTAGGGCATTGACCCAATCTGATCGGAATTCCAGGCGAATGCCTTCTCTGATCTGAAAACCCTTAGCTATGGACAAGTTAAGGACAGTCAGACGTGGTCCTCGTAGCGAATTCCTGCCCTCATTGCCGAATGCGAACGGGACACCCGTACCCGGGGTGGTGGGCGGCGTCCAGGCGTTGGCAAAGGCATTAATGTTAAACCATTGGCTGGGGCCCCGATTGCCGACGTGGGTGGAAGCTATGACATTAGGGAACCAATTGCATCCGTTGTTCACATCGCCGCCGGTAGCGGTGCCTCCCACATTATTGGCGCAACCGGTGAGATTCGAGTTGGAGTTATTTTCGTTGACTACCGTAAATGGATTCCCGCTCTGGGCGATTAGTGTTCCGGCGAGCCTCCATCCACCAACCGCCTCACTGAGCACCGAACTGCTATTCAGATAGCTCTTGCCTTTTCCGAACGGCAGCTCGTAAGAGGCATAGCCCTTGAACGCGTTTGGGGTGTCGAAGTTCGAATTCCCATAAGTCGCCTTGGGGTTGTTCCCAACCTGCCAATACTGCGTTCCGCCGCGGCTTCCCCATCCGCCCGAATCCTGATCATCGAGAAAGTGCGACCAAGTGTAGTTGAAGCTGAAGAGCAAGCCATTGGTGAAACGCTTGTTGATCGTGGTTTGCAGGGCATTGTAGTTCGAAATTCCGTTGTAGTTAAATCCTTGAAGCTGTCCCCAAGCCGGGAACGGACGGTCACTTTGAACGAGTGTGTTTTGTGCCCCGATGTCGGCGAGGCCAGTCGCGGTGGTTATTTGGTTGACGTCTGTCCCGGTTTCGAGATGAGAGGCGTGGCTACCCACGTAGGCGATCGACGCCATGTAGGTGTTGAGGAATTCGTGCTCTACGCTTAACTGCCATGAATTGATATGCCCTGGCTCGACGTCGTATGGGATGTAAGTCTGATTTGAGGGTGTTGCGAGGTTCAGGTATTGCGAGACCTCTTTCGCGCTCGGCGAACCCACCACGTAGTTCAGATTGGGATTTGCCAAGGCGGCAGACTCGGAAAGAGTGACTAACGGAGTAGGACCAGTCCCAGCGTTCGGGTCCGTGCCGCCGCCCCCACTGGTTGTAAGGGCTCCAAAACCAATTCCGTTGCCATAGACATCCTGGCTGTAGTTATACGAGTACATTCCAAACCCGCCTCTGACGACCGTATCGTTCCTAATGGACCAGGCGAAGCCGACGCGAGGCAGGAAGATGGTCTTATCCGGCTTCTGCAACGTGGTTCGGTTGTCCTGGGGTGCAAACCACAGTGAGCCTAATGAGCCGTTCGCTGATATGCCCTCCGGGTTCTGTGGCGTTATGCTCCCCGGATAGATGCATGGGCTACAGACCAGCGTGAGATTCGGGTCGAACCCTCCGAGGGCATTATATTTCTCGCTGAATCCGGTGGTGTAGGTGTAACGCAAGCCAAGATTCAGGGTGAGATTGGGGCGGATCTTGTATTCATCTTGAACGAAGAGTTGCGGACTCTTCAGTCGCGCATAGGACGTCGCCTGATTGTAGTTCCCGTTCCAGCTTTGGACGTCGCCCAGCAGGAAATCGGCGAGGCCGGCTCCTGTCGTCCCCGCTGAGGCGCCATTTTGCGCCGTGTAGTTGCCGGTGAACGTGAAGTTGCCAGCAGTGACGTTTCCCCAGGGCGTCGTGTTGCCGTCGCCCATCAATACCTCGACGCCAAAATGCAGAATGTGTTTGCCATGGATGAGCGTCAGCACATCCGACGGATCATAGAGGTGCTCAATGTAAATGGCATTCGTGCCGGGTGCCAAACCGTTGCAGCAGAATCCGGGGCCGCCGATGTTAATCGACGGGAAGACGTTCGCTTTAGCATATTGCAGACCCAAGGTCGATGCGTTGTTAAACCCAATGGTATCGGGAACGAACCAGTTGCCCTGCTTGGTATAGGCCATGCGGAGTTCGTTTACGATCGTCGGGCGTATCTCTGAGGTAACCGTAATCTGCGCGTTGTAACCGTCGATGTCTCCCGAGAAGCAGTTGAGGGGACAGGGGAACGGTCCGTACTTGTTGACGCCGGGGTTATCCTTCTGGCTGATGGAACCAAAGATGCGGTTTTTCTGAGAAAAATCATAGTCGAGGCGCCCAAAGTATCGCAGATTCGGATTGGGAGTCGGCAGAATGGTAGTGAAGTTACCTACAAAGTCTCCAAAGGTTCCTGTGCCAACAGTGTTAGGCAGCGGGTAATAACCCAGAAGCTTTGCCGCTACAGGATCTAACCGGCTGATCGGAATCGCATTTACGCCGGCAAGCGCTCCCGTGTTTTCCGCCGCAAATGACGTTCGAGTGCAGCCTGGCGTACTACAGCTGGCGGGGTCGTAAAGGACGCAAGGTGTTGTGACGTTCGCCGAACAGGGAACGGACGAGAAATCGAGGGCACCCGGATAGGCCGTCCCCTGACCGATCTCGGCCAGTGTTGGAGTGTTGCCTGCCGTCGGAGCTGACGAGCCGTTATTATAGATCTTGTCCCTAACGAAGTAGAAAAATAACTTGTTCTTGATGATCGGACCACCGACAGAGAAGCCCCACTCGTCGTAGCGCAAGACCGATGGCTTTCCACCCGTATCGAAGTAGGGAACCGCGTTCAGAGCATCGTTCTGGAAATATTCATAAGCCGACCCGTGAAAGCGGTTGGTTCCACTCTTGGTGATCTGGTTGAACACGGCGCCGCCAACGCCATACTCGGCCGAAAACGATGAGGTCGTAATTTGGACTTCCTGCAAGGCCTCAAACAACGTGTTGTCCACATTGTTGCTCACCGGCAATTGAACCACGCCGCCATCCTGGAGGTAGTTGGCATAATTCGGCAGGTTGCCGTTGAGAGCGATGGCGTCTCCGGCATTATAAGAGCCGCTGCCCTCCGACATGGGCGCGGTCGCCGTGCCCGCCGCGCCGGGGAGGAGAATATTGAAATTCGCCCAATCGTTGCCGGTAACTCCGGCGCCGATCTGGGGCAGCGCGGAGATGGTTTTCGATTCAAGAACTGCCCCCAGATGAGAAGTTTCCGTCTCCAACAGTGGGACACCTCCCGCTTCCACCTCGATCGTCTCCGATACGGCGCCGACGTCAAGCGTGGCATTTTCGGTGATCACGTCGACTTCCAGCGTGACCGGCCCGATTATGGTCTTCTTGAAGCCCTTGGCGGTGACGGTGATCGTGTAGTTTCCGGCGGGCGTCGAAACTGTATCATAGATGCCGTCCTGGTTGGTGATGAAGGTCTTCATCTCTCCTGTGTCGATATTGGTGAGTGTGACGGTTGCACCCGGGACGACGGCACCCGCCGCGGATACCGTGCCGCGAATTTCACCGGTATTTCTGCTTTGCGAGAATGCTGGCACGGCCATCGCGGCCAGGAAGGTAATTGCAAGTGTCCAGCGGATGAAACGCGTCATGGAATCCCTCTCAAGATAGAAGTCGACTCCGTCTTCCGGGACGGGCGCTTCGAGTTGTACAGATCGGAATGCCTGGCCGCTCTACGGATTTACGCCCTGGCAATCCGGTCGAACCGTGCCTGCTGCACGACGGCGGCACGTCTTGCCCCACTCAACTTGTTCGCTCGGCGAGAAATATCGTTGTTCTACTGTCTTTCCCGGCTAATGCTTTTACGCTATGCGCTGGGTCCGGTGACGATTAAGCTCCCGCTGCGCGGCTTTGTCAAGAAAAAAATAACGTTATTCTTAGTTATCAATCTAGTCCTATGAGATTTCACATATTCATGTTTAGAATATCGATATTTTCATAGCATAGCCGCTTGCGGCCAAAGGGAGCAATTACGCTTCATTTCGTAAAATATCGTTATTCTAAATAATGCAGCGATGTTATATTTTGCCGTGGCCGGGGCGGCTGTTCTCGGATACAATCCGTGGGCTGTAAGAATCGGAAACACGAGCCATCGCCGGAAGACGGCGCTCCTGCGAAAATAGCGGCCAATGAAAAGCTTCCCCAAGAACTCCGGCAGGATCCCGAAGTCAGCGGTAACGCTGAAGTCGGTGGCGGAACTCGTCGGACTCACGGCCAGCACGGTTTCCGCTGTTCTCAACAGTTCTTCCGCCGCGCGGTCCGTCCCGCCGCACACCAAGAAAAGGATTGTGGCGGCGGCTCGTGCACTCGACTATCGCCCAAATTTCTTTGCGCGATCTCTGCGCGTCAAACGCACCTACATGGTGGGAGTGATCCTGGAGGAGATTGGCGACGCTTACGGCTCGCTGGTTATCAGTGGGATCGAACGTTATCTTCGGAAGCAAAATGTTTTCTTCCTTACCGTGGCGCACCGCCACGACAAGAAGCTCCTCGCATCCTACTCCACAGTGCTGCGCGAGCGTGGTGTCGAAGGTTTCATCACTGTGGACACCTTGCTGACGGAAGAACCGGCGCTGCCAACGGTCGCGGTTGCAGGGCATCGCAGAATCAAGGGGGTGACCAATCTTGTTCTTGACCATCGCCGCGCCGCATCGCTCGCACTGAGCCATCTGGCCGATCTCGGGCATGAAAAGATTGCCTTCATGAGAGGTTCGAAGTTAAGCACCGATTCCGACGACCGTTGGAACGCGATCTGTGAAGTTGCCGCGAAGATCGGTATTCGCATGCGGCAGGAATTGATTATCGAACTGAAAGGCGATGATCCGACGCCAAATCTCGGCTATCCCTTTGCCAAATTATTGCTGGAACGCAAGCAAACGTTTACCGCGCTGTTTGCCTACAATGACATTTCCGCGATCGGTTCCATTTGCGCCTTGCAGGAAGCAGGACTGCGCGTACCGGATGATGTATCGGTGGTCGGTTTCGACGACATTCAAAGCGCTGCCTATACTAATCCGCCGCTCACGACTGTGAGACAACCGCTCATCAAGATGGGCGAGACGGCGGCGCGCACGCTGTTGGAACGAATCGAAGGCAAGATGAAGTATGTTCCCGAGATCGCGATCGAGCCTGAATTGGTGGTGCGGAGATCGAGCGCGCAAGCCCGCGCTTTTTCTTAGAAGCTTGCAGAACCTTTCTTTTTCACGGGGCGTACGGAAAGAAATTGTTTCGGTCACACTCGATCGCCGCGCCTTCGCTTACTACAACGTCCAAAATCATGACTGGACAGTGGACCCGGGAGAGTTCAACGTCTATGTAGGGAGTTCCTCCGCGCGCGCTGAGCTCACCGGTAAAATAATTCGGCAAACTCCCTGGAAGTTATCTCTGTTCATTAACGGGAGGCAGAATTCATGAGTTACTCTCGACGCAGCCTACTCGCGCACTTAGGTCTGGCAGGAGTTGGGACTATCCTCCCGCCATTTGTCAAGCAAGCCGCAGCCAATCTGCTAGCCAATCCCGCGGAGAAGACTGCCGACCGCTGCCCGTTCCGGCTGGCGGTAATTAATGACGAGATCACGCAAGACTTCGAGAAAGCATGTCAGATCGTCTCCGGCGATTTCGGCTTGCATTGGATTGAGCTGAGATCGATGTGGAACAAAAACGTCAGCGAACTCAACGCAAAGCAAATTGACGAAGCGCGCAAGATTCTCGCCGAACACAAACTGCGAGTCACAGATATCGGCAGTCCGCTGTTCAAGACCGATTGGCCCGGAGCTCCGCGCTCATCCCAGAGCGAAGCCCGCGACCAGTTCCACGCCGACTTCGATGCCAGTGCGCAAGACAAGCTGCTTGAGCACTGCATTTCGCTGGCGAAATCTTTCGACACCGATAGAATTCGCTGCTTCGACTTTTGGCGGCTCGATGATCAGAAGCCTTATCGTGAGGCCATCAACGCGAAGTTGCGGCAGGCGTCGGAGCGCTGCGCCAAAGATAGCATTGTGCTTTTACTCGAGAACGAAATGTCGTGCAACACAGCGACCGGCGAAGAAGCGGCGGCAACGCTCAAGGCGATTCCAAACCAGAACTTCATGCTCAACTGGGACCCCGGCAACGCCGCGGCCCTCGGCAGTACACCTTATCCAAACGGCTATGAAGCGCTGCCCAAGGAGCGTATTGGGCATTGCCACTGCAAAGATGTCGTCCGCAAGCAAGGTCACAAATACGATTGGGCTCCCGTGGGCGGCGGCATTATCGACTGGGTTGGTCAGCTGCAAGCTTTCGAGCGTGATAGTTTTCACTACGGCTTGAGCCTTGAAACTCATTGGCGAGGCGCGGGCTCGCCCGAAGCGTCGACGCGTGTGAGCATGGATGGCCTCAAGAAGGCGCTGACCAAAGCTGGAATCTCGTGCTGATCACATTTGTTGATCGGACCGTTGATCGGAAGTAAGGAGACACGATGGTGACAAGACGTGAATTTCTCGATGCGCTCGCTGTGGGCACCGCGGGCCTGGTCGTAGGAACGACGGCAAAAAGCTATGGCCAGATCCTGGGTTCGAATGACCGCCTTAACTTTGCCGTGATTGGCCTAAACGGCCGCGCTTACGCCCATCTCGCGTCGCTCAAGGCAAATAAAAAAGCCGCGCGCATCTCTCATGTCTGCGATGTGGACAGCGATATCCTCAACAAGTTCGCCGACCATACGCACCAGGAGATGGATGAGACTCCGGTGAGCGAGAAAGACTTTCGCCGCATCCTCGAAGTGAAGAATGTTGACGCGATTACTATTGCGACTCCAGAACATTGGCATACACCCATGGCCATCGCCGCATTACAAGCGGGCAAACACGTTTATGTCGAAAAGCCATGCAGCCACAATCCCGCTGAGGGCGAAATGCTGGTGCAGGCGCAGCAGAAGTATCAGAAGCTTGTGCAACTCGGCACGCAGCAGCGCTCTTCTCCCCACACCATCGAGATCGTCGAGAAAATTCACGATGGCGTTATCGGCAGGCCCTACTTCGCAAAAGCCTGGTACTCCAATACAAGGAAGTCGATCGGCGTCGGCAAAGAGATTCCAGTGCCGCCGCAGCTTGATTGGGATCTGTGGCAAGGGCCTGCGCCTCGCCGCCCTTATCGGGACAATGTTCATCCTTACAACTGGCACTGGTTCAAAATTTACGGCACCGGTGAATCGCTCAATAATGGCACGCACGAAGTGGATGTGTGCCGCTGGGCGCTGGGCGTCGATTATCCGCAGCGAGTTACTTCGTCAGGCGGTAGATACCACTTCAAAGACGACTGGCAGTTTTATGACACGCTGATGACCAGTTTCGAGTACGAAGACAAGATGATTTCGTGGGAGGGCAAGAGTTGCCAGGGGATGAAATTTTACGGCCGTGATCGCGGTTCGACGATTATGGGCACGGACGGCACGGCTCTCATCGATCGCGGCGGCTACGAAATTTACGACCTCAAGGGCAATAAGAAAAGCGAAGTCAAGGCGGGCATTGCGGCTTCCGCCGCCGATCTGGTCGGGCGCGACTCCATGACGGACGCGCACTTCGCGAACTTCATTGCCGGAATCCGCAAAGGCGAAAAGCTCAACGCTCCCATCAACGTCGGCAATATCTCGGTTACGATGCTGCTGCTGTCCAACATTGCCTGGGAGGTCAAGCGCGAGTTGCATCTCGACTCAACCTCTGGCCGAGTCCAAAACGACCAGGACGCGATGAAAATGTGGAGTCGCGAGTATGAAAAAGGCTGGGAGCCGCATGTCTAAAAGAGTCGCGCTCAAAAGCAACATCTCTCGCCGTGATTTCATTTGCTCGGGCGCGCTGGCTGCGGCGGCGTTGGCTGTTCCGAGTGGGAGCTTGGCGTTACCCCTCGCGTCACCCGAGGCGTCATCTGAGACAAAGCCATCTGTCGAAGAAGGATTGTCGATTCGGTTGGGTCTGGCTAGCTATACCTTCCGCAACTTCACTCGCGCGCAGTTGATCGGCTTTATGAAGCAGCTCAACGTATTCGCACTGAATGCAAAAGACGTCAAAGATCATCTTCCGATGGATGCGCAGTTAGAGGCAGCCGCGCTGGCGGATTATGCCGCCGCAGACGTCAGCCTGCACGCTGCCGGAGCGATTTATTTTCCCAAAGATGAAGACGCGGACATACGGCCTAAATTCGAATACTGCAAACGCGCCGGCATCGACGTAATCGTTGCCGGGGATCCCGCCCTCGAAACTTTGCCCCGACTTGAAAAGTTCGTAAAGCAATACGATATTCGCATCGCCATTCACAATCACGGCCCCGAAGATAAGCTATGGCCATCGCCGCTTGATGTGCTAAAGGCGGTGAAGAATATGGATCCTCGCATGGGCTGCTGCATTGATGTCGGTCACGCCGTGCGGGCGGGCGCAAGCGTAGTTCAGGCGATCCACGAAGCTGGCCCAAGACTGTTCAACGTCCACATGAAAGATCTGGCAAATTTCCACGACAAAGAAAGTCAGGTTGCGGTGGGAGAGGGCATCATGCCGGTGCGAAAAATGTTTGAAGCCCTTGTCGCCATCAAGTACAAGGGTTTCGTCGACCTCGAGTATGAAATTCACCCCGACGATCCGATGCCGGGAGTAATCACCAGCTTCGCCTATATGCGAGGCGTGCTGGCGGGCATGGGACTCACGAACCGAGTCTGAGACGCTTCGGTACCGCTCGCTACCCTACGGCCCGCCTAGCCTTCTAAAACAGATTCCACAAAAACTGGTTATACACGTCGTGGTGGTATTGCACCTCCTGCGCTTTCACGAACGTTCCAAGCAGCCGCGGGCAACGATCAGCGGACGCTTGCTTCAAATCGGCATACCGCCCCTTCACGTCTTCACCGAGAATTTCCGACGTCCACTTGGCCTTCCTGAAATTATCGATCGCGTCATAAATATTGTCGGGCAAATAACGTTCCGCCTGGCGCAGGTTCTTGATCTTCGACGTTTCCCCATCCAATCCAGTCTTGAAGATCGAATACATCACCATATAAGGATTGGCGTCGGGACTGACCGAACGAACTTCGACACGCATGCTCTTCTCATTGCCGATGGGAATGCGAATCATCGAACCGCGATCGACCGCGGAAGCCTTCAACTGATTCGGCGCCTCAAAGTGCGGGTCGAGCCGCCGGTAAGCATTTACGCTGGCATTCAGCATCAGGCAAATATCGTTGCCGTGGGTCAGGATGCGGTCGAGAAATTCCCATCCAAACTTGCTCAGCTTCTCTTCGCCCTTCGGATCCCAGAAGAGATTCTTTCCACTTTTGCTGATCGAAACGTTGGTGTGCATGCCGCTGCCGTTGACGCCGACCACGGGCTTCGGCAAGAACGAAGCGGTCAGTCCCATGTGGGTTGCCACCTGTCGGCAGATCAACTTATAAAGCTGGATTTGATCCGCCGCCGCCACGACTTCACCATAGCTGTAGTTGATTTCAAACTGCGAAGGCGCAACCTCGGGATGATCCTTCTCGTTCTGGAAGCCCATCGCGCGCTGCACCTCGGCGCTGGTGTCGATGAACTCGCGCAGCGGATCGCCCGGTAGCGAGTGGTAATACCCGCCGGTGTTTACATATTCGAATTTCCCCGTCTGGTTATAATTCCGCTCCGCGTCTTTTCCCTGAAAGATGAAGCCCTCGATCTCATTGGCTGCGTTGAGCGTATATCCCTTCTTGGCGTGGGCTTCGTCGGCAAAAGTTTTCAGGATGCCGCGAATGTCGGCGGCGTAGGGCTCGCCTCCTTTATCGATGACGTTGCCGAAGACGAGCACTTTGCCGGGGCCGAATACGTCGGCCGGGCCCCAGTAGAAAGCGCTCCAATCAATGCCGAGACGCAAATCGCTTTCTCGCTGCGCGGTAAATCCGCGGATCGACGAGCCGTCAAAGGTCAGGTTGTCAAAGCTTTTTAACAGAAATTTCTTGTCGTAGTCGAGCATGTGCAGGCGGCCTTCCAGATCGCTGAAGAGGACGGTCAGCGCCTTGATGCGCTTTTCATCCCGCAGATATTTCAGGCGCTCTTCCTGAATTTTGTGGACGGCGACGCGGTTCTTGCGCTGCTCTTTGGCCCTCAGATTCATCTCTTCAAGTTCGTCGTACGGAATGGCGAGAAAATTTCTCAGTTCGGTTGACATGCATCTCCTTGTGCCGGGCGAAGCCTAATAAGTGCGTTCGGCACCGGGGAACAGGGTAACGCGCGGGAAGCAGCCGCGCCAATAGCCGCCGAGAAATATTGTGCTCGTATCGGCGTCGCTAATGCATTTTCCCTAGCGAAAAGACTTATGCAAGGTAGAAGAAATACCGATTGGACTTGGAACTCGGCTGTCGATAAGGTCAGTTTCTAGCGATCGGAGCCTTGGTGCGCAGTGCGCAGGTTGCTGTCGACACTTGAGGAGATGAGGAGAACAAAAGCCATGGCAGAAGAATCTGTGACTATGAAACCGACCCTGGGCCTCACCGGACTGACCATGAATGCCATGGCGCTGATCGCCCCTGGAGCATTTCTGTGGCTGACTTTCGCGGGGCAGGCAGCGGCGGGTGCGACCGCGCCGTCGATGTGGATGGGCATCGTTTTTGCCACCTTACTGTGTCTGGCCACAGCCGTCTGTTACGCGGAAATGGCAAAGCTTTACCCTGGTACCGGCAGTTCGTATTATTTTGCCGAGCAATCATTTCTTAATCACGACAAAGCATGGCCCTACGCCCGGCTGGCGAAGTTCATCGTCGGCTGGGGCTCGCATCTTTATTACTGGATCTATCCCGGAGTAATGGTCGGCGTCATCGGAGTCATCTCCGGCTATCTGGTCGGAACGCTCTGGCCAAACTTTATGAGCGCTTCCAATCCCGGCCCCATGTTCATGATGGCAGTCGCGATTGTCTTTGCCTTTGGCGTGTCTTATATCGCCCACCGCGGGGTGACGGGTTCGACGGCCGTCAACATCGGCATCAACTTCATCCAGATCAGCGCGCTGATCGTCTTCGCGGTGCTCGCGCTCGGTTATCGAATGAATCATCCGCCGGGTAGCATAGCCTTTCAATTCGACGCGCAAACCAGCGCGGCCTATAGCTGCGAGTTCGCGACGACAAAGACGATGGTGAACGGGCAAAGCACCGACACCATCGTCCGCGCCACTGATGGAACTCCGCAGTGCGCCAAGGATGCGGCCGGGAAGCAGGTGCCGTATCACATCAGCTATCCAGAGAAAGACGCGAGCGGTGCTTTTGCCTCTCATCCCTCGGCGCGTTCGGTCGTCAGCATGCACAATTTTGGCTGGATGTTCGTGCAGGCGACGATTGCGATTCTCATTCTCGTCGGATTTGAATCGGTAACCTCTATGGGAGGCGAGGCGAGGAATGCGCAACGCGATGTGCCGATCGCGGTCATTGTCTCGTTGCTGGTGCAGAGCTGCTTCTGTTATCTGTTCGAATATTTTGCCGCCAATTATTTTCTCAACAGCGGTTATCCCATGAGCTTTGCAGGAGCATCCGCCGCGCCCGTCGGCGACATGATGACCATCGTCGGCGACGCGCTGTTCGGCGCAGGCAATGGGCGAATTTTTATGCTGATTGAGGCGGCCACGGTTTTTCTTGCGCTGATCGGCACAACGCTCTCCTGCATCAACACTGGCGCGCGCGTGACCTACGCCATGGGCAAAGATCAGGAAGTCCCCGAGCACTTCGGCATCTTGCACGACAAGAATCTCACGCCTCATCGCGCCATCTGGACGCTGGCGGGGATTTCCGCAGTAGTTGGCTGTATCACGGTGGTGATGTTCTTTGGCGACGGTTCGGCTCCGACCGACTCCGCCATTCAGGCACTGCCGCACGGATTCTGGTCGAGCTTCGGATATACCACGCACGACAGAATGGCGGGCTTGCCCAACACTTTCCTGACGACCACGCTGGCGTCGAACTTCGGCACGTTCCTGCTCTACATGCTGAGTTGCGTGACCTGCATCGTTTGCTATCACAAGCACCCGCAATTCAAAGTAGTGCGTCATCTGATCATTCCCGTGTTCGGATTGGTCGCGAACCTGGCTTGCATGGTCTTCTATGTGGCCGGTCCCTTCATGGGCTACGGCACCAAGATGGAGCCGTTGATCGCGTTGGGGATCGCGCTCGTCTGGGGCATTTACGGGGGAATTTATTTTCTGCGCGCGAGCAAGGCCATGGGACGAACGACGTTTCATGCCAGCCGCGTGGCAACCCTCTGACCTCACGCACGCTCAAGAAACCCGAGCCTGGCGGCTGCATAGTTGCCAGGCTTTCCCATGTCAGTGAGAATCAGATCTCTTCTATGTTGGATATTGAATTCGCCGAGCTCTCCGATCCGGGCCGCGTCCGGACGCGCAACGAGGATTATCTCGGCCACGTCGCGCCCGGGTCTCCCTCGCAGGCGCGAACGCACGGATGGCTCTTTGCGCTCGCCGACGGCGTGGGCGGACAAAGGCAGGGAGAAGTAGCTTCGCGAGCCGCCGTGCAGGAAGCGCTGGCCGGGTTTCGCCGTGCGAAAGAAGGAGCTTTGCACAAAGACGTGGTCATGCAGTTGGTGCAATCCGCTAATGCGCGGGTTTGCGAGGCGGAGGCGCTCTCGGGTGGGTTGGGCCACGGCATGGCTTCAACCCTCGTCGTCGTGGCGTTACGATTTGACCGCGCCACGATCGCTCATGTCGGTGATTCGCGCTGTTATCTCATCCGCAGCGGTGATGCCAAGCCCATCACGCGGGATCACACCGTCGTCGCCGACCAGGTGCGCCTCGGCATCATTTCGGCGGAAGAGGCAGCCGGATCTGCGCAGCGACATGTGCTTAGCCGCTCGCTGGGGATGAACCTTTTTGTAAATATCGATGTCGATGAGATCCAGCTGCTGGCGGGCGATGTGCTGCTGCTTTGCTCCGATGGGCTACATGGCGCCGTCAGCGCCGCCGAAGTGGCGGAGGCTACACTACGCCATCGCGACCTGGCCGTGGCTGCGCGGGAGTTGGTCGATCGCGCCAATGAGCAGGACGGCGGCGACAATATCAGCGTGCAGTTGATTCGCATTCGTAGCGTCGAACGCGTCGGGATGTACCGTGGGCGTCCTTATAAGCTACGCTAGGAGACAGTTGCCAGTTGTCAGTTCTCAGTTGTCAGAATCGGGTGGTACGCTGCCTTTACGCCTTTTTTACGAAAGTTCTGGCATGATGGCGGCGTAACGAGCTGGAATCGAGTTGGGCCGCTTGCAGAGCACCTTTAATGCAGATTCACTCACGATGACAGTCCTCCACGCCGGCGATCAGCTCGATCATTATCGGATTGAAGAGCTCGTCGCCCGCAGCGGCATGGCCTCGATCTTTCGCGCCACCGATCTCAATAACGGTCGTCCCGTCGCCATCAAGATTCCTCATCCCGAAGTCGAATGCGAGCCCGCTCTCTTTGATCGTTTTCGCCGCGAGGAAGAGATCGGCAAGCTGATGGACCACCCCGGTGTGATGAAGGTCCTCTCCGATGATGACCGCAGCCGGGTTTACATGGTGATGGAGTGGGTCAACGGCCGTCTTCTGCGCAAAATTCTCGCCGAGCAGCCCAAACTGCCGCCGGAACGCGCCATCCGCACGACGCTGCACATTCTCGATGCGCTCGACTACATTCACACCCGCGGCGTCGTGCATCGCGATCTGAAGCCGGAGAACGTGATGGTCGATGAACAAGACAATATCAAGCTGATCGACTTTGGCATCGCCGGCAGCACAGGCGCGCGGCGGCTAACCTTCGCCAAGTTCTCCCCCACCATGGGCACGCCCGATTATATTTCTCCGGAGCAAGTCAAAGGGCAGCGCGGCGATGCGCGCAGTGACCTTTATGCGCTGGGCGTGATGTTCTATGAGATGCTGACCGGCAAAGTGCCCTTCTCCGGCACAAATCCGTTCCTCATCATGAACGACCGCCTGCTGAACAACCCCGTTCCCCCGCGCGAAGTCGATCCGGCGATTACGCCACAATTACAGGAGATTATTTATCGAGCGCTGGAACGCGACCCAAAAAATCGCTACGCCAGTGCCCGCGATTTTGCCCGCAATCTCGAACATCCCGAGCAGGTGGGAGTGACGGATCGGGCGGAGTTTCGCAACTGGAAGGATCGGCGCACGCCCTGGGCGAAAAGAATTCTCTTCTATGTGCTGATCGCTCTGATTCCGATCGTGATTTTTGGGCTGCTGCTCTACGTTGCACGGCACAGCTAAGGCGCGCCACAGAGGGCACAGAGAAACACAGGGTAAACCTGCTGGCTAGTTTCCCCAGTGTTCCTCTATGCCCCTCGGGGTGAAGATTTTGATCTCAGCTCAGCGCTGTAGAAATTCATCACCGTGAATATCAAACTCCGGATAAGCCCCCGCACCCAACTCAAATAAATCCATCCCCTGCAACTCGCCCTCGCGCTCCACGCGCTGCCGATAGACGCGGTCGAGTAGCCAGTTCAATCCGTATGTCAGCGGAAGCACGAAGCCAAGCAACGTCGCTATGCCCACTAACTGCGCGAGCCATTGTCCGCGCGCCCCCGCGTCCGCCAGCAACGCCACGGCCAGCACTCCCCACACCCCGCCCAGAGCGTGCACGGAGATCGCTCCGCCCGGGTCGTCGATCGCCAGCTGGAACTCCAAAAAGTCCGCCGTCGTCACCACTAGAATTCCCGCGACGCCGCCCACAATCATCGCCGCGGCAGGGTTCAGGAATGCCGCGGCCGCGCTGCTCGCGACTAATCCAGCGATCCATCCATTGGCGCTCAGCGATGCGTCGGGACGCCCGAATCTGACTCGCGTCACCACCGCTGCCGTCAGCGCGGATGCGGCAGCGCACAGAGTCGTATTCACCGCGATGAGCGGCACGCGCCCAGTTCCCGCCGCCACAAACAACATTGCGCCCGCGGAATTCAGAGCGATCCATCCGATCCACGCCAGCAGGCATCCCAAGAGAACCAGAACGGCATTGTGGCCCGGAAGAGCTGCGGGCATGCCATCGGTGGAAAACTTGCCGCGGCGCGGGCCGAGAATCCAGGTGATCGAAAGCGCTGTGAGCCCGCCCACGACTTGAATCGTGCTCGAGCCTCCGCCATCGACGAAGCCGCGGCCTAACCCGCAATTGGCGCCCAGTTGAGCGAGCCAGCCTCCGCCCCAAATCCAATGCGCGAAGAGCGGATAGGTGAACCCGGCCAGCAGCGCGGTCGAGGCGCAGATTGCGCCCAGTCGCCAGCGGTCTGATCCGGAGCTGAGCGGAATCAGGCCGGCCAATCCCACGCTCAACATTTGCAGCAATATCACGAGCGTCGTTGGGGAAAAGTCGAGGCGCAATCCGCGCAGAAAAAACGGTTCCGCCGCGATCCATCCCCAGGCTTTTCCTGCCACCGTTAATACATGATCAGGATGGCTCGCAGCGCCCTGCCAGGCGAAGCCGACAATCACGTAGACCAGAGCGGCGACGGCGGTCACGCATAGGGCTGCCAACATGGAGTGAGCCGCGCTCCGGGCCCTGCCGAGACCGGTATTGACGAGTGCGAGGCCAATGTTGGCTAACGGGACGAGCAGAATCAGGATCAAGCAGAAGGTCGCCGATATTTCAGAGAGGAAAAGAACAGGAGGGGCCACAGTGGGCGTCACTCTCCCTCCGCGGGCAGCACGAGATGGGCGCGCACCGCCAGCCCGAGCCCGAACAACTCGACCGCTACCCCCGCCAATACGAACGCGACGCGCGCGCCGGCCGACGGCAGCAACGCGACGGCCGCCACCACAATCGCCCATCCTGCAATCAGCAATAGGAAGCCGGCCATTTTCATAGTGGTTCTCGATACTAGTTCTCAGTTCTCAGCGGACCAGGACTAAGTGCCGCTCACGCTAGTGCCGCGCCCGCGCAGCGTCCAATCGATTTTTTTTATTGTACCTAGAAATGGATACGTCCCGGCCAAGCCGCAACTTCCTGTTAGGATAGCCGCACTTCGCCCACAACGAGAGACCTATGCGAGAAACCCTATGAAAGACCTGCTCAATCAGCTTGTCGCGCACCGCGCCGGAGCGCTCTTGCTTCTCGCCGTTGCCGCTTTCCTCGAGGCCTACGGAGACTCCTGCTTCCAATCCGCGCTCTATCGCGTCTCCGGAATGAGCCGCGCCCTCGCCTTCGTCGGCGGAGCCGTCTCGCTCGCCGCTTATGGACTGGTAGTCAACGCTCCGCGCTGGGAGTTCGGCAAACTGCTCGGCGTCTACGTCGTGCTTTTTTTCCTGCTGGCGCAAATTGTCGCCCGAGTGAAATTTGGGCAGATTCCTACACTATCCATTTTGATCGGCGGAGCGCTCATCTGCGCCGGTGGCCTGGTCATCTCGATCAGTGGATAGGCTGTTCTTCTGATTCAGTCCGTGACTCTTAGTCAAACCTGCCTTCTGAGCCCAGAATAGGACTTAATACTAGTGAATAGAGAGTAACCCCCCGATAATTACAGCCGAGGGGGCACGGATGGGTCTGAGCCAAGGGAAGGGTGGGGAACCACCCCAGGACGAAATCGGCGCGAAAACACAATTCGGGTCAATGCGCAGGAGAAAGCCTTATCAGAAGCCCGCATTCCGCTTCGAGCGGGTGTTTGAAACACAGGCTTTATCTTGCGGGAAGATCTTTAGCCACGGCACGTCGTGCAAACTGAATCCTAAGACTTCCTAGCCGGTCGCCCCCGCGATCGGCTCTCTTAGCAAAAATCAAGGCCGCCGCATCATTGCAGGGCTCCCTGC